>Ga0131853_10028344_pt1 | contig 10028 bp, 4 predicted proteins | sample TergutLab28metaG_FD_92764 | JGI IMG/M metagenome (GOLD analysis project Ga0131853, IMG submission 92764) | Labiotermes labralis P1 segment gut microbial communities from Petit-Saut dam, French Guiana - Lab288 P1 (version 2) (version 2) | ecosystem: Host-associated > Arthropoda: Insects >... | reverse complement strand
GATGTTAATACATCCATCCTCAGGAGCTTGCGACTTATTTGATGAGTTATTTCATGGGTTGTATTGTTCTGGTTCGATGTGTGTTGGTGTTACGTTGTGGTTTGGCTGGGCTGGTGTGGTATCCGTATGCAGGCTGAACTCATCAAATAAGTCGCAAGCTCCTGAGGATGGATGTATTAACATCCGAAACATGTTGAGCAGTAAATAATGAAATAATAAAGCAAGTGACATCAAGTTGGTCTCTATTTATTCAACTATCAAGATGATGCATGGTCCAATAAACATAAGAAAGACAGATGGCTTTATATCCAAGACCCCTAGCATATTGTAGCATGTTAGAGTCTGTAGTGTCTAGTGCCTGACAGTGCACTTAAAATATTTCGCAATACTCCACATTTGGATGAACCAAAACAAGTTGTTAAGGTGTGAAATAAGCTGATAAAGTCATGGTGTTGATGCTAACATTGTAGTCTTAAAATGAACTACAGCATCAAAAAATACCTTTGTGCTACTTTTGCTAGCTGTGCATAATATGTACATGATGGAATATTTGCTGCATGTAAGAGTGTAATACATCTTGTCTGGAGGTTTCAAAATTCTGAATTGTCGGACACCAGTAACAGTCGGCAAGTTGTAGTTTAGGCAGGTGAATAATCATGTAGCATATATGTTCAAGTTTTTGCATGCTCTGGGTTGCGACGCGGTGTAGTCATGTAGTTAGACATTTTGGAGGAAGATTCTGTGTCCCCTGTGACAATACATTACGACCCTTAAAAAAATCCATTTTTATGTTTTGTTTTCCCACTTTTTCTGTTGTTGCAGACAATGCTATGCCTCCTCTCACCCTCCCACATATCTGATCGACCACCTTCCTGCTACTTGCCAATATACCCTAACCACATCATCAGTTTTGAAGTTGGTCGTAACACGTTCCTTCAGAATGTTGGTATCCTCCAATAAAACTGTGTAACATCATAACCGAGGAGACCAGTACTTGTGCGTGGTGTGCATTATTCTGGTTGCTTAATGCCTCCTCTTATTAGATGAATGTTGGTACACAACCATGAACCTGCTTTATCATGGATAATATGAAACATACTTTATTGTGCTCATTTTGTGATCTTGGTTGCAGTGCAAAGAGCAGAGTGACCTCATGCTGGAACACTCTTGCCTCACTGTTGAAAATGCAGCAAAGGGAGGAGGTGTTTACCCAGAAGTGTTGTTTCAAGTGGCCAAGTACTGGTATGAGCTATACATGAGGGTAAGTTGCTGCATGTGTAGCATCATGTCCGTTATTTTATATTGTGCATAAACTGATGGTAGTCTTCACTTTCTGCATTCAGCATTCATGACAGCAAGGCAGTTTCTTGTCGCAGTGACTATTGCATTTCAGAGGAGAGTAATGAAAGAAAATAAGTACCATACAGTACTGTAAATAATGTTTATAGCACTCAATTGTAATTATTTATAGAAAGACATGTTGTGAAATTAATGAAGTCTCTCTGATCACAGACTGTTGCTAGTTTTGTGCCAATAATAGTTAACGTAAGAGTATAATATGAAACTTTCCTGTTGGTACATTGTATGTGTTAGTAAAGGGGTGATTATTTCTTTACTTAATTGGTCTCATCTTACTGTTTGTATTGTTTATTTCAGTCCATGTACCTAGGAAACTTTTTCAGTATTTCAGAAGTTGAACACAGTTTGTATTGTATGCATTAATTGTTCAGAATTAAGCATTTTTTATTCTGATGAGGGTTACATCTCTGAGTACTCTTATATCTTTTGTTGAAGCATACACCTGGAGGTGGTGAGCAGCCTATGGAAAACGAGATGCCTCACGATTCCTTAACTTTAGATACAAGCAGTGGGGCACTTGTTACGATGGTGGAATCTGCGCCACCATCCATAGAGATAGCCCAGCAGCTGCCAACAGGCTTGGTTCCTCCCAACACAGGTGTTCTACAAGGCAGCATTGCTGGCACACCAGGTGCCCAGCCTGTCGTTGTGACGACCACTCCTCCCCCTCCATACCCACAGCATCCCACAGTTACAACGCTGGCACCACTTGGTGTTGGTATGAGCGTTCCATACACGGTCACTCCATACAGCTTTGCCGTTCAAGGTCTGCATCCCCACCCTCATCATCATCCACACTTTGGGAGTCCTCTAAATCATCATCCCCACACAGTGACGCTTCCTCCCCCACCCCACCTACAAATGTACCTTTCTCCACCTGCATTCCAGTACCCACCTCATGCTGCCAATCAGCAGGCAGCATATACCAGCCTTCCTCCCAATGCAGGAGGTCCAGGCTTGCCACCGAACCTGCAGTATTATGGAACGGCCGTAACTCTTGCTCCAACCTCGTCTGCTGCTGTTGGGATGAGACCTGCAGCAGTTGTGGCTAATGCAAATGGAGCTGCACCTCCACACCACCACGTATATCCAATTCCAGCCGCCACTATTCAGCAGGCAGGGACACTACAGGTGAGTCTATGCAGTGGTAGGGCTGATCAGAATATGTGGACTATTTACAGAAAAGGTGGGAAGTTATCTTCATGCATGGGCCATGTGAGGCTACTTCAGAATGCCTGCTAGTGAGATGGCTTCATGAGGAAGCTGTGTATGTAAGGGGTTGTGCAAAACTATACTGATGTCACTTGTTCACACAGAGTGAGCATACTTCATAGATACACCAAAATATTAAGAAATAATGAAGCTGTAACTGCCATGCCACTCGGTCATACAGGAGAAGGAGAGGTATAGTTCTATAGCTCCACTCATTCTTGACGCTTGGCACTAGATGGAGATGTGTGGGCAGTTTACACCAAGGTAACGAACACCCATTACCCATTCCACAGGAGGCTGTGTAAGCCCCACAACCAGTCTGGATGTTTTAAACAAGTGCAAAATATCTTGCCTCTACCAGGAATTGAACCCCAGATTATTTAGCTCACTACCTACCTACCAACCATGCTGTTAGAAAATAGTGGTGGTAGTAGTAGTAGTAGTAAAAGAGTATTGTATTGTCAGTAAGGTGATTGTGGGGGTGATTTTGGATTTCTGATTAAAATTTTTTTGCACATAAGGAAAGGTTGAGGAATGTTAATGGAATCATACTTGATGCTGTGAGATGCAAGAAGCAAGCAGTCCCCTCTCATGCAGAGAACTGGTCTTAGGTTTCCTTTACGTAAGCTGTGTAAAACATAAACATAGTGGTGAGATTATATATCCCTCGAATCTGTGCGCATTCCAACATAAGGTGACGATGTGAGTTTACACTAAAATTTAACCAGGCCATTTAGTGTTGAGGTGTGCAGGTCAGAAATGCTGTACTTCACATTAAGTTTGAATTAAGTTTCCTCGGACTTCTCAGAAACAGTGTGTATATTTCAGTCACACTAGGGCTGCCATCTGCTCTCATTTGCCTAGACATGTCTTCATTCTTTGATCAAAAATTTCCATCTGTGCAGGTTTTTTAAGTTTGTAGAAATGTCTGTGTTTTTTACTGTTATTTCATGAAGATTTTTTTTTATATATATTTTAATGCTACTGAAATGCAAAGGATGTGTATAACACTTTTTAAAGAAATACATAATCATTATGGGGACCACGGTAACACAGTGGTTACGGTGCTGTGCTACAAATTGGTAGGTCGCTGGTTCAATCCCAGCTGGTGTCAGTGGATTTTTCATTGACATAAAATCTTTCCGATCGCACTATGGCCCTGGGGTCGACTCAGCCTCTAACAGAAATGAGTACCAGGAGTATTTCCTGGGGGTAAACGCAGCCAATGCATAAGGCTGACAACCCTACCACCGTCCTGTGCCATTGTCACAAAATTTTGGAACCTTAACTTCCTGGGCCTGTCCAGGCCTGTAATGGGACTGCTTTACCTTTACCTTTTAAGCAATCATTATATTTTTGCTGTATGAGACAAAAAAACAAAATCATGAATTCGGCAGTCGACTTTCAAAACTTTGGCAGTGTTTGCGACCCCTAATGTGTGGTTACATCACTGAGCAGAGAATAACGGAGTAGGGCAATATATAACACAGAATAAAACAACTGTGAATAGGGACGTCAAAAGAAGACAACGGGAAAACTGTCAACACACACTGCACTATGTGTGTATTGTGTACAAACTTGAATAATTGATGTTTTCATTTTGTATATTTTGTTTGAAATGATGCTGCTAATTTTACATAATAAGATTTTGACTATTTTTGTTTTTTTTTTTTTTTTTAATGGTCCAGTAAGTGGGAAATGTCCTCATTTCTTGTGATGGATATATGGCAACTCTTTAAGTAGCACGTAAATAAATTAATATCTCCACCCTTTGTTGGAGGGGACTGCGGCAGCACAGTGGTTAAGGTGCTGTGCTACAAATTGGAAGGTCGCTGGTTTGATCCCAGCTGGTGTCAGTGGATTTTTCATTGACATAAAATCCTTCCAATCGTACTATGGCCATGGGGTCAACTCAGCTTCTAACAGAAATGAGTACCAGGAGCATTTCCTGGGGGTAAAGGCGGCCGGTGCATAAGGCTGACAACCTTACCACCATCCTGTGGCGTCATGAATTCTGGGAATCTTAACTTCCTGGAACCCTCTGGGCCTCTCCAGGCCTGTAACGGGACTGCTTTACCTTTACCCTTTGTTGGAAACATTTTTGGATCTGGTAGAATTGTATCCACAGCAAGTGTACATGAAGATTACTCAGCTAGGTAGATCAGTTAAGAATATTTTTGAAAAACATGTGTACACCATGCAGTACCCCCTGCACACTTGTTCATTGAGTTCTGCTCCTAAATTACACGGAGCCAATATCATGAAGCTGCTTCAAAGCCAAAGTAGTGATTGATAAAGAGTGGTATTGGTTGTAATATCATGTATGTTTGTTAAAAATGTTGTTCCATGGAATCCTGTTGCTCTGAAGAATGTTGATCTGTACCTTAAATCTGCAGTTGTAAATGGCACTTCATCATATTCTTAAATCCTGTGTAAGAGTAAAATAAAGTGAATAATGTTGTAAAGAATAGATGTTCTATTGTGTTATTCAGATCACTGTTTAATTGGCATGCAGTGTGCATATGTGACAGTCACTGTGATTCACACAAAGACTTTTGTGAACAACGCAACTTCAGTTTTCCTGTTATTGACATTAATGAGAGGCTTTCCCCCTCCCCTCAGTTATTCATGATTTGGCATGTGAGTAGGTTTGGAAACTAATTTAGGATCATGTATTGTACTGATACTACGCATTATAAACATATGCCACACAGAAGCATCTTTGACATACTTTCTTATTCAGGCCTTAGCCTTTACAGTTTTGTTTCCAGCTTTGAGTTCCAGAGGTCTGAGTTTTGAATGTCAGTTCAGAAACTGTTTGTGAATTTCCTCGGTTTTTCCAGGCCTCTACTAGGAAGCCTTAAATTGGGTTTAGACCACTTCCTTCCATATCCTTACATTTCATTAATCCAGTCACTTGATGCTTTCTAATCTGAATTATCCGAAGTATTGTTAATAAATTAGTAAATATGGGTAGTATAGTCAGAAAAGGCTACACTACAAGCTGTATAATCCAAAGTTTCAATCCTGGCAGGGACAAGAGGTTTTCCTCTTCTTCAAATTACCCAGACCAGCTCTGGAGCCCACCCAGCCTCCTATTCAGTGGGTACCAGGGTTCTGGGGATAAAACAGCCAGGACTTGACATCAACTGCTCGTCTCCATCTTGTGCCAATGTTAAGCATGAGTAGAGCTGTATATCTGCCCCCTGTTTGGGTCTACATGGCATAGGCAGTGTCACCTTTTCTTTGCCTTGACAAATAAGTAAACATGTATATTCAATTTGGCAGGGATTGGGTTGCCTGTGTATTGTAAGGTCCTGAACCTGGACATTGTTTCCCTTAGGTACACAGACAGCAGTCACAGCAATTCAACCAGACACAGTTGCGATACCTGCTGGCAGCATACAGAGTCGGCATGTTAGCTCTAGAAACGTTGGCCAGAAGAGTGCACGATGACCGGCCACAGGCCAAGTATGCACGCAACCCACCATATGGAGAAGATGTTAAGTGGCTTCTCCGTGTTGCTAAGAAGCTTGGTGAGTTATGTCGTAGAACTTGTCGGAGTAGCAGCGGTGTCATGAGTACCAGTGTTACAGAAGAAACTTGCCACTCTTATCATCATAGAAAAATAAACAAGTTTTGTAGTCACCACTGTAACAACCCCATATCTCATACTTCATTTGATTTGTAGCATGGAGAACTGCCATTGTATGAGATTTGACGTTCTCACACCAGTGGTGGCTAAGATCAAGTCTTGTGGGATGTTACACAGTGTCTATTAGTAAACAGTTACCAACGGTTCGAAGGCAGTGCCCTGCTTTGAAATGTTGGCAACTGTTTCCCATTAGACACACCTTAACTTTCTAGGAGCCTTGAATCTTAACTGTCATCTTGGTATTATAGTCTGCAAATAATTCTCACTTAATAAGATAACAGACTGTTGACCTGTCGAATATTATATGGAGGTTTTACTGTGTATGGGCATAAGCAGGAGTGAGAGTTTCTTTTGATTGTTGTCATCTGTTTGTTTTCAGGCACACAGTACCTGCACCAGTTCTGTGTTTGTGCTGTGAACAGTATTGTCAGTCCATTTGTGTTGCATGATGTGGCACTGGAGGCTGCGCATTATCTGTCCAGGAACAATCCCGGTCTCATCATGCAGCACTTACGCTCAGCACTTACACCACTTGTACAGAAGTGCCAGCAAATGTAAGTTCTTACGTATCTTACGTCTGTATTTTGTGATGTACAAGACAAGCAGAAATATCTGTGTTACCCAGAATACGGTTGCTTTTCTTGTTAATATTGAAGTCTGTAGTAGCTAAAACTCTATAACTAATGATCTTCAGCATTAAGATATTATAGTATACTGATGTATGCACGATTTAATGTAATGTCAAGTAATTTGAAATGAAAATTTGAATTGTTTCCAAAAGCTTTACCACACTATTTGCCCATTGCTTTAACAGCTGCTGCAGATTTTGGCAACACGATACAGAGTAAATTTTATAATATCTCAAGTTGTTCAATGTTAGGTCCACAGTATATAACAAGAAAGTTACTTGCATATGGCTATTTTCCTTGTCACTGTCATCTTATATATATATATTGATATGTCAGTCCAGTTACACTCCCACATGGCAGCTTCATGGGCTCCCACCAGGTGGCAGGAGACACAAGTACACAGGAATGTGATAACACTGGAGTTCAATTCACCGCCATCACATGGCAGGACACACAAATACATAGACTTATGAGAACATCTGAGTTCAACTACAAAATTTGAATGTGAAAATACTGTGCTCTTATGCTACTTGATCTATCGATGGAATCAAATGTGAACGAAGATAACACAACAGCCCAACATTTCATTGTGAAAATACTTTATGTTGCCAAGCTCTGCAACAGCAACTATAATAGATACTCTGATTCCAATACAACTGCATTTCATTGTGATAATATTGCAAAGTGATATTTGAAGATGAAGTAAGTAATGTAAGGAATTAAAATGTGCTTATGTAATTAAATTTACGAATTTGACGTTCAGGTGAATGTGCATTGTGATAAATTCTTATAATAAAACCAACTAGATGCGCCAGTTTTTCAAATTTATTTTTTGAATAAAACTCTACATGTTTCAGACAATTCCTCTGTACATCATCACGAGTTTTTCACTGTACACACATCAATGGTATGACATATACCATTGCTGTGTGTACAGTTAAAAACTCCTGATGATGGACAGAGGAACTGTCTGAAACATGTAGAGTTTTATTCCAAAAATAAATTTGAGAAATTAGTGCATCTTGTTGGTTTTGTTATAAGAATTAGTATTTTTGTATGTCAGTGTTTATTGATCACAAAGTTAATGCACACTATTTGTAAGCTAATCACTTTTTAAGTATAACTCCAACACATTTTGGCGTTGTCTACGCCATTTTCAGGGAGTACTTGATTGTTTTTGGTAACACATCAAAGTGACACAAGTACTAATTGATTCTAAGATCACAAATTTTACGCAGAATTCGCAATTTAAAATAATGGTTGAGGTCGCTACTCTTGTGTGTATATTAAAATATTTAAAGGATTAACGTGTTGACCAGGTCTTCTCACTTAAAACATAGTTTTAGATGTTCTTAAATATATTCCTTTTTGCCATTATCGAAGCATTTCATTTATGATGATGATGTTAAAAAGTTTAAGGGTTAAAACACAATTTTATGAAGACAGTAGAATATCTGGGGCATGCAAAATGTGGCATGTAGGCATCTTTTAACACCTTCCTATATTATCTTGAAAAATATGTACATCCCAGTGGGTGTGGTCCAAGGTTTACGTCATTACCATTTCGAGGACAGGAACATAGGTATTGTAAGTTCTTCTCAGAATTTCTTGTTGTCACTGTGACTATCATCATCATCATCATCATCATCATTGTCATCGTGTGTGCACAGGTATATCCAGTGTATGCACCAGAAACTCTACCACCTCACCACAGCTGATTACGAAGACTTTGTGAACATTGTTTGCTCTGCCCGAGCCGCCTTTCAGATTACTCCTGAGGGAAACACTCAATTCAAAGAGTGGCTGCAATCTATTCGCAGGTATGATGATGTTATATATTGGTACAGAATAGAACCACAAATGAACCCTGACTGTTTCTGTATTATGGCTGATCATAGATACAGCACCAAGGGAGCTGGGATAGCCGAGTCAGTATAGAGACTAGACCATGGGCTGTGCAACTGAGAATTTGGCAATGACAAGAGATTTTACTCTTCTCTGCAGCATCTAGGCTCTCCTTGCGACTCTGGCTGCTTTTCCTTGGGTACTCATTTGCGGGTTCTAGAGGAAGGGTGGCCAAGCTGCAAAGCTGACCACTTATTTCTGTCATGTGCCAAGATTAAGAATGTTTTCCCCCCTGCACCTTCATGGTGGTGTGCCTAATTCAGTGGAGGGGTCAGCATTGAGAGAGATAGATGATAAAGTGGTATATTTTCATAGATACTTGCATTACTCACTTTTAGGTGATTTTGAAAAACACACAGAATTTGTATTTGAGAAAATATAAAGAGAAGAATGTGTGGGTAAAAGGTAAATTTGTCCATGTGCAGGCCATGTAGTAAATGGGAATTCTTAACGTCTGGATGAGATACAGGTGTGGTCAGCATCATGTCGCAGCCATTTTACCCCTCTGGCGGAACCAGTTCCCAATGAATAGCAGGCTGCATGGGCCCCAGATTTGGTCTGGGTGCTTTGGAGAAAATAAAAATCTGTTGCCCCTGCCTGGATGAAGACATTTTCTTCAAAGTGCACAGACTTGACACCATTTGTGTATCATATTTGAAATGTAATGACTTACTGTGTAAAGAAAGGTTATTTTTTATTTTGGCCATTTTTATAGAAAAAGTGTTGAAATATTTCCCCTGCCAGCGTGATCTACATGACTGTGTAACAGACAAAATTATATATGCCTGTTATTATATTTGAAACATACTGTGATGTAGTGTAGGCATATATTTTTCTATAAATACAGGGTTATTCATAAGTCTGTGAAACATTTTAAAAATTCGTAACAAATAAACTACTCAATGGATCATGGTAGTTCTTATGCCGATAGAGAGAAAAACTCTCCAAGTTTTTTTACATATTTCACAGATGCTCAATGTGTCCACCTTTGGTAATACGGAAGACATCTATGCAATAGTCCATCTCGTTCCACACGCATGTCAGCATATCATGGTCGACCAGAGCCACAGCAGCGGCGATACAGTTGTGAAAATCTGGAGATTAGCAGAGAGTGGAGGCACAAAGACAGTGTCCTTCACAAACCACCAGAAGAAAAAGTCGCACGGGGTTAAATCCGGGGACCGGGGTGGCCACCGCATTAACGCGTCATCTTCTTTTCCTGTGCGTCCTATCCACCTTTGTGGCAAGTTTCGATTGAGATACCCTCG
>Ga0131853_10028340_pt1 | contig 10028 bp, 2 predicted proteins | sample TergutLab28metaG_FD_92764 | JGI IMG/M metagenome (GOLD analysis project Ga0131853, IMG submission 92764) | Labiotermes labralis P1 segment gut microbial communities from Petit-Saut dam, French Guiana - Lab288 P1 (version 2) (version 2) | ecosystem: Host-associated > Arthropoda: Insects >... | reverse complement strand
TCTTTACATTTTTGGATAGCAACCTGGAAGACAAAAGGTTCTGCACCGAATGATAGCAAGCATTTCCTGACCTCAATCTGCTCTTAATTTCTTCCGCAATAGAATTTTGATCTGTTAAAGTTTTCCCAAATATTTAAACTCTTCCACCCTCTCGAAGTTACTATTATCAATCCTCACACTCTGAATTCGTCCTGCATTCTGATCTCGAGACATGACCATGTGTTTAGTTTTATCAGCACTATCCCTAGTAGCAGCTACTAAAGCTTCTGCATTTTCCTTTAGAGTATGTATGCTTCCTCCCAGTATACTAACATCATCGGCATAAGCCAGAATTTGATGTGTAAAACCCACAAAATACACTGTATTTATCAAGAAACCCTTAACTGTCTACAGTTAATCTCCTACAAGTTTCGGCCCTCTGTGGGCCATTAACAAACAGCCTCAAGTAATTAAAAAGAGAAGTGCATAAAACTGCAACACGGCACATATCAACCAACTAGTCATGTACGTAAAGTTAAAGCAGTCCCATTACAGGCCTGGAGTGGCCCAGAGGGTTCCAGGAAGTTAAGGTTCCCAGATTTCATGAAAACGGCACAGGATGGTGGTAAGGTTGTCAGCCTTACGCACAGGCCGCCTTTACTCCCAGGAAATGCTCCTGGCACTCATTTCTGTTAGAGCCTGAGTTGACCCCAGGGCCATAGTGCGATCGGAAGGATTTTATGTCAATGAAAAATTCCAGTGACACCAGCTGGGATCGAACCAGCGACCTTCCGATTTGTAGCACAGCAACTTAACCACCAGCGCGGTCCCCACTCATGTATGTATAGATATAAAACATACAAGGTTAAAATTAAACCGTTACATTGGTCAACAGTTTCATAACATATGTGTATTATGTTCCACAATTAAATTAAACAAATTCTTAAATTTAACAGCTCCGTTAAATTGAAAGAATTTAATTCTAGAAGACACAGACATACATACTTTACTCAGTTAGTGATAAGTTTAACTCTTTACACTTTTAATGAGTGGTTTGTTGATACAGTGTGTCCCACTCGCTACCGAACCCGGCATTTATTGCAACGAAATTTGAACAGGAGGAAAGTTCGTTGTGTGACAAATGAAGAGGAGTGTGTCTGTAGTGCGCCTAATTGTTGCGACACTGAGCAGCGGTCCGCCAGCCAGCCAGCCTGTTTCCTGCCTGACGCGCCTCTCTGCTGATCTCTCTGTCATTTGGCTGAGGGTGCCTACACAATACGGTTGTTGTTCGTGAGTGTTAGTGTGCGGTATGTGTGAGTTCACACAGGAGAGTTGGAAAATATCCTCATTAGTTTTAAAATTATTAAAGAAATGCCGGGTTCGGTAGCGAGTGGGACACTCTGTATGTTCAGTATTGTATGTTTATACACTTGTTTTTTGTAATTATTTCAAGCTCCCCGACAATGGCCCAAATAGGGCCGAAACATGCAGGAAATTAATTATAGAAAATAAGGGGTTGCTCCCTAACTACAGAGCATTCTGTTGATTTCATTTATGTGATTACATGCAATGCTACAAGACGGAAACTCATGTTACCTTGACATACGTAAGTTTCTAGATCATCACAATACATATACTAAAATTTATAGACATTAATAAACATACGTTTCATCTTCAGGGGACGGTACACCGCCCGTATAAGCTAATGTAGCTTGCAAATTGTAACAACAATCTGTACATTGTAATAAGAATTTTAAACTTGACAATGTCCACAGTCTTGGTACGTTTAACACAAACGGCGTTTAGGAAGATGGCTCTGTTTCTGTCGGGTAAGAGCAACCACATAAAAACATCGCGTTTGTGTGTGTGCGTGCTCGCGTGTTTGTGTGCGTGCGCGCGCACGTTTGTGTGTGTGCGTGCGTGCGTTTGTATGTGTGTGCGTGTTTGTGTGTGTGCGCGCGCGTTTGTGTGTGTGTGTGCGTTTGTGTGCGTGCGCGCGTGCGTATGCGTTTGTGCGCGCGCGTTTGTGTGTGTGTGTGTGTGTGTGTGCGTTTGTGTGTGTGTGCGTGCGCGCGCGTGTGTGTGCGCGCGCGCGTTTGTGTGTGTGTGTGTGTGTGTGTGTGTGCGCGCGTTTGTGTGTGTGTGTGCGCGCGTTTGTGTGTGTGTGTGTGAGTGTGTGTGTGATGTATAAATATACCTCTTACAACGGTAAATTTCAAAGAGGCCAAGCCTTTACAGAAATCACGTTAAAACTTATTATTTCCTTAAGCTCTTGATAGACAGTAAAAGACATTAAAATGGTCGATATCTTCTGCATACTGCAAGTAGTAACTGTGTTGCTCTGATATTAGTTTCAATATCATGTTGCCAATAAAATGTTCCATGGCTGATATTTCATTCAACTTCCATGATTAGCTTCAGATACGACAACCGTTTTCACATTCTCCATTCCGTGCACTGTATTTCATTCATTACAATTCAACCCAACAAACGCACACAGTGTTACTATTGTGAGCATTTGTTGGTTTGAATTGTAATAACTGAAATTGCTGACTTTTACAGATACAGAACAACCCTTTATTCTTTGCGATTAATCCGTGACATCTTTCAAATTACCGAAAACATGACGGGCATGTATGTAGTGCACGGTCTGACAACTGGAGAAGTCCCCATTGCACCCACGGAGCACATCACTAAATCCACGGACAGATTATTGAGAAGCTAAAAGTTCCTCGTTTACTCAAGAAATTCCCCGCGTTTTATGGAAGCCGAAGATTCATTACCGTGTTCACAACAGCCCTGTTTGAGCCAGATCAGGAACGTCCAACCTGACAGCCATCTCACAACCGAAGGCACCATGGTCCAGCGCAGCGGCAGAATTGAGCCTTCCACCCATTCAAACTATGTGGGACTCTGCAAGCAGATCACCCTTCGTACTGCGTGAAAATCAACCTCAAATACATGCCCACTTATGAACTGTTATTAATATCCATAATAAAGCGGTCCGACCAAAATCAATCGTTTGAAACACCCGGGAGGTATCAAATGCCTCGACTGTTTACATGAAATGTAATTTGAAGTGTATATAAACACATCTACGAGTAATTCAAATGAGCTAATAAACCTTCAACGACGAAAACCTACGAAATTTTTAAACGTTGATTTACTGTAGCGTTACCTTGTATTATGAAAACTAATGATAAATTTGTTTTTAATGACACACCGTAGATAGTGGCATGCAGACTGTGTCAACTGAACTACCGCAGCTGGTGCGGTAACATGATATGGAGATGGTTCAAAATTATCCTGCTAGGTGGCATACGTGCCACATTGGACAGTCAGCGCCATCAACCACGATCTCCTACTACTACTTGTAAATGGCATGCATTCCAACCAGTCGGTGCAACAGTGCAGGTACAGTACTGTCACTTTCTATCATTTACCAAGCTGGTGCCGAAAATACGGAGTGGTTACAGGTATTCACCTACCGGATGTGATGTAAATTAACTATTTTCGGGCAGTGGTTGCTTTATGTACCACCAGGTATAGACAGCATTTCTCCGTTTCGTGTGATACTTAGAACGAACGGAGTGTACACTGCGGTACGAAGTGAAACTTACAACGTAATTCACCTGACGAGATTCTGAGAGTCTAATAGCGGTGTTCCCACAGTTTCAGGGCAATAGTAAAGCAAAATAGCCGCAACATGGCGCAGGGGGCTATCATTGGCGTCTCAAGACGACTCCGGGTTTGCTCCCGGGCCAGTACATGTGACAAAGTCATTTTCTCAGGTTTCGCTCCCGAGTACGTCGATTTTCCAGTAGCAGTATCAGTCTAGCGATGTTACGCACTTATTTTAACATTACACAACAGAAGTGCCAGTGAGTGAAGACTGGGAACCTTCAGTCACAAAGTAATGCACTTTCAAATACCAAGATGCATTTGGACAAAAAAGAGCTTTGCAATGTTTTCTTTATCGTCTGCCGGGAAACTGCCAAACAAAACAACGCTCTTTCGTATATCGGTATCACTGCATGGAAGGAACTTAAAACAGTGTTGTTGTCTTTTCAGGGTTACATGTAAACTGACATTCCTGACTTTTTACAAAACGAAATGAAGATAAAAATAAGGTTTTGTGTGTACTGACCCATCGTAGATTTCACTCCATTCAGTGTCCCAAAAACTTCGGTACAATGAGTAGGGTGCAGGCTGGGCGAACTAGGACAATGCGATTGGTTGCCCGGCACATGACAGATATAAGACTTTTTATTTTTTAGAACGTCCAGACCGGCTCTGGGGCCCTCCCAGTCTCCTGCTCGATGGGTATGGATACGCTTCTCGGGGGTAAAGCTGCCGGGGCGTTCAGCTCATTGCGCAACTCCATATAGTGCCCAGGTTAAGAATGTATGGAACTCTATGTCCACGCCTCCAGATGTCTTAAATAACATGCTGCTTAACTACACACAGAGACTACATTTACCATGTCATTTGTTAACTTCCAATTCAGCCCACATAACACAACAGACCAGATATTGTCATCTAGGCAAGTTGGATGGACCCAAGATTTCAAGCATGCAATGCAAATTTCTGTAAGTCCATCTCATTTGAGTTGATAATGCACGGCTTTCAGCATAAAGAAAATGGGGGGGGGGGTTATAAAATGCTGAATGTGTTTAAACTCATTATGCACACAGTACTGATGATTTCCAAACCTGTTATATGAACCACATACAATTATGGAATGTTATCCTACTATCATGAACCTACAAAGAAAGCAATACTTGAATAGTAATCATGATAAAGTTTGATATACAGACTGCATCTATTTAGACAACTTCCTAAATGACTTGAAATGGGGGGGAGGCACCTTTCCAAAAATAAATGTCCTATTTTTGTAGCATGTTTCATTGCCGTACATTTAATTAGCTTGGTGTAACAAAATCGTATTTTATACCAATATTATGACAAACGCAGCTCCTGTTTTTAGAGCTGATAATACCGAATTCTTAAAAATACATCTTACAATATCAATCCTGTTGTCCTATAGTCCATTAATATTAGACTATAACTCTTATAGTTTTTCCTTCAATTTGGCTGGGTTAAATATTGTGGAATATTACAAATCATTATTATAAGTTAGCAGAGCTGGTATAAAAATAACCTGACCAATCACATGATTAAACTGTTGTATGCAATCACAGATAAGGTGTCTTCTTTTGTCATAAGCCTTGCAATAGCAGATTAATATTTGGTTTGGCAAATAGTTCTTGGTATAATTTTTAAAGATCTTATTAGTTATGAAAAATAAAATTACTTCCTGTATTCCAGTATATGTCTCATGGGCATGACTCCGATTTATTCTGTACTGCTACATGCATTAATCACTAATAAAACTAGCTGAAGGTACACAATAAAAACTTACCATTATCCTTTCTTCTTTCATAAGCTTCAGATATCTTCGTTATTCGCTCCAGCCTTCGCAACGAAAGCTTCTGTTCTCCACACAGAAGACAGCACTTGATCACGATATTGCAATGAGCCATAACTGACGTTTAATGCAGAATTTTAAAAAAACACACAAAAAACATTGGGACAAAGTGGGAGTATAAGAACCTTAAAACAATGTATCGTACTGCTTTCCAGGCAACAATCCAACGCATTATGAAAGGCAACAAAATGCTCGTAAAAGCAAGGAATAGTACCTGGCAGAACCTAACCTAACTCAAGTTGACGGATGCATTTATTTCTTGCTGGAAATCATTGATATACTTTATTAATTATTCTGAAGGCGACCCATCTGTTTCGCTTAATTGATAATATAACTATTACCTTTCCATTATTTTTTCAAGTTTGACAAAGAAAATCACATATTCACTACAAACGCATATGTGCCTACCTACCCTAACAACAGGTTGCATTATTATTTTTGACATTCATAAAAACGGTCATAAATGTAACAAGTGTGAAGTGCATATACCTGGTAGATATAAATTCCGGACTTTTTAAATTCCAGAACAATATTTTAAGAAGATCATCCACACACAGTATCAACATTCAAACAAATCACAGAAAATTCACAACTATCAACACACAGCTCGAAAAAGTTCACTCATTTACCGACAGAGGCCACTACATGTGCTCTGTTCCTGATCAATACAGGCCACACAAAACAGTTGAAGTGTGTAACAGGGTCGACAACACTACGTTTATAACAAGATGCTAAATTTCAAAATCAAGTATGGTTTCGTAATAGAAACCACAACGTTGGTGTGGACGGATGCACATGTACGTCACAATACAAAAGTCAATGCCAGAATTTCAATACTCTCTTTTTATGTTAATACGGCTTGTTGGTTTTATGTTGGCTACATCATAGCACGTTGTCTTTTCGTATTCTTTTGCTATCTACTGAACCGTGCTCAGTTTTGTGTGGGTGACTTTTTGTGCAGCATGTTATGTACAGTACACAGTTAACTTCCCGTGTTTTCAATGCGATGTGTTTGCAAATGACGTCACTTTACACCGACACATGTTTCAATGTAACATGTTCGTGTAAGGGGGGGAGGGGGTGGAGTTTGTGAAGGTGAACATCAGGAGAAGATGCTTCACTAGACTAGTGAGCTACGGCTTTAGTGGGAAGTGAATGAGCGTTTCTCGCCAGCACGGCGAACTCCCGGTGCAACGTGTGTATGTGTGGTACGTACGTTACGAGGGCGCGCATACACCACATTGAAAATGAGTAGTTTGTCTGTCTTGTTGCAGTTGATTTTCTTACCTCTGGCTGCGAGAGGCTGGGGTGAGTATTCTTGAAATAGATACTTATTTTTAGCAGTTGTATTTACGCGGGCAATACCGTGTACTGGTCTGCGCGAAAGTATGCCAGTTCTCTGCCATCGAGCTTCCGGCACCAGTCACGTAGGCAATGAGTGAAGGGTCGATATACCCCTATTAAGTATTACATGTGTATTTTAACGAAACATAGTGAATATTATGTGCAGAGTTGTTTGTCTGTACATAAATTTTTAGACAGAGTGAATATTGTTTGCTGAGTTGTCTGAACATAAATTTTTAGACAGAGTAAATATTGTTTGCTGAGCTGTTTGAACATATATTTTTAGACATATTGGATATTGTTTACTGAGTTGTTTGAACACATATTTTTAGCACGTGCTGAAATTCGTTTTTTCCTCGACCCGCTGGCTGAATTAATTCTAAAATCGTAATATTCAGCTAGGTGCAAATGAAATAATATCAGGAGTACGGTTTTTATTAAGGACTTGTTGATAACTTCCAGGGCACATCATATTACAATTGTGCTTATATGAGAAAAATTAGTTGATATCCTTGTGAAGGTGTAAGGTGTGTTAAGACAGTGATATCAGAAATTGGATATTGATATTTGAATCAACGTGTGCACATTTTCTTCCTACGTATTATTAGCAGTGTACGGCCTACAGACCCAACTTACTTAACCTGTTAGTGTCTAAAATTAACCAGTTTTTTTGTTGTTGTTTACGTAGTTCAAATGACGCTACAGAAGAGACTCCATATGACTGGTGTTTTACTTTCTTTCTTTTTGAAGTTTACCGCTAATACTGCAGAATCCTAGGGCATGTGAGGTATTTTTAACGTTACGCATTCCATGTAAGAAGCACGTGCTTACTGTTCATGCATGCCTGCCATGGGCACGCGAATCATTTGTTGCCTAGCTTATGGTGCAGTCTGAGTGTGAACCCCACTGCACGGTATTAGAAGTTGCCCTCTGGATACCATTTTTGTGATCAGTTCGACCTGCATAATTAATGGAACTAAGACATTATTGTAATTGTGCTTTATTGCTCGACTTCGAAACATGTACCATTTTATCCCTAATGTTTCAGTGAATATTCACCAGTTCACTTGTAAATTTGATCATATGTAGTAACAACAGCAGGCCCTTTTTTCTCGTATGTGGTGTTTCATGTGATTTTTGTGTCCCAAATTTGGAAACCCAGCACGGACAGCGTTCTTCACAACCAAGCAGTGAATTTATTATGGAAACATCAGCTATTAAAATACTTACGTTGCAATCCAGTATAAGGTGAACAAATATTTGGCAGTGTATGACGACGTTATTGATACCCAGTATTAAGCAACAAACAAACACAGGTACTTAAAAGTGTGTTGAATATGAATCCATAACAAAGAAATGTTCCGTTCATTGGGGAACTTGTTCTTCTCACTAATTTCTGTCGAGTTTCAGGTTTGGGCAGTTGTTTCTGGCATAGTCGACGGCTTGTTCTATAGATTTTGTGTCAGCAAAGATGAACATGCCTTCCGCTCTGGAAACTAAAACAGAAATAAAACCATTACTTTTGCATACCGACTGAATATGTTGCTTTTTGCGTAAATAATTTTAAAGGGCAGATTTGTTTCGTGTATGTTGAGCTAGATGTAGGTTTGCATGAATATTACATCTCTCCCATGCGTCTTTTCTACATCGATGCCAATGGTACAAATGCTTGTCTGCCGTCCTGTGGTGACCATTACCGGCACAGCATTCGACAGCCCAGTCATCTGCTTATAGTTCTATTTCGTCTGTTCACATGAACATTTGTACTGTGGGTAAATATTATGGTTTGGATACCGGCTGCTGAAGGCAGTAGTGACTTTTAAGTCCCTTCCCTCTTCCAATAGGCGCTGTCGGCCCGAGGAACATGTCGACTCCCCAGCCACTTTGGTCGGTTTTACGGTGTTCCTTGTTTGTGGGTAGAAATTCCATTCTAAAACTGTCAGCATTGCGCATATAGTGTAGATTGCATCCAGTAGGTACTAATCGGGAGACACCTGATTCAAACCCACCGGACAACCGCCCTCAGACTGCCTAAGCTTGTTCTGCCTTAACACAGTCGCTGTACCCTTTTGTTACCAGTGATTGGGGTCTTCGGGAATGGGGCTATGAGGAAATTATTAGGGGAGTGCAGAAGACTACAAAATGAGGAGCTTCATGATCTGTACTCTTTACCACATGTTATTCGGGAAACCTTTATGCGTTCATCCCCTTGTACTAAGTAATGGCAGGCTGTACGTTAAAGTCTAATACAACCCAAACGCATATATGTTCAGTATAATGTCTTGCATGTACGAACAAAGTTTTTTTTGTGTGTGACATTCGTAAAAAATGGGCCCCTTGAATTACTGCTTACTTGCTAGATATTTTCCTTTTGTAAGTGTCTTTGTATTGGTATACCTGAAGGTGGCCTCAGCATGGACCGAAACATGTAGTATACATATAAGACATATTGAGTATGTATTATAAGAGTTTGTGTTGTTTTACAGATAAAATATCGCGTTTTCAAACTAAAATAAAATGAAATATATTTTTTGGCGTCTGTCAAGCACAACGATAATTTTTTATTAATTTTATTTTGACGGGCCGGGTAGCTCAGTCAGTATAGCGACTGACTACGGCCTTGACGGTCTGGGATCCAATCCCGGTGGGGACGGGATTTTCTGCCCGTCCAGACCGGCCCTGGGGCCCACTCAGTGGGTACCGGGTTTTTCCCGGGGGTAAAGTGCGGCCGGGGCGTGCTGCTGACCACTCACCCCCTTCTAGTGCCACGGTCATGGAAGAGTAGAGCTATACCTCTACCCACCCTCTGGGCCACACTGGGCCAGCAACGGGAACACTTTACCTTTTATTATGACGTGTTTCGGTCGATTGACCATCATCAGGCCATCTCTACAAAATTCAGAATAAGATGAAATTCAGTACAGGTAGTACTTTTTTAGTATGGGGTCCCATTAAACTTACTTACTTACTCACTCACTCCATGGTGCAGAGTCCCTCTTGAGCAGCTAACTGGTTTGCAGCTAGTCAACAAATTCCCCGCATTTCACGGAACCCGAAGGTTCATTACCGCACTCACAAGCGTCTGCCACATGTTCCTATCCTGGGCCCGCCCAATCCAGTCCATATACCCACATCCCACCTCCTGGAGATCCGTCCTAATATTATCCACCCATCTACGCCTAGGTCTCCCCAGTGGTCTCTTTCCCTCCGGTTTCCC
>Ga0131853_10028339_pt1 | contig 10028 bp, 8 predicted proteins | sample TergutLab28metaG_FD_92764 | JGI IMG/M metagenome (GOLD analysis project Ga0131853, IMG submission 92764) | Labiotermes labralis P1 segment gut microbial communities from Petit-Saut dam, French Guiana - Lab288 P1 (version 2) (version 2) | ecosystem: Host-associated > Arthropoda: Insects >... | reverse complement strand
CATTATCTCCGTAACCGTTCAACTTTGGATATAGGTGTTTTGGGTTATATCGGTATACTTTAACATAAGGAACACTCTCCCGAAGTCTGGCACATTCCTCCTGGGACACCCTGTATATATGGGCATATAACATATATAGGGGACAGGAGAGGTGCATATTGGGTTTTGATGGGGAAACCTGAGGGGAAGAGACCACTTGGAAGACCCAGGCATAGATTTTATATATATATATATATATAGAGAGGCATATAACATATATAGGGGACAGGAGAGGTGCATATTGGGTTTTGATAGGGAAACCTGAGGGGAAGAGACCACTTGGAAGACCCAGGCATAGATGGGAGAATAATAATAAGATAGATCTCAGGAAGTGGGATGTGGGGACATGTACATGACTGATCTGGCTCAGGACAGGGACAGTTTGCAGGTGCTTGTAAATGCAGTAATGAACCTTCGGTTTCCATAAAATGCAAGGAATTTGACTAGCTGAGAACCGGTTAGCTTCTCAAGAAGCACTGTGCGCTACGGAGTAAGCAACTTTTCAGCATTTTGTTTCATCTACATTTTATTATTCCTCCTCTGATATAATAACATAATCATTTCAGATTGAATAATTATGTAAAGGAGAGGTCTTTTCCTCAATTTACCTATTATATTGTTATCGCATTGCCTGATGATGGTCGTAGTTGACAGCTGAAATGTATCACGTATGTGATGAAAAAATGAATGCCACATAATTTATCGCATTGTACTAATTGCATAATTACAGAATATGTTGAAAAATGTATTCTACAAGCTGTCACATCAACAGAAGTATTAAAAATACACTCTCAACATAATTCAAAGATTCTACACATTATTTAAAACACTGGAAAAAGCACCTAAGAATCTTAATACATACATACTGACATTCAGAAAATCTTCGGACTATTGAAGACAGCTCTGTACAAATTGGACAAACAACTAGCTATTAGAAGGAATTACTCATACTTGTTCACATGTTCATCACTAACAGTTTACAGCACTCCAAAGAACAATATGTGAAGAATATGCAGCAACTGTATACACTTTGGTAAAGGTTGCGTCTTCTAATCTTGCTCTCAGTATTGAATATCATTACAATTTATGATATAATGAGGTGATGTGCCATTAGCACAAATGTCATGGGATCTTAAAAACATACCTATTAAAATATACCGTATATTCTTGAATCTAATCCACACTAGTTTATGCCGATTTCTTAAACAAAAAAAAAAAAAGTTAGTTCGCGGTTCTAATCCACAACTTTTCTTCAACCGCCCCTTGTCTACAAGGCAGACTGATTGAACAATATTGGACGTCACCAATGCTTTAAAAGTTATCCGACTAACACGCCATGTGTGAAGTGGCTATTTAACTGCCAGCGGTAAAAACGCACCACAGCTGATCTGAAGATGACATTCTATTGGAGGACGATGGTGAAGATAAAGATGATAGTGACTGAGTGACGGATAACGATTCAGTCATGAGTGATGACGGCGAGTCTGATGAATAATAAATTACAAATATTATTAATAATAAATAAAATAATAAATTATTGTACTGAACTGTTCTTATGGCACGTACAGCGGCTCTATCATTTTTCCAAAGTCCAGCTCATGACCGTGAAACTAATCCGCACACGATTCTAATACATATCTGATTTTTTAGCCCTCTGAAACTGTATAAAGGGCGCAGATTAGATTCGAGAATATACAGTAAATGTAATAACATAAAATTTATAGTAAAATAAGATTAGTCCGCAATTACAGTACCATATATAAAATATTATTAGTAGAAGTACTAAGGCACCTTCTTCCCATTTGTGTCCTTCTGCAATTAAAGTTACCACTCAATTGCAAAGAAAACTGTTATCAGTAACAGTGCTGAGTAATGTGAAAGATATACTCCTTTCACTCACCTGCAGACAAAGTAACGTATGACATTTGCATGACACACCAAGATCTCATAGCTATCCTTTTCCTGAGATGTATCAGCTCGGTAGAAATACCTCCTGAATGCAGCTTCAATCCGAGCACCATCCTGAAAAAACTGCTGAAAAAATGTACAAAACATACGTAAAGACACAGCACTGTAATCCATAAAATAAAAGCTAATCTGAACAGTGTGCCACAATGCACATGCAGTAGTTGAAAAAGACCATTCTGTGGTTGCCAGAGTCGAACATAAAATTTTGAAGTTTTCCATCCTGAAGTGTAACCACATACAATTAAAATACTACACGTCAGTCATTAACACAACATTTTATTCATATATGAAGGTATATATGTCACGGTGGCATGTTTCGACCTAGTAGGTCATCCTCAGGCCCTACAAGAACACAGAACTAAGCGTTATTTAAGTTTTCTGCATTATGGGATCCCAAATGCTTACAAGTTTCAATAGCAAACAGTGTATAACTTATACACTGTTCGCTATTGAAACTTGTAAGCATTTGGGACTCCATAATGCAGAACACCTAAACAACGCTTAGATCTGTGTACTTGGAGGGCCTGAGGATGACCTACTAGGTCGAAACATGCCACCATGACATATATACCTTTGTATATGAATAAAATGTTGTGTTAATGACCGACATGTAGTATTTTAATCATAAAATTTTGGCTAGTAATTAATTTCCCTCTTGAAAATTAGGAATTGTCTGTTAGAGTTCTGACAGTTTCACTTGATTATGACCCATGTGGCTCTTGTAAAAACTTGTTGTTGCCATGTGCTTGCAGCCAAATGTTCTGCCATATAGATCCAGTTATATAAACATGCTTTATGTGCCACCAGCATGCGACTGTCTGGAACAACATGTAAAAAATCTTCTCATTCAGTTTGCCAGGTCACTTCCAAGTTCTGGGTGACAGAAGTCACATAGTTTTGCCATGACTCCCAATTTCCATCTGCCCAAGAGCAATATGCGAGAAAATACTTATCTCCTATGTTTTCTTTTAAAGCTACTAGATTCTGAAACACTTTTCCAAACCCAGATATTATGTACTCACTCATATTAAATGTCAAACAACTCAAATTGTGTAAAACAGAATATCAGTCTTACATAAGTTTCTGGTCTCCAGGAACCCACACGTGGTTCTGGTGGTACAGGGGCTCCTTCCTCCAATAAAGGACAATCAGACACAGGAACACTGGGTAGGGAGTTCTGAATTATCTCTGCTGTCTCCTTTGCTCTCGTCATAGTTGATCTGATTACTCTTGAATAAGGCAGGGCAAGTTCCTGCAGTCTTAAACCTGTAAATTTTGCCTGTTTTCTACCTAAAAATAAAAATACACTTTTAAGAGTATGATACTGAGCTTAACACCTGTCTAAAATGGAAATCTTTCAGACTTAAAACCTGCCTACATGGAAAGTGAAACTTAAAACCAGGATCTAGTAAGCTTCCCTGTCTCATAAAACATGTGTACTTGAGTTCATTGTATAGACATTAATGAGGAGTATTCACTGGTATCTGGACAACTATTATGCTTTAAACAAAAACATTAACTGGAATCAATGACATGCAATGAAATTATAACAAAAATTATGTCAAACATTACACATACCAAGGTCTGTTAATACACGTTCCTCATCTGATTTACCGGACATGTTGTAGTTGCCATGCCGAATCAGCAAAAGATGCCTTACTGCTTTTGATTTGAATTTTTCTACAGCTTCATTGTACCTATTATCATCAATTCCACCCTTTGAAGGCCTTACAAGACTTGCTGGATCTCTCCTGTGAACAAAATTACCTTGCATACACCACTTACTAATATTGGGGAATAATGTAACTACTGAGAATTATTATTTTGTTACTTCACACACCTGGTATAAAAGAACAACAAAGTTACCTAAATTCTAAAGAATCTACACTTCTGTATACACAAAACTAACACTCTGTCAAGTATGAGGATGATTCTTGGTATGTTGTCCCCAACACATGAAGTATTTGCAAAACATGTCATGAAAAATCAACCTTTCCAGACTCTACTCTATATATATCTATGGAATACAATCTTATAATGTGACACATTTTAGACTATTAATATATGAACAAATGTCAATGATGAAATGTACATTTTAAACATTTTGTTGGTATCATCACATTTGCTCTTATTACTGGTCAAATAAATTGTACATGTGATAAAATATCTACCTATATCAAATGTAATGTGTGAAGAAATCCCGCCTCAGAAATAAGTAAATCAGTTACACTAAGCACCTTCTAATTTGTACGTGAAACCTTATAAGTTACTTTAACGCACACACAGAAATATACAAAGACACACAATGAAAAAAACAATAATTTTTAACTTATCATGTCATGCTTTTGGCAACATCTAGGATTTCTTCTACGAAAAAACCAGGTACTTCTAAATGTCCATGTAAGGGAATGGGTACCATGCAATAGAAGTAACGAACTACACATAGCAAGGTCGATCTTCTAAAGTTGTCAACGTTCAGCTAATTAAGAAATGTTCCAAGTATCATTGCCGCGTTCACAAAAGTCCGCCAATGAATTCGTCCACCTCTGTACACCCCGTGTCTTTCACTACCTTGTAATTTATGCAGAGATGCAAATCAGAATCCTGATAATATATTTATTCACAAAGCAATTCACAGGAAATAAATAATTTAAAAGAGTTACTCTATAACAATTTAGTATTATTTCAATTCAAAATTAACGATTCCTCAGACTTTCACTTTCGCAAGTACATACTAGCATTTTCCCTAACCTAACTTACCGGTCCCAGTTTGAATCCCACTCGCACGTGGGCGAATAATTAGTGGTCCACGAAGCATAGGCGCACTTTCTGTCTCTATTAAATCCATAATAAATGGTTGCTACACCACCACAAGCTCCCAATCCTGCCAGGACAATTTTCTGAAACCTTGTAAGCCCATTCATATCGCCTACTTCCAATTAGCCCCTTCTACCTGCACATGGATCAAAGTTCGCCACTTCCGGTTCCCGACGTTCTGAGCACAGATTAATGCCTCACTGTGATGTAATCTGTGCGCATTGTATGGGACGCAAAGCAGAGGCTTAAACTGGTAGGAATTTAGTCCCATTCGGCGTGTTACGCCACCGGAGGGCGTTACTGTGTGAATGTAGTGATCGGGCTCGTAGTAACGGATCATAAATGAATACGCTAATAACGTAAATGGCGAAGTACCGTCAACCAGTTTACTATCATCTACCACGGGATATGTGTTATTCACACTTGTTCCATATTCAACTTAACCTTGGTTGTCGTACATTTCCTATGCCACGTGCAATATACAAAAACACTAACTTGGTATTGCGTATAGCGACCATTCTTGGTAAATGTCATGCCCACTGACGTCTCTACTTTACTATAATGTCATGTAACTTACATATGCTTAGTTTCTTTTCGGATTCCATCTTTCTTCAACAGTGTAATGCATATCCAGCAACTACTCCCAGAAGCTTCACCTCTGCCACCTCAATTCTTCTTCAGTATCCCAAATTACTTCCATGTTATCAAACGTCATGGCGCAACATACGTTTACACCTCACTATGAGCTTAGCATCCATAAAGTACAATCACAAAATTTTCCTGCACCACCAAATACCTCAAGCTGCATAATTGAATATAAATTAGCACTTACATATGGAAAAGATAGAAATTCTTAAATAATATTCCAACTTCTTTTATCATTGCATTCAATCACACAACTAATCAAGAGCTTGAAAAGTCTAATTACAGCTTCCACCAGTATTTTCTTTCACTCAGTACAGATGTGCAACATACCATTGGCTCTAGAGAGCATTATAGTTCTCAATAGAGAACATGCAATTTTTATAGAGGTATAGTTACCAAGTCAATTTTATTATTTTACTATTACATTTTTAAAACTCTTATTAAAATGTACACAATATAAAAGTATTTAACTGTTTCCATAACTTTTGGCTATTTATTGAAAAATTAATGGTTTAATTAACTCAGAGTAATGTGGTAATCAAGTCTCAAATCCTGACTTGTGGATCAGGATTTACTGCTGCAAATACCTCAAATTTTACAGTGAAATGAAGGTACCAATCCACATTACCCAGTCACTGTGTTTTTTTGAGATTAGGCATGGTACACTGTGTCGAAAATTGCTCTTCACTGAGAACTGTACTAATATGTTTAACACTCACTTGGTTATCATACTTGGAGGCACAACTTGCAACCTGCACACAAACAATTAGGTGCCTTGCAAGGAATACAGCAAACTCCATATTCCATAAATAGGATGAAATCCCAATACTGGAAGTAACACCATTAACTACTTATACAATCTCAAGTAACTTAAATACAATTTGTAAATTTATGCATTTACCAGAAGTCCACTCCATTTGAAACTGAAAATATTTAAAAAGTTCTCCTATTCTACCTCAGGGAGAGAAACATATGCTTCACTCTAAGAATAGATAAAATCAAAATGAAGTTATTTGTAGGTATAAGTTGCATATAAAATGGTACTTTTGTCATATATGTTTAGGTGAAAACATCAAGGAAAAATTAATAAAGTCTCTCAATTAATTAAGGAAGTGTATATAGCATTATACCCATAATTAAATCTCCTGATTATATAACTACAGTACTTTTAATATTCTAGAAAACAAGGATAACCACATCAATAAAGAAGTTTTATAACAGTCCTGATGGAGGGGTTAATGATTACATAAAAGCAAACTACATAGACTGTGAAACACATTTCCAGGTTTGACACAAGTCATTCCCATTTATGCACGTTTATTTTCTATCAGCATCAATGTCATGTTTGGAATTAACAGAAGCAGAATTTATCCAAATACAGCTAGTTACCTTCATGGAGATGCTGTTAACTTTGGCATTCATTGTTACCATTATAAAACTTCCAGCAAAGAAAATATTAATTTTCTGCTCACCAGGGTCCAGATTGGCTCTGGGGCCCACTCAACCTTCCCGTCAGTGTATACTAGGGGCTCCGGTCACAGACATGCAAGAGCTGGGGCATGAAGAGCTAATGATCACTCAACTCAAATGCCTAAGCAGAGAAAGCATGGAGCTATATCTCTATTCTCCCATGTCTTCAAGGCACAGAGCTTAACCTTTACTGAATGGAGTTTAAATGCTAATGTTTTACTTCCAGCCTGAGTTTTAAGGCATGTCAAAACCAAAAATGAACCAATTTGGAAAAACAACATTATTTATCAAGGCTACAGTTCAACAAAGCCAAGAAGTTCTGTTATAATGCCAAGGGCTTACATGGTGACAATGTGGAGACTATAATGTCTTCCCCTTGCGGAAATGGACAGCAACTCACTGCGTTTATATCTTCCACTCACATGGAGCTCTGCAGTTGCTAACATTTGTGGTTACCAAAGTTGACACAAATAGTAGTAAAACACAACTGGGTATGATTTTTAGCACTCTAAAATTTTAAATTACTGACATGGATATATGGAAATTCAACAAATAATTGTCATTTTTAAAAGTTTTATAATTTCTGTAAGGGAAAAGGCAATGTGATTACTTGTCCCAGGTGCCAAAAAACCTAGCTATGCCACAGGGGAGTACAACCAAGTTTCAAAGAGTTGTGTTTGTCAAATATACACCAGGCAACAGAAAACATTCAGCATAACACTGACACACTCTGCCTTTCTACTGAAGCTGTTTCAGAATTAATCATATTAACAGGCAGTATTTCTTCTACTTTTGCTAAAAGAATGCACATTTCCTGAAGCAAGATGCAGCACTACCATGTAAAGCACTGCATGGTGCAAATTCCTTACAAAGCAATGGAGTCACCAACTTGGTTAACTATCACTAGACCAGCACACTCAGCATACAATGGTACCAACATGATATACAAGATGATTTATCATGTAAGAAAGTGATAATGTCCCAAAAATATCACCAAACAATTAGGTACGCAAAAATCCCACACAAAATACTTCCAACGCAAAAAGTTACCCTATCTTAGGCAGGTAATTCCAAGGTATATAGAGAACACTTTACCCACTTACTGGAGATTAAGGCAGCTGCTCAGCTACAAGTGACAAGCAGAAATATGCCAGAACATCTCTCAGCATACTAGTGCTGATGATAAACAACATTACAGAAAACCACAAAAATGTTCAACAATTTGTTAACTATTCAGCCAAGGATAAAAATTTAGATATGAATACCGAAGGATGGGCACTGCAGTGACCTATGTGCTTCGACTGTAAATGACCATTTGTGCAGCACTTTGGCTCATGCACTTGTTAGCACCACACCTTGAACAAATTCCAGTACACTGCTGATGGAGATGTCCTCAAAGTTACCTGGTTTCATAAAATTATAGACCAAGTGCCTGAAAATGTGACCAAAGCCTCACAGTCATGACACAAATCTATACTTGATAACATTTAGTTATTTGAATACTTAAAGAAAAAAACATTTAGTTATTTGAATACTTAAAGAAAAACCAGAACTTAAATGTGCCATTGTGGGGCAACTGACAAAAGAGAAGGCTAAATACATAGCCATGAAAGTACATACAGAATTCATACCACTGAGTCAAGAGAACATGAAAGGCTTAGCTACAGGACCAGGAATGTGCAGTCCAAAAGTGTAAATGAAGATGAAGCAGAATCCTTCAAAACAGACGTGCTTGGCTCTCTTCTAAGTGAATACATCCCGATCTACTTCTTTAATGCATATGAGCATGGGTTACATTTCAACGCTCATAGCATAAAAATACTGTCTTGTGGTGTAATGTCGAATATAAGCACAGAACTAAGAAACTGATGAATGTAAGGCACGATTGATTTTCAACAAACTATTAAGGCTTGCACATAAACTGATGTTGGCCAGGATAGCAGAGTTGGAATAGTGACTCGCAATGGACTGGATGGTCCAGGGTTTGAACCCTGGTGGGGGGGGGGGGATATTCTGGAATCATCCAGACTGGCCTGGAGGCCAATCGAGCTTCATATAAATGGGGACTGGGTCTCTTTCCTGGAGGTAAAGTGGTTAGGGCAGGGTGTTGGCCACCCATCCCAATCTAGCACTGAGGTTGTGTATAGGCAGAGATATACCTCCCCTCAGTGACTGCTTGGCATGTTACAAAAGAGCCTACATATACTGATACCAACATTCTGTTATTTTCCATACACAATTCACATTTAAATTACAGGCATTCATACGCAATGAAAACAAACACTGCAAGATATGACACTGTCACAGCAATGTAGCTGTAAGTTTCTGGTTTCTCAGTATGTGATGCTGTTTCAACAGGCAAGTAATTCCTGATGTTTTGAAGGAGTGTAGTACCTGCATCATTACAATCAAGAAGACCCTGAAGATTTGGGCCCCTGAAATATTAGAATCTACTTGTTCACCAACAAAGCATCACATACAAGAAGACCAGAATCTTGAAAATCAATACTATTTATTTCAGTATGGTTTTTCTGATAACTGGTTATGCAGATCTGATTACCTGGCATCAAATGGTGGATGATTCCTGAATGGGAACAATATGGAAATGGTCATGAACTATTTTAAGGTACTATACCAGCATCAGTCTGGACGGACCAAGGAAACACATTTAAAAAATCCACCAAGGTAGCAGGTGTGTGAGCGAAGGTTCACACTGGCCACCTACCAAACACAAGTCAGAAGTTTCACCACTAAAGAGTACCAGCCCATCTTCATGTTTGCACCGTGCATCAATGATAATTAAACACTTTTTATCCAACTAATGCACAATATACAGGGTGTCCCAGGTGGAAAGGACCTAACTTTGGGAGAGTGTTCCTTAGGTCAAACTATAACGATATAACCCAAAACACCTATATCCAAAGTTCAATGGTTACGGAGATATTGGCCAGAGAAGTTTGAAACTATGACAGCTATTACTCACTTATTGATTACCAAATACATATTGAAACTGGCAGGAATATGTGGTTTCTGTAATGTTAATATCTGTACATAACATCAAAGTAACTTGTGAGTGACATAAAGCCATT
>Ga0131853_10028337_pt1 | contig 10029 bp, 9 predicted proteins | sample TergutLab28metaG_FD_92764 | JGI IMG/M metagenome (GOLD analysis project Ga0131853, IMG submission 92764) | Labiotermes labralis P1 segment gut microbial communities from Petit-Saut dam, French Guiana - Lab288 P1 (version 2) (version 2) | ecosystem: Host-associated > Arthropoda: Insects >... | reverse complement strand
GTTTCGGGCGTTCTCTATTTTTCAGCTACTTTACGGAGGGCTATATATGATGCAGCAGCTATCTTATACTTATGAACCGCTACGGGAGCGGAAGAGGTACCGGCGATACCGGTATGAGGAACTCTCGCGCATGACTACCATGCAGCTTATAGATATATGCGAGCGGGAGGAGATCATCCACGCGGCGGTTGACCGTCTGGATTCTGAGGAGCTTATTCACCTGATCCTGCAATTTCGCGGAAGCCGGACGCCGCACCTCATATTGAAAGAGCTGGACGGCGGACAGGAGCGGCTGGAGTATGCGCTGCAAAAAACAAAGAAGCGTGAGATCCCCCACAAAATCATCCTCCCCGGAAAAATCGTCGCTTACCGGGGTCTTGACACAAATTTCTTTGACAGCTTCACTATGCCGTATATAAGCGACCTTGACGGCGTTAACGCGGTTATATTGGATAACCAGGACAAAATCTGCGCTGTTTGGCAGGTTCAGTCCTATCCGGGAAAAGAGATGTTATACCTTACACGCAGCGGAAAACTCCCCTGCCGGCCCGCTGATGTGCGGGATTACCGGCTGCTGCTGTTCCCGCACAAGTTGTCCGATCTAGTTTATCAGATTTATACCGGAGATTTAGAAAGGCTGCCGCCGGAAATCCGGGTATGCGTTGTTCCCCTGCTCGATTTCTTTGTTTTTGACCCTGTAGAGGTAACCATGCCTCTGGCTGTGGATTTCGGTACTTCCAATACCGCCGCCGGGTTTTATATGGACAACTTAACTTATGGAAAGATAAAGGAAGGCGTCCAGCAGGGGCAGCTTAACCCCGGCGCCGTCAATTATGTGCGGTATTTAACGCCGGAGGGCGGAACGGCTCCTATCTTGCCCACGGTGATCGGCGTAGACCGGATTGAAAAAGGCAAGGCGGTTTATAATATCGGGCACGACGCCGAGAAGATGGTTATAGACGGATACATCGGCGACGGTTTCTGTGTGTTCTATGACATTAAGCGGTGGGTAAGCGATTATAACCGGATGGAGGAGTTATCCGACCAATTCGATAACAGGATTTTGGTTGAGCGAAAAGAAATCATCCGGGAATTTTTGCAGCATGTCATTAATAGCGCCCAGCAACGCTTTAAGTGCGTTTTTAAAAGCGTTTTTCTTTCCTATCCCGTAAAACAGCGCGCCCGGTTTGTTTCGCTGTACCGGGGTATTCTGCCGGATACCATAGAAGTATTGGGCGAGGATATGGTGGATGAAGGCGTGTCGGTACTCTACAGCACCATTGCCCGGATTCTTGACAGCAGGGAGTATAACGAGGGCGAATGGTATAAAGCGCTGATTATGGATTGCGGCGGCGGAACCACCGACCTTTCAACCTGCCGGTTTAAGATCATAAACGAGCGGGTATCTTACAATATCCAGATTGAAACCGCCTATGAAAACGGCGACACCGATTTTGGCGGCAATAACCTGACATTTCGTATCATGCAGCTTATAAAGATTGCGCTGGCCAGGGAAATTACTCAAGCCGGCGCATCTCTGGACGATGTGGCCGCCAGCAAGGATGTGGACATTTATCGTATGGTGGAAGATCAGGGCGTTAAGGTTGTTTACAAGGCGCTTGATGAAGCGTATGCCGCTGCGGAAAGCGTTATACCGACCAGATTTAAGGAATACGAATATCAGCACCGCGACGAGTATTATATGGTTCGCAACAACCTGTACTTTTTGTTTGCCTTGGCGGAAAGGGTAAAAAAGGAGTTTTTCGCAAATCCCGGGATTCTTCAGGTGACGGTCGGATGCACGCCTGCTCGGCAGAGCGGGAAGCAGCACCACGTCTTTGCGCCGCGCTGGAAGCTGGCAGCACGCTTGATGGGCAAACTTGCCGTGCAGAAGGTATTTCCAAATATATCGCTGGATACGGTATTGGTAAAAACGGTTTTGCACGGGGATATTTACGATATAATCCATCGATTCTTCGAAAGGCTGTATGAATCGGGCGAACTGAGCGGATACCAGATCATCAATCTTACCGGGCAAAGCTGCAAGATTGATATTTTCCGCGATTCGCTCAAGGAGTATCTGCCGGGGAAACTGATGCGCGGCAGACGCGAAAAGGGCCCGGAGGATTACCGGCTTAAACTGACCTGCTTGGACGGCGCTATCCGGTATGTGAGCGACAAACGGCTTGGATATGCGAAAGTTAAGATGGAATCCGGGGCGCCGTCATTACCTTATGAGCTCCGGGCGTTCACGCACTCCGGAGAAGAAGTTGTTTTGTTAAGGCCGCTAAGTCAAAAAAATAACCACGGGAGCATATCCCGCTCAATGGGCAGCGTTGAGCTGCGGCTGCATCTGCTTAACACGCGCGGGGAGGAAAAGCATGTCTATACCATCTTCTGCGAGCCGGACGCTTTCAAGGCCGTTACATACGAGGACGTCGACCTGCTTTATGGCGAATTTATCCCGCAGGCAGAGGTTGACGTCATCGACAACGGCGAGGTTAGGTATTTTGTCTGGATAGACAGCGGCGCGTGGGGTTTCTCTGTCGTCCCTGTTTCCCGCCAGGACGATCAGTTATATATTGGGCTCCAACAAATCCTGCCGTTTGAACATGAAAATTGGATTGTAAATTACTTTGACGGCACTTGGTAGATTGCTCATAAGTGCAAAGAGAGGGCAGCATGGCTAAGCTGGAACACAAAATACCAACCCTGGCCCCCGGGCCGGTAAAAAAAGAAATCGTGCAATGCCTCCGGGATCTGGCTCTTGACGAGCAGAATATCCGGTATCATGAGCATACCGACGGAATCATCGCCGGCTGCGGTTTGATCGAGGAAAACATGAAGATCGGCCTTATAAACGGGATTGTAAAATTCGGGGGGCGGCTGTACAAACTCGGAGAGAAAGCGTTTGTACCGTATGAGCCCACAGACAACTGGACTGTTTTGAAACTCCGGTTCGGCACACAGATGCAGCACAGGGAATATATCCATTACTCGGCGGAACTTGTGCTGGACAGCGGCATGGACATAAAGCCCAATGAAATGGAGATGGGCCGGTTTAAGCTTAAAAAGGGTTCCCGGCTGCGCACGCAGTACAAGGACTTTTGGGACATGGTTACTGAATATGATACGGTAAACCTGATTCATGTAAAGCAGGCCGCGCGGCACTCCCCGACGCTGAGCCCGGCGATTGCCATGCACTTTGCAAGGGAGGCGTTCAGTTACCTGGGCGGGCATCCTTTGGACGGCGCGTTTTGCACCGTGTGCCTGGCGACGGGAGAACCGGTCAGCCGGGAATTGATTGAGCGGTATGTCTGCAGCCGGTTGGGCCGGGATTACAGGGAGATGAACAACACTCAGCTGCATGAAGCGTTAGGTGAGATTTTGGACTTGATATCCGGCCGGGCGCGCGGGGATAAAGGCAGGGGCCATAAAAACGGCGTATTGCTGATAAATTAGGGGAAAGGAAGATCGCGATGGCGGTGAAAGAAAAAAAGAGAGTACTCAAACCGATTGAAATTTGCCCGAACGGCCATTATTACAACAGCAGCCGGACAGGGGAAATTTGTGATGTGTGCGGCACAAAGCTTGATCCGCCGAAAGATCCGGAGGAATTGTATGAGCTGACCCATATTGATGAAAAAGACTGGATTCGCGGTTTGCTGGTTTGTATTCGGGGGCCAAACAAGGGAAACGGGTACTTCGTTAAAGAGGGGAAGAATTATATCGGAAGCGCCTCCAGCATGAATATACAGATTATTGGGGACAAAAAAATTGAAAAACACAACCATGCGGTGATTGTGTATGATCAAAAAAGCAAAAAAACCATGTTGTTGCCGGGTGAATCCCGCGGGATTATATATTGGCAGAGTCATGCTATATTTGAGCCGCAGGAGCTAAAGGGGACTGAGAAAATTGAGCTTGGAGAAAGCGCGTTCAGCTATCTTCAGTTTAACGTTGAAGATTATGAATGGCAAGCTGATAGAGCCGTAAATCAAGCTGACAAAAGTGAAGAGCAAGAATGACAAAATCGAAAAGTATTCTAAGGAATCAAAATAAGAATAAGCTGGCATAAAAGGAAAGCACTTATGGATATGAGAGGTTATATAGCCGGGAGATTGAGCGAAATAAAATCCGTAGCTGAAAAGGATATGCTCCGTGACGTTATGGAGGATATTTTTATACCCATGTATAACCATGTGGAATCGGAGTATGCCCGCCTGGAAAGCCGGGTAAGGGATGAGATGCCGCTCCTGACAAGCACCTATGTCATATGGAGTACGCTCATGGCGCGTGCAAACGCAAACGGCGGCTGCCCATATCTGTTTCCAATGCTGGATGAGGATTTGCGAAAGCCTGAAATTGAAATCGCAGGTATACAGGAGCGGCTTAGTAGCGAGCGTGAAATACGCCTTGATACCGTGTTCGTGCAGACGGATTATATCGTGTGCAAGGAGATTGAGGACAGCCGGGAGATTTTTAACGGCACATTAAAAACAGATACCGGAGATTTTCGCATCGGGGTTAGACTGCGGTTATCAAAACGGTATCCTCAGTGCATTGAAAATCTATACAGGCTGTTTATTTCTAATAGTATTCCGTGGCAGACTGTTAACTCTCCATATATATTTAAAATGTTCGATGTGATGCTGGTTCGCATTGAATTTGACGGCAAAGAAGAAACGGGGACAGCCAGCAGCTATGATGCTGCGTTTGGCAGGTACAGCACACATATCAGGCAGGATCTTGTGCCGGTGTGGAATGTCCGCAGGCAAACCATCATAAGCGAGGATTTTCCGCTGGCGGCGCTTGACAAGGTGAATTACGAGTACCTGCTTAACCTCAATGACGAAGGTACGGAACATGGCTACCTTGCGGACTACGATAATGCGGATATTTCCGCTGTGCGCAGAGAAGAAAACACGCTGATTGTCACATCGCCTTCGTCGAAAGGCCTTGTCTGGGATATGTACAAGATTATGAAGCGCAGGGATTATGTGACCGACTCTTTCGCGTATGAGCTGATGAACAACGCGCAGGAGGACAGCTTCGCCGCCCGGATGATCGCTCATTACGGAACTGTCATAAAAACCAACGCGGAACTTAATCGGCTACTTGCGGCTTATGATGTTGCAAGCTTTATTGAGCTTGTTTCCATTCAGGTTGTACCGGGTGCCGTTATAGGAGAAACTTATGAAGTTAATAATTTCCTGATAGATGAAGTCCGCGATTTGGCAGTCAGCAAGTCGTTACTTATGAGGTTTAAGCCGCTGCAGCGAAATTCATATATCCTGCGGGACGTGATGAGTTTTCTTGTGTCGCAGGTGCAGCTTATTTATCCGGAGTTTCATTGCGTGGGGGTACTGATTTGACGTACTTATGGGAAGTATTGCTGAAAGCTGATGAACAGGAATTCCCACGGGATAAGATACGGTTTATTCAGACAAAGACTGTTTCACCCTATATGGAGGTTACTTACGATGAACTGAACCGGAAGCATTTAGACGAGGCGCCGGTGGAGGTAAACGCGTATTACCGCTTCAGCTCGATTTATGACAATATTCTGGAGGGCCAACTGGACGGGTACCCTGAGTTCCGTGACGCCTTGTATGATATTTTAATGCACTACCTGGCGGAAATCAATATGCGGGAAGGGTTATGCAAGAACGAATACCACGGATTGTTTTTGCGGGAGGATGTTAAGGCCGGAAAATTTGGCAGGCAGTTCAGGGAAGTATTCCGAACCTTCGAGCGGCGTCATATCCGGTTTGTGATTGAGAGCATGGTGCGGCTTTATGGATTGGGGCCGTCGGTGACGCTGTTCCGGTCTGTCATGCGGCAGATTTATCCAAAGTCCATAATTTATCTGGATTCGGTAGAACGGCGGGAGCTGTTGATTTACATTGGCAGGAAGGAGAAACCGGAGCTTCGGCGTCAGGTTGATTTCCTCATATCGCTGTTTGTGCCGTTTGATTATGTCATTCATCTGTTTTGGGATTTACACTTTGGGATTTTTGGCGTTAATGAAACGTTGGAACTGGATGAGTTTGTAATTTATTAAATATATCGAGGGGATTTATTATGCGGTATGGCGATGAAGCAATCATAAACGATAGCGAAGCAAATGCCCCAACTGATACAGATAAAGATTCAGGAATAGGGTATACGCGGCAAAGAAAAAAGAGAGCGCCGATTCTTCAGTACAATGAGACAGACCGGCAGTTCTCCGCGCGCATGGCAAGCAGGTTTTACACCATGCTCATGTAGATATTACATGATGAAAATAAGGAGCAACGATATGGCGCGCTACACAATAAGTGAAGTTAAAATTGACGGCAGCTATCCGGTACAGGAAATATGGGAGCTAAGCATGGATGCCGCCGCAAACCGCCACGGCTTCCTTACATATGGCGGACTGATTTCGGAAGAAGCGGCAATACGATATATACAACAAAGCGCGGACAAGCAAACCGTAAATGTATCCCTGCGAGGCGAAACAGAGTTTTGCGGCTATCCGCATTACATCAGCGTCGAATACCAAAATAATCACTGGTATTTGAGAGTTGTGCTTGTCACCAGCAGCGTACTGCTGGACGTTTACATGTGTAACCGCTTCTTTCAGGATACCACACACACATATGAGGATATAATAACAGAAGCATATGACGATTCCGGTACAGGTAATATTGTGGCAATACGTGATAAAGAAGAAATCGCAAGACCAATACTGCAATACCGCGAAACCAATTGGATGTTTACCTTGCGTATGGCGGGCCGACTTTGCACTGTTGTTATTCCGAACATTGCGTCCGCCGAACCGCAGGTCACGCTTGGCGTTCCAAACAGACCGGCTAAAGTTGAGACTAACAGTATCACATATGCAGTAGGCCGGAACCCCGAAGAATACAAGCATAAATTTGCGACGGATGAGAGAATTAATTTCCATAATTTTCTGTATTACAAAATGAGGAGCGATAACCGATACAGGCTCGGGGACAGTGTGAATGTTGACGGCAAGCTTCTTACTGTAATGCAGAAGACCTTTGAGTATACGCGGGGAGAAATAGTCGAACATTACATTTTGGGTCATGAGGAAGAATTTGCGGTTCCGTTTCACCATAACAAGAAAATTGCAGGATTGGAGCTTGAAGGTAAGGTTCTTGAGCGTAGATTTCAGGAATTGAAAATACTTCTGGATATTGACGCAAAGCGGCCTGAGTGCGGAAAATCTTGGTTCTACTATGCTCCCGACACCAATAATGGTATGTACAGTATGCCGCTTGTTGATGAGAAGGTCATGCTTAACTGGCTAAGCGATACCGACTGCGATACGCTTGTTCTTCGACCATGCAGAAAAAACGGAAATGGTATGCCGCATCACGGGGAGAGGCATTTTATGACCGATTGTGAAAACCACTTGATGATGATGCCGGATAAAATTGAGTATAAAAATCCGGTGGGGAGCATGAAATGGCTGGCACACAGCGGATTTGACATTTCTACCAATAAAAAAGTATCAATTATAGCTGGTCATGACGTGGTAATCGCGTCTAAGGCGCAGGTACGTGGTTATTCACCGGAGAGAATTACTGCCAGCAAAACCGGGGTTGAGAGTTCAATTGATATGATTTGTAATGAGATACATATCAAAGCGAAGGAAACTGTCAACGAAACCTCTGCTGTAAGGCAGTACAAAAAAAGTACCCTGCCGAGGCGCCCGGAGAAATGTGTAATCTCTTCTTCTGCCGCGTCTAAGTTGAGGGGCGCAATTAAAAGTAGTCTTTAGAATTTCGTTTGCTGGCGGTGATTTATGTGCCATACGGGGATGAGTTAATTATTGCGCAAAGATTAGCAAATCAAAGAGAGAAACTGCATACTATAGACAATAAAGTATATATCAACGGCATCGAGTATACCTTTGCTCGGCGTGAGTTTGAATACGGGTTTTCGATGGTTGTACCGGAGCTTTTCGAAGAGATGCCGAAAGAAATTATAGACCGCAAATTTCCATCCAAAAACAGTCCGAAGATAGTAATTACCAGCACTGACAACCTGGTTAGCCTAGCGTTTGATACATACGATATGGACGCTGAAAGCATTGAGCGCAGAGTGACGGGAATGCGGGCTTATATAAAAAGAATCAGCCCGTCTAATGTGTTTTTCACCGAAGGTATTTACGAGTTGAATAACGGTATGACAGTTGGGCATTTTGATTATCGTTACCCTGTTATAGATGGCGATGTGTATAACATGACTTTTATAACTGATTTGCCGGATGCAAAACTGATCGGCTGGTTTATCTGCCCATTAGAAATGCAGAGTTTGTGGGAGCCTTTGGCAAGGCAGATGATAAAAACTATCGACGTTATCGGGAAGCAGGTTTAAGAATTATGGCAAACGATTACAGCGTAGCGGCGAATGGCCAAATATTTGAGCGGCATATACAAGATAATCATACTATAGCGGCGGCTTCGGCCGTATCTGATAACGCAACTGGGCAAAAGCTTGAGCGTCCGCCGCGGAACGATCCGTTTTTGCCAGACACGATCTTGCGGGAGGGGGCGCGGGGGAATACAGTTCGAGTTTTGCGTGACCGGCTGCAATATTTGCATGAAAATGAAGATAATTTTGACATTGTCAGCCCAATACCCTCCAGACGTTTCGCAAGTGAAGATGAACACTACGCCCAAATTTGGAGATCATTAGAATCTTATCTTAACAATGGCATAAGATTTTATCCAAGAGATGAAGGGCAGCCGCTTGAGCATCCCGGCGGCAATATAGTTAATATGGATGTTTGGGAATCTTTGGGGCTGTCTGTTGGTAATACATGGCAGCAAATGTTTGGTTCCATAGATGCGGGCGGGCCGACAATTCACATGAGACTTCAAGGAAGCTTGGCTACCTTAACCTGGCGGCCGAGGTTTAGAATAGCGCGTACAACAGTAGGGGTAACGCATTTTTCCGGCGTCTTGAGTTCTGATGACCCACTATACAAAGCGATTGTAAAAGAAAGCTTGAATAGGGTTTTTCGCTGGGCTTCGCATCATCAAAATGAATCGGGGGGATTAACCAATCGCCTTGGCAGACGGGGGGGCGTATCAGAGGATTTAGAAATACAGGGCGCTACCGGCAGGTTCTTTGTAATAATTAGAGATGTAAATGGCAGGCGATATAGACCCGGAGATGATGTTGACGGCTATAATTTTCAGGCAAGAAATTGGAATGATTCCAATGTTTACATACCAATCACAAGGGACATGAGCCATGCTTGGGTTTTAGACGCAACTGCCTGGAGTTACAATCGCAATCTGAGAATGACGATACATCAGCACCCCGACAACTTCAGATTAACCAGGGCTGATGAGAGAAAAATAAGTGAAGTGGAGGGTGAGATAGGTAGCCTGGAAAGAAAAATAGAAAGATTAAGAGAATCAGGAGATAGTTGGTTGGAGTCCACAATAAACGAATTGCAGACGCGCTTGGGAGAACGCAAAGATGAACATTGGAGATTGAATAATAAAATAATCAATAATGTTAAGCGTCTTGCCTGGGTTGTTGAACACGAGTTCGGGCATGTGGTGGGGCTTTTTGACCAATATGATTATACAGAACACAGTAGAATTCTTGGCATTGCGTTTCCGGGGGTGCCTAGCTCAGTTTATGGCCATCGGCAATATATTTGGAACGTTGAGCGCGGCATCCGCTCAATAATGATGATTCCTAGCGCGCACGCTATTCGCACAGCACAAGATTACGAGATGATATTATTTGCATTCCGCGATAATGCATTACAGAACTACGTGGAACAAAACCCATCTGGAGCGCTAGGAGCTGCCACGGCAATTGCTGCACCGGCTGCGACGATAATAAATCCACCGATGGCTGCTGTGACTGCCCTCGTTTCCATACCTGTTACGGCTCCCCTGATTGAGTCGCTAACACCCAAATCGCAAGTGTTTTATCATTCGGGGAGGTATAGATACGAATGAGAGTCTGGAAAGCAGTTTTATTAACCTTGCTTCT
>Ga0131853_10028336_pt1 | contig 10029 bp, 8 predicted proteins | sample TergutLab28metaG_FD_92764 | JGI IMG/M metagenome (GOLD analysis project Ga0131853, IMG submission 92764) | Labiotermes labralis P1 segment gut microbial communities from Petit-Saut dam, French Guiana - Lab288 P1 (version 2) (version 2) | ecosystem: Host-associated > Arthropoda: Insects >... | reverse complement strand
TAATGCGCTTAAGGGTGGGGTTGTGCCACGGGTCGGTCTTGAGTATGTTACAGTGGGTCGCACGCAAGAAATCGATGCTTTTTTGCACGATATTGATATTATCGGTGAGGGTGGCGCAACGTTTCGTTTTATTGTTGGAAAGTATGGAAGCGGGAAAAGTTTTCTCTTGCAAACGATTCGTAATTATGCAACTGCTAAAGGTTTTGTTGTCGTCGATGCGGATTTGTCGCCAGAGCGGCGTTTTACTGGTACGAAAGGTCAAGGTTTGGCTACTTATCGAGAGTTGATTCGCAATATGTCGGTTAAATCGAAGCCAGATGGGGGGGCTTTGCCGCTGATCTTAGAGAAGTGGATTTCTGGGATTCAAGTTGAAGTAGCGGCACAATATGCGCCCGGAAGTGCTGAATTTGACAATGAAGTTGAAAAGCAAATTTATGCGATAACGGATCAGTTGGAGGGAATGGTTAACGGATTTGAATTTGCGAAGGCAGTTATTGCTTACTGGCGTGCTTATCTCGCTGACGATGCAGTGATGAAATCGAATGTGTTGAAGTGGTTTCGCGGCGAATACGCATCGAAAAAAGAAGCCAAAGATGAGCTGGATATTAACTGGGTTGTGACTGACGAAACGTGGTATGATTTTTTGAAGATTTTTGCGACATTTATGGTGAGTGCAGGTTATCAAGGGATTCTTGTGATGGTTGATGAGTTGGTTAATATTTTTAAGATCTCACATAAAGTCTCGCGAGAAAATAATTACGAGAAGTTGTTGACAATGTATAATGATGCGCTGCAAGGAAAAGCAAAGCATATTGGTTTTTTGATGGGCTGTACGCCACAGTGTGTGGAAGATCGCTACCGAGGGATTTTTAGTTATGAAGCCTTGCGTTCTCGTTTAGCTGAGGGTCATTTTGCAACTGATGATATGAAAGATTTGTCTGCCCCTATTGTGCGCCTGCAGATGTTAAACCAAGAGGAGGTTTATATTCTGGTAGAGAAGTTGCGAGATATTCATGCATCTTTGTATGGATATGAGCCGTCGTTAACGCATGATGATTTGATGTATTTTTTGAATATTGAGTATAACCGAGTGGGCGCTGAGAGCCATATCACGCCGCGAGAGATTATTCGAGATTTTATTGAGCTGGTTGGGATTATTCATCAGAACCCTGATAAAAGTGTTGCTGAGATTTTGGGGAGTAATAGCTTTGAGATGGCTAAAGGCGGACTTGCAGATGAGGAAGATGTGAGTGATGGTTTTGTGGGATTTGAGTTGTAAGGTGAAGATTTCACCAAGTGAAAAAAATTCACTTTACAATGATACATAAATGTGATATACTTTGCATAGTATAAAAAAGGAGATACGATTTCCGACCGTACCTCCTACAACTGCCGTATTAGGTAGTTCGTAGATTTATGTATCTAAATACACAAGTACCACTACCACAGTAACGTTGGCTGACGCGTTGGGTAGTGGTTTTTGTGTATCGCGAAACAAACGCTTAGCTAAGTTCTTAGCTGAATATGCAACGAAAGTCGTTACAAAGCTCAAAACCAGACTGATCACAAAAATAGCCATAAAATTCACCTCCTTTACTTTAGAGAAACAAAACCCTAGGTGTAAAGAAAAAATGGTGAACTACCCAATACATCGAATCCATGTAAGCATAGATTTTGCAGTTGCTTAATGACTATTATACCATGGAAAAATACTCGTTTTCAGGTAAAACACTTACAAATCAAAATTTTCCTTGATTTTGAGAAATTTGATTCTGGTAACGATTACAAGGCAATACTAAAAGAGGATCGTAAGCGTTAACTTGCATCGTTCTTTATAAATATGACACACTGTTGTCACGTTTCAAATTGTATAATGATTCTGAAAACAGGTTGAGGAGATTAAGAAAATGGCTGAATTGACGTCACTAAGAAATATCGGCAAAACACTAGAACAAAAATTGAAATCTGTTGGCATTTCTACAGCGGAGGAATTAACAGCGATTGGAAGCAAAGCGGCGTTTTCTAAGTTAAAAAGAAAATATCCGAGCGGAAAGGCCATGAGTCTTGTTCATCTCTATGCCCTTGAGGGGGCTGTTACTGATACTGAATTTAATCAGCTTCCAGAACATGTTAAGCAAGATTTGAAGCATTATAGTGATACATTAAACATTTTTGGTCTTTAAATATTCTAATCATATTTGCAAAGGTTGTGTCTTTATGAAAGATGTATTTGCGCGCTTAGCGCCTTTTATTCAAGATTTTATTTACTACAACAAATGGACTGAATTACGCGGGATTCAAGTGGCTGCGTGCGAGGCTATTTTTGATACAAATCGTAATCTATTATTATCATCAGGAACTGCTTCTGGAAAGACAGAGGCCGCTTTTTTACCTGTGTTGACAGAACTTTATGACGATCCCTCATCATCAGTTGGTGTTTTGTATATTAGTCCGCTTAAAGCATTAATTAATGATCAGTTTAAACGATTGGATCAACTTTTGATGGAGTCGAATATCCCCGTCACCAAATGGCATGGTGATGCTTCACAATCAGACAAGCATAAGCTGATTAAAAATCCAGAAGGCATTTTACAGATCACACCTGAATCGCTAGAGAGTTTGCTTCTTAACAGACAAGCCTCTTGCTACAAAATGTTTGCTGACTTGCGTTATGTCATTATTGATGAAGTCCATCATTTCATGCGTGACCCGCGCGGAATTCAAGTGTTATGTGTTCTTGAACGCCTCCAAAGACTTACTGGCAATATCCCGCGGCGAATTGGACTTTCGGCAACATTAGGCGATATCAGCTTGGCAGAAACTTGGTTGAATACCGGAACTGGTAGGGATTGTATTTCACCAATCACAGACGAAGGCAAGAAGACTTTGAGGCTTTTTGTTCAGCGCTTTGTAAACGCAACTGGCGATGATGATAGTTACGGTGCTTCAAGCCATCGAGAGCATAACGAATACTTGTTCCAAATGACGCTTGATAAGAAAACGATTATTTTCACGAACTCGCGTGAAGAAACGGAATTTTTGATCTCTAATTTGCGAGAAATTGCCTTGGAGAAGAAAGCACCAGATATTTACCGGGTCCATCACGGGAATGTTTCTGCTATTTTGAGGGAGCAAACCGAAGATGAGATGAAGTCCTCAGAGGATAAGATTGTGACGGGTGCAACTGTGACGCTAGAGCTTGGAATCGATATTGGGTCGCTTGACCAAGTGATTCAAGTTGGGGCGCCCGGCAATGTGTCGAGTTTTGCTCAGCGACTTGGGCGCACTGGGCGACGCGGGCAAGTGTCACAGCTGTTGTTTACCTTTGTTGAAGACATTCAAGTGACTGCAAACGATACGTTAGGTCCTATTAATTGGAATTTTATCCGCCTGATCGCCATCATTGAACTTTATACACGCGAAAGATGGATTGAGCCCCTTCTGCCACACAATCACCCCTATTCTTTGCTCTATCATCAAACGATGGGGTACTTAAAAAGCAATGGTGAGGTAAGCCCAGCTAAGTTAGCAGAAGAAATGCTCTCAATGGCGAGTTTTCAGATGATCTCACAAGAAGATTTCAAGATTTTGTTAGGTCATTTAATCGATATTGATCACATTCAAAAGACGGAGCGCGATGGGTTGATTGTAGGGCGAATTGGTGAGAAAATCGTCAATCATTTCCATTTCTTTACTGTTTTTATCGTCACAGAGTATTATTTGGTTAAAGATGAGAATCGCTCAATTGGGACAGTCGATAAAGTTTACCCGATCGGAACCAGATTTTCACTTGCAGGGATGACATGGGAGACAGTTGATATTAATACGCAAGCGAAAGTGATCTTTGTTAAGAACGTACCAGGGATTTCAGAAGTGGATTGGGATGTGGATTTTAGGGGTGAATTGCACACAAAACTAGTTCGGAAAGTTCAGAGTATTTTAATGGGTGAAGAAGATTATCCGTATCTGAGCGAAAGTTGTAAAGAACGGTTAAGTGAAATTCGCTATCTAACCAAAAATAGCAGTATTTTAACCCAGCTTGTCACTCCGTTAGCAAATCGCCACTTCGCTATCTTCCCCTGGGTGGGAACAAGACAACTCTTTACGCTTCATTATACCCTTCTTGATCGCGGCATTAAGAGTAAAATCCCTTGGGACATTTGTGTTTACCTCGAAGTTATTTTTGATGGAACGCCACAGGAGCTTGAGGATATCATTCGCGACATTTTAAGTAAAGATTTAGATTTGCATCGCTTGCCGTTTCCAGATTCAGGTGAGGTGCAAAGTCGCTATAGCAAATATATTAAATATAGTGAATTTATCCCGCCACGCTTACTACGTAAACAATTCATCGAAGATTTCCTTGATTTTGAAGGGTTGCGGGAACAAATGAGTGATGTATCTACCGATTAGAAGATGATAATGGATAAAAAGAATAACGCAAAAAATCCAACGATAATGTTGGATTTTGTCAGCCTGCCAGCAAACGAAAAGTTTGAGAGCAGTCTGATTAGTGAACTTAAGTCACTAGTCTTTTCTTTGCAAACATTTTCTCTTCCTAAACACTTGACATTTAGCGAGATTTGATACATAATCTTGTTAAAGTAAAAATGGGAGTTGATATCATGTTACTAGCTAAATTAACAAAAGAACAATATAACAAATGGGATAACGGAGAACTGGTGCTCTGGACTTCTCTGAAATCACAAATTATGACATCTATGTTCACATACGATCAATTGATGTCTTCTGTTAATGTGAACAGAAAAACAAAGCTGACTCTAGAAGAAATAAAAGAAAGAGTTGCAAACAACGAGAAGCAAACAGAATATTGGGTGTCTCCTTCTGCAATCAAAGAATTCTATGACAACCAAGTAGAATCTGGACTCTATCAAGAAATTCACGATAAAGACCCAGACGGGACTGAAATTGTTTCAATCTTCGCACCTGCTTATGGCTATCTCTAATCTAAGAACAATGCAAGTTACTCATTGTTCTTTTTTTGTGGATTAAATTTGAAATTCTCTGAAATTTTTCCGTTTGTGAATGATTTATATAACAATACGATTTTGTACTTTTGCAAATAGCTTTGTTGCTACGAATCATCTTTGATAAGGTAAGCACCGATGAAGAATGATAAAAGGAGCAGTAATGGTATTCCTATTTGAAGCCACGGTGGTAGACTCTGAAAAAATTCATTTTCCAAAATCAAATCAATTAACCAGTGATGACTCATTATTTTCCCTCCCTTGAATGTGAATTGACAACAAAATGGGTAATAATTGATTAAACGACTATTGACTTTTCGCTAAGAAAAGCCTAAAATAGAGGTCAAACGCTACTTGAAAACACTTTTATAGCAAACTAGCTACCAATTAATAGCGAATTAGCTACGACATGAGTGTATTCTAACAAACTTTGACCTGAATTACAAGTCAAAATAGTTAATTTGCTACTGAAAAGGAGAAAAAGATGAATTTATTGACTCGGATTCAAAATTTATGTAATGAACATGGTATTAATGTCACACAATTAAGGATACGCGCTGGGATCGGAAATGGTGTTATTGGTAAATGGGGATCATCAACGCCTCAAGTTAGTACTTTACTTAAAATTGCCATCTATTTTGATGTTTCCTTCGATTATTTATTAGGGCTATCTGATGTTAGAACGATCGCGACGAAAGAGGACAATCAACTAGCTGAGATGTCAAAACTGGAGGATTTGGTTGCCTATTTGTTAGCGCAACTTGAGGATCAAGAGCTAACATTTAATAATAAGCCAATTGATGCGGAACAGGCAAAAATCGCTCGCAAGCTGTTTGAGTCTAATCTTGAAGTATTGTCATTGATGAGTGAATAATAAACAAAGGAAAGAAGAGTACGATGTAATAAGCGCGATAAATAAGAATTTAGCAAATAATCTGTTGATTTGACATTAGTCATCAATTGAAAATTCTAGTAAAGATGTTGACTTTTGTGAATGAATTCATTATAATCAGCGTATACTCATAAAAAAGAGGTGGATGAAAATGAAAAGATCAAAATATTTTTTAGCAATAACATTTTTATTTGTTGTCGCATTGTTTGGCTTAACAGCTTGTAATGGCGACTCCAATACAGGTGAAGAATTTGACGGCAGAGCATTTCTAAACTGGTTTTATGAAGACGCTCAGTGGCGTACATTAGAAAATGCAAGCCCGATAACAGGACACCCAGGCGGCTTTGTTACCGATACTTCTGGAAGACCAAGTGATGAAGACATTGAGCTGATTCTAAACACTGCATCATTGGCGGTTACGTCTGGTGGACGAACTGACTGGTATATGGTAGTGGTTAACGATACAGATGCTCAAAATGAAATTATTGGTGACATCGAAGGTCTTCCAAGAGCAACCTCAGACGGAACAGTAACAGTTTTAATTTTTAGCGAAAGATTAATTCGTGAAGACCTAAGAACGGATGAAGTCGTTGGCTTTGCACCAGATAGAGGCTATTACAATGTCGGTATTTTAACTGGTTACTTGAACATGGCAGCTGTTTCGTTAGGCTATGGAACGAGAATGTTTATGACACCAAACATCCCTGGTAATGGATTTAGAGAAGGTGAGCGTTGGCTTGAAGCTGAGCACTTCTTAGATGGCAGATCTTATATTATCGGCTCTACTGGTGAGACGTTCAGTACTGAAAATATGAAGTTCGTTAATGCTGTTGTTATTGGTACACCGGCAGAAGTTGAAGAAAATGCCGACGGATTCACACATGCGACTGAGAGATTGTTTCCACGTAACTGGTCTATTTGGAATCCAGCAGATGCCACAGGGCCAATCATTCCAGAAGTTGATGAGTATGATGATGAGCCAAATGCAGCACAACCAGGACAAGCTGAGGGTGATTTTGCAGATGGTGTATTTACAGGAAGCGCGTATGGTTTCTTCAACGTTCCACTAGTTGTAGAGGTGACGGTTGAGGATGGCGAAATCGTTTCAATTGAAGTACTAGAGCATGGTGAAACAGAAGATTACTTTGTAAGAGCATCTGAAGGCTTTGGTGAGGTTGTGGGTATGATCCCACAGATTCTTGAAGCACAACATTTAGATTTGGATGCAGTTTCTGGCGCTACTGCGACTAGCGAGGCAATCTTAGAAGCCGTTGCTGATGCTTTAGGTTTAAACTAACTAATAAATAAATGACTAATGACCTTGATCGAATCCCTGACTAGCCAAAGTCTAGGAATGACCAAGGTCATTTTTAATTTCGCCACCTATTCAAGCAAAAAAAAATAGTACGAGCTTCCTCACACTATTCTCCTAACAATTTCTTCATCATACTAAGCGCATTTTTCTCAAGTCGTGATACTTGTGCTTGGCTAATCCCAATTTCTTCGGCAATTTCCATTTGCGTCTTACCGATAAAATAACGCTCGTGAATAATCAACTGTTCACGACTATTTAGCCGCTTAAAGCCTTCCTCAAGCATCAAAGAAGTACTCCATTTACTATCATTAATATTATGATCACGAATTTGATCCACCAAATCAATGGTATCTCCACCATCATTATATACTGGTGTGAAAATCGACACAGGATCTGTAATCGCTTCAACAGACAATACCACATCTGTCTTACTAATTCCCATCGCCTCAGCAATTTCCTCAGTCGTTGGATCACGTTGCAAACGAGTAGCTAGTTGATCTCTCATTTGCAAAACTTTATAAGCTGTATCTCTTACAGATCGAGAGACTCTGAGTGCATGGTTATCACGTAAATAACGCCTGATCTCTCCTACAATCATGGGAACTGCATAAGTTGAAAAGCGCACTTCATGTTTCAAATCAAAATGATCAATCGCTTTAATCAATCCAATACAACCCACTTGAAAAAGATCATCCAGGTTTTCCCCGCGGTGGTTAAATTTCTTAATCATACTTAAAACGAGACGCAAATTCCCATTGACTAGAATTTCTCTAACTGATGTATCACCAGCTTGAAGCCGCTTGAACAATTCCATCATTTCTTTGTTCTTTAGCACCGTCAACTTTGATGTATCTACGCCTACAATATCTACCTTATGTTGGCTCATATAACCCCTCCACTCAGCACTATTATGAGCCAAATGGATACAAACTATGCAGAATTTGAAAGGAGTGGTAAATTTTGCATCATCGTCTTCAATTCTTTCATTGCTTTGACAGATAAAGGACAAATAGTCCCGTTTACTAATTCAATTTCACGCTTGGAAATCGTGATTGATTTAATACTACTCAGATTAACGACAACAGATTTATGACATCTGAAAAAAGTGTCATTTTTTGCTACATCTCGAATTAAACCTCTAAACTCGAGCTGATTATCTATTAAATGCAATACCAACATATGAGGCGTTGATGATGTTTCAAAAAACATGATCTCATCATAAGGAATCAGCTTAATCTTTCCTGCAATCTTCACCTGATAAAAATGTTGATGCCCTTTTTCTTGATCATTTTGCACTTTCAAGGTGCGATCATGAACCAATTGAATACATTCTTGCATTCGAATCACTAATTCAGTTGGACGATCTTTAACAATAAAATCCATTGCCTCAATTTTATAAGTGAAAGTTAAATACATCAACTCTGGGTGATTGGTTACAAAAACAATAGACCCAAAAGCATCCTGCTTTCTTATGTGCGAAGCAAGAGTAATGCCGTTCATACTATGCGAAAAATTCGTCTCTAAGAAATACAAACCATTTCTAACTTCATGTTTCTGAACATAATCCAAAATTTCAGCGGGATTACTTGATGTGAAAAGTCTCATGTCTAAATCTTCAATCATAATATAATCTTCAACAATTTTGCGCAATCGTTTCATTTGTTCCGGATCATCTTCACATATAAAAACAGGTATCATTGTTCTCCTCCTATTTATTGTTCGTTTTCTCGTAAATAAGCGTCAATAAAACCATCGAGTTCACCATCCATAACAGCACCTGTATTTCCAACTTCATAACCCGTTCGATTGTCTTTAACAAGTGAATATGGGTGAAAAACATAAGAGCGAATTTGACTCCCCCAACCAATTTCTTTAACCTCGCCCCGAATAGCAGCAAGTTCTGATGTTTGCTTGTCAAGCTCTAGCTGATACAATTTAGATTTCAACATCTGCATCGCTTCTTCACGATTCTTAATTTGTGAACGCCCTGACTGACAAGTTACAATCGTATTTGTTGGCAAATGAGTCAATCGAACGGCTGAATCTGTCGTATTAATATGCTGCCCACCTGCACCACTAGCGCGGTAAGTGTCCACTTTAAGATCCTCATCACGAATCTCGATATTAATTTCTCCCTCGAATTCCGGTATCACATCACACGAGCAAAAAGAAGTATGACGACGTCCACCTGAATCAAAAGGCGAAATCCGAACTAAACGATGAACCCCCCGCTCTGACTTCAAAAAGCCATAAGCATTCTCCCCTTTAACTTTAAATGAAACAGACTTAATCCCTGCTTCGTCGCCAGCTTGGTAATCAAGCAATTCAACTTTGTATCCTTTTTTCTCCGCGTAACGCGTATACATCCGGTAAAGCATCTGCGCCCAATCTTGCGACTCTGTCCCACCAGCACCAGGATGCAACTCTAAAATAGCATGATTTGAATCATGAGATCCAGACAATAAAACCTCTAGTTCAAAAGCTGCTAAATGTTCATCTGTTTGTGTAACAGAAACCCCTAATTCAGCAATTAATTCCTCATCTGGTTCTTCAAGGATCAACTCAAGTTCAATGGCAAGTTCAGCGACTTGGTTTTCAAATTCATAAAATCGATCGACTTTGGATTTGACGCCATTCATCGCATTAATGATCTCTTGAGCACGACGCTGATCATCCCAAAAGTTAGGTGCTTGCATCATTTCATCATATTCTTTTATCTGCACTTCTTTTGTCTCTAGATCAAGCGCCGCCCGAAAAGCCGCAATCTTATCCTCCATTGCTTTAATCAGCTGTCTTATTTCAAAGATTTCCATCGTCTTACCTCCTCTTCAATT
>Ga0131853_10028334_pt1 | contig 10030 bp, 9 predicted proteins | sample TergutLab28metaG_FD_92764 | JGI IMG/M metagenome (GOLD analysis project Ga0131853, IMG submission 92764) | Labiotermes labralis P1 segment gut microbial communities from Petit-Saut dam, French Guiana - Lab288 P1 (version 2) (version 2) | ecosystem: Host-associated > Arthropoda: Insects >... | reverse complement strand
TTTCCCTGCGCTCCGGTGAAGTTTACGGTATCATAGGGCCGAACGGTTGCGGCAAAACAACGCTCATGAGAATACTAGCTGGGCTGCAAAAACCCGACACCGGGCGTATCGACTATGAGGGCCTGACGCCGCGCGATATCACAATGGTTTTCCGCAAGCCGTACCTTTTACACGATACGGTTTTGCGCAACCTTGTCTATCCGCTTACCATACGGGGAATAAAGCCGGACGCCGGGCTGGTTGAGCGGTATCTGGAAATCGCGGGCCTGCAAAACCGCCGGGATGAATACGCTCCGGCGCTTTCCTCCGGGGAGCAGCAAAAGCTTGCGCTTGTCCGGGCGATGATCTTCTCCCCCAAACTTACGCTGATAGACGAAGCTTTTTCCAACCTCGACATGGAAAGCGCCGCCGCATTCGAGCGGCTGATACTTGAGCGGCAGCGTCAAGAGCCGGTCATACATGTAATCTGCGCGCATCAGCTTTCGCATATCCAGCGGCTGTGCGGGTATGTTTTTTTCATGCACGGCGGGCGGGTCGAAGCGCATGGCCCGGTTGACGAGATTTTTAACCGGCCGCAAAATCCGTATCTGCGGAAGTATCTCCAGTACGCTTCATTAAAAGATGAGGGGGACGGGCGTGGAATTTCTGAAAGTTGACAGCATGGAATCCGCGCGGGAAAAACTGCTTGCCAGCGTGGGCAACCGGCTTGTCCGCGAAGAAACGGTTTCCCTTGCAGAGGCGTTGGGAAGAATCGCGGCGCGGGACATCTTTGCCGTGGAGGATATACCTGCTTTTCGGCGTTCAACAGTGGACGGCTATGCGGTTTTGTCCAAAGATACGGCTGCCGCCGGAGAGAACGTCCCGGTTTTTCTGACGCTTAAAGGGCGAGTGGAGATGGGCTGCCCCGCCGATATTTCCATCGCCAGCGGCAGTTGTGTGGAAGTCCCCACCGGGGGGACGGTTCCACAGGGCGCGGACGCGATGGCAATGGTTGAATATACCGAGCCGTTCGGCCCGGACGGCATAGCGCTCAGCCAAAGCGTGGCTTATGGCGAAAACATCGTCCAGCCCGGCGAGGACGCCAAACCGGGCGACCTGCTGCTGCGCCGGGGCAAGCAAATTCTGCCGCAGGATATCGGCGCCCTTGCGGCTGCCGGTATTACATCCGTTCCGGTTTGCGCGCTTGTGCGGGCGGCGATCCTGTCCACCGGGGATGAGCTGGTTCCGCCCGAAAAAAATCCCGGCCCCGGGCAGATCAGGGATATAAACTCCCACGCGCTTGCAGCCCTTGCCCGCAAACACGGGCTGACAGTCACATCCACGCAAGTTTTGCCGGATGATGAAACCCTCATGGAAAAAGCCGTGCGCTCGGCTATGGAAAGCAATGATATCGTCATAGTTTCCGGGGGCAGTTCCAAGGGTAAAAAGGATATAACCCGGATCGTTTTCGACCGCCTTTGCGCGCCGGGCGTTTTTACCCACGGCATAGCGCTCAAGCCGGGCAAGCCGACCATTCTGGGCTACGACGAAGCCTCCCGCACCCTTTTGGCGGGGCTGCCGGGGCATCCGGTTTCCGCTATGATGGTGTTCGAGCTGCTGATCGGCTGGCTGCTGCGGGAGGTTATGGGCACCGCCCCGCCGCCTGCCGTTCCCGCCAAACTTACCGGCAATATCGCCTCTTCGCCGGGAAAACTTACCTGCTGGCCCTGCCGTCTTATCCTTACCGGCGAAAGCTATCAGGCCGACCCGGTATTCGGAAAATCCGGGCTGATCACCACCCTTACGCAGGCGGACGGCTACTTTATAGCCCCGCGAGAGGCGGAGGGCCTGCTGTCGGGGCAGACTGTTATGGTGCATTTATTCTAACGAGGTGAGCGCCTGTGTCAAAACGGAACCTTTACCTTTCCAACACGTCTGTCGAAGAGGCGCTCAGGCGGTTTTTGGACGCGCTTGAGCCGCATATTCAGGCGAAAAATGAGAACATTGAGGTCATACACGCGCTGGACAGGGTGACGGGCGGGGCCGTGTATGCGCGGTGCAACAGTCCACTTTTCAACTGCGCGGCGATGGATGGCGTCGCCGTGGTCAGCGCGCGCACCCGCGGGGCCAGCGAAACCTCTCCCCTCGCGCTAGAGGAAGGCGACGGCTTTGCCGTTGTGGATACCGGCGATCCTGTCCGCCCGCCTTATGACGCGGTCATCATGGCCGAGAATATTCAGGACGCGGTTGAAGCATCCGTGATAATACGCGGCGCGGCGGCCCCCTGGCAGCATGTCCGCCCGGTGGGAGAGGACATCGTTGCGGGGGAAATGATCCTGCCCGGAGGCCACAAAATCCGCCCGGTCGACATAGGCGCGCTGCTCTCCGGAGGAGTCACGGAGGTTTCGGTGCGCCCCCGTCCGGCGGTCGCGATAATCCCCACCGGCACCGAAATGATTGAGCCCGGCGGGGAGATTCCCGAAGACGGCGGCGTGATCGAGTCAAATTCCCGTATGCTGGAGGGGCTGGTGCGCCACGGCGGCGGGATTCCCGAACGCTTTTCGCCTGTTCCGGATGAATACGAGGCGCTGAAATCGGCCCTGCGGGAGGCCGCCGGACAGTTCGACATGGTTCTTGTTATCGCGGGTACCAGCGCGGGCAGGGAAGATTACACCGTTCATGCACTACGGGAACTTGGAGAGGTGATCGTTCACGGCGTTGCCATGAAGCCGGGCAAGCCCGCTATTCTCGCCGTGATAAACGGCAAGCCCGTCATCGGCGTGCCGGGATATCCCGTTTCGGCATATCTTGCCTACGAAACTTTCGCCGCACCGGCGCTGGGCTCCTTGGCTGGGCTGCCGGCCGAAGACATGCCAATTGTGCGGGCAACGCTCACCCGCAAGCTGGTATCCTCCCTAAAACACCGGGAGTACGTGCGCGTCCGGGTGGGGCAGGTGGGCGGCAGGCTGGTAGCCTCTCCCCTCGCGCGGGGAGCGGGCGCGGCGATGTCGCTGGTGCGGGCCGACGGCTTTTGCGTGATCGGCCAGGATGATGAGGGTTTGGAAGCCGGTTCGGCCGTTGACGTGCTGCTCTGCCGGGAGCTTGGCGGGCTGGAGCGCACCGTCGTCAGCATCGGCAGCCATGACCTGATCCTCGACGTGCTGGGCGATCTGATATCCGGGCTGTTCCCCGGCGTAAGTTTATCCAGCGCCCATGTGGGCAGCATGGGCGGGCTGCTGGCTTTAAAAAACGGCGAAGCGCACATCGCGCCATTCCACTTGTTGGATGAAGAAACCGGGCAGTATAATATCCCCATCCTCAAAAAGCTGTTCTCCGGCAAAAAAATGGCCCTTATCAAGGGTGTCGGCCGGGTTCAGGGCATTATGGCGCGGCAGGGCAATCCCCTTGGAATCTCGGGAATTGCCGACCTTACCCGGTGCAATTACATTAACCGGCAGCGCGGCGCGGGTACCCGCCTGCTTTTGGATTATAAGCTTAAAACGATGGGCGTTTCCCCCTCCGACATCCCCGGATATGACCGGGAAGCCGCCACCCATATGGCGGTTGCCGCCGCGGTCAAAGAGGGCGGCGCCGATGCGGGGCTGGGCATACTCTCGGCTGCCCAGGCGATGGATTTGGATTTTATCCCCGTCGGAGAAGAAGAATACGACTTCGCCATTCCGGCGGTGTTTTTGGAGCTGCCCCATATCCGCGCCTTTATAGAGGCGCTGGGAAGCCCGCAATTCCTCTTAAGGCTTGAAGAGCTGGGAGGCTACTCGGCAAATCGTTGCGGGGAGGTCGTTATCATTGACTGCTGAACCTGTATTCAACAGTGAAAAATGCCCCGGCGGTAAACGATTTTTATACCGGGCAATGCAATTTTTCGCAGTAATACTTTGTGTATTGCAAGAAAAATTAACGAGACACGGCGTAAAAATCGCTGCCGGGGAGGCGTTTTGAATGTTGAATACAGGTTCCGGAATCGCCGCGCTTACGCGATACCCTCAAAAAGGCGGCCCCGGCGAAAAACTGCGGGAGGCCTTGCTCATCGCCAACCTCGGAATGGAGGGAAACTTTCATCAGGGCGGCAAGCGCCAGCTCAGCCTGCTTACAACAGAAATCCGCCGGTGGATCGACGCGCAAACAGAAAAAGGGCTGTGCTTCGGGCGGTTTAAAGAAAACATCCTGATCGAATGGACGCCCGGCGCTCCCCTGCCTGCGGGGGCGCTTCTTCGCGCGGGTGACGCCGTTTTGCGGACAAGCAATAGCCTAAAACGCTGTTTTGACGAGTGCGAACTTTTTTCGCGGGGGATTAAATGCCGCCTTGCCGGGAGCGCTGTGTTCGCCGTTGTTTTAAGCGGCGGGAGCGTACAGGTCGGGGACGGCGTGCTGCCTGTTTGCGGCTGAAACCGCAAAAAATAGCGCGCAGCCGTTAGCGAACCACTCAAGCGAAAGAAAATCCAAACGCGGAAAGCCGGCCATCTTGTTGAGAACCGGCTTTCTCTATGAAGATATTAAGGATGAGAAAAGCTTTATAATCGTCAGGCCTGTGCGGCGCTTACGGTTTTTTGGAGGGAGTCCGCGCATTCGATGTTCATTGCGTTAAAGGCGCGGTTGTTCTTTTTCGCCAGCGCGGAGGCGGTTTTTCCGGCGCCGAACTCGATGCATGTGTCAACGCCCACGCTGCTCATCGCCGTGATCAGCTCTGCAAAGCGGACGGGACTGACCATTTGACGGACAAAGTAATCGTCAAAGTCTTCGATTTTTAAGAGGCCGCCGGTCAGGTTTGAGTAAAAATCGCAATTGAGATTATTATATTTTATCCCTTTTATCAGATCGCGCAGTTCGCCGGCGGCGGTTTGCATCATAGGCGTATGGAAAGCGCTGTCCACATTAAGGCGGGTGGCGCGCGCTCCCAATCCGGCAAGTTCTTCTCCGGCGGCAAGGCAGGCTTGCTCCGCCCCGGCAATGACCGTCTGCCCCGGAAGGTTAAAGTTTACCGCCCAAACATCGCCGTGTTTTTTGCAAACTTCGCGGATAGTATCGGGTTCGCCGCCCGCTATGGCTATCATGGTTCCGGGGGCCGAGCGCGCGGCGTTTCTCATAACTTTGCCCCTGGCTCCCACAAGGCGGAATCCGTCTTCCATTGAGAACGCGCCGGCAGCGTAAAGCGCCGCGTATTCTCCCAAAGAGTGGCCCGCCACAGCCGCGGGGGCGGGCAGTTGGTCATGCGAAGCCTCCCAGGCCGCAAGGGAGTGGGCAAAAAGCGCGGGCTGGCAGATATCGGTGCGGGTAATTTCCTCCAGCGTGCCCTCAAAGCTCATTTTGGCGATATCTATTTTCAGAACGTCGCTCGCGCACTCATATACCGCGCGGGCCTGCGCGTATGTTTCAAAAAGGCTTTTACCCATCCCGGGATACTGGGAGCCCTGCCCTCCAAATAACGCCGCCAATATACGCATTGACAATTTCCTCCATAATTTAATGTTATTTGCTATTGACAAAATCAATTCCAGAGGTTACCCTAGATATAACAACCGTTACATTTATAACATCTGTTACAAATATAGCGCCCGTTACATGATTTGTCAAGCGTTTAGAGTTTGTTTTTTAAATTTTTTGGCAAAAATTCGGCAATGCAGTTGCATAAACAATAAATATAACCCATTATTAGTAGATAGATTCTCATTAAACAGAAGAGGTGTGAAATTCTTGTCAGTTATCATTGCCGGAACAGGCAGTTATTTACCGGATCGCGTCATTACAAACTTTGATTTTGAAGCCTTTTTGGATACCAACGACGAGTGGATCGTAGCGAGAACGGGCATGAAGGAGCGCCGCATTTCCGACGTTTATCCCACCTGGAAGATTGGGGAGCTTGCTTGCCGCAAGGCGATGGAGGCGGCCGGGGTTACGCCGGAGGAGCTTGACGTCATTATTTGCACCACGGTTACAAGCGATTATATTACCCCCTCCACCGCCTGTATGATCCAAGGGGCGCTGGGAGCGAAAAACGCTTTCGCGATGGACGTCGGCGCCGCTTGCGCCGCCTCGATTTATTCCTTTGACATGGCGAGGCGCTATCTTGCGTTTGACGACGTTAAAAACGTTTTGATAGTGGGCAGCGAATCCCTGAGCCAGATAGCTAATTACGAAGACCGCGGCACCTGTATCCTTTTCGGCGACGGCGCTGGAGCCGCTCTGCTCAAGCGCGGGGAAAAAGGCGCGTATGGCGCGAGCATTCACAGCGATCCCGACGGCGCTCAGTATCTTTACGCTAAAAACCCGCGCAAGTCCACGCCGTTTTATACGGCGGCCCCCTTTGAGGAAGAGCCTTTCGCGCCCAGAGAGGACGGCGCGCTCTTTATGAACGGGCAGGAAGTTTATAAGTTTGCCACCGCCGCCATGCCGCAGGTAGTCAGGTCGGCTTGCGAAAAAGCGTCTTTTGAACCGAAAAAGCTGGATATGGTTTTGCCGCATCAGGCGAATTTGCGGATCCTTGAAACGGCGGCCAAGCGCTTGGGGCTTCCCATGGAGAAGATATGCGTCACGATCGACCGCTACGGAAACAACTCAAGCGCCAGCGTTTTGATCTGCCTGGACGAATGCGTGCGGGATGGCAGGATCAAAGAAGGCAGCCGCATTTGCCTGGTGGGATTCGGAGCGGGCCTTACATACGGCGCTGTTGCGCTGGAGTATTTTAGCAGATAGAAATTATTAGAACGCGCGGCAATTTAAAGTTTCTTGAACGGGTTTGTTGGGGCGAATCCCCAACAAACCCCGGCGGGAGGATAACAATTTGAAAAAAACAGCGTGGGTCACGGGAGCCTCCTCTGGGATCGGAGCGGCCATCGCCTTGGCTTTGGCCGAAAAAGGCTACAACATCGCCGTTGGCTGCCACAGCGAAGGCTCGATAGAACGCGGCGGAGGCGATGTGGCGCGGCAATGCCAGGCTCTGGGAGTAGAAGCGCAGTGCTTTGTCGGCAAAGTAGAGGACTTTGACGTCTGCGGCGGGATGGTATCGGAAATCGTTGCGCGCTTTGGCGGCATTGATCTTCTGGTAAACAACGCGGGCGTAACCCGCGACGGCCTTATTGCCCGCATGAGCGAACAAAACTTCGACGAGGTGATCGACGTTAACCTCAAGGGGGCGTTCTGCGCTATTCGGCATGTAAGCCCGCTTATGATGAAAAAGCGCTCGGGCAAGATAATCAACATCGCGTCGATAGTGGGAGTAACGGGCAACGCAGGCCAATCCAACTACGCGGCCTCCAAGGGTGGGCTTATCGCGTTAACCAAGTCTGTCGCAAGGGAACTCGGCGGCAGAGGCATTACCTGCAACGCCATAGCGCCCGGTTTTATCGAAACGAAAATGACAGCCCCCGTATCGGAAAAAGCGATCGAAGCAACTATAAACGCTACCGCTTTGGGCCGTGTCGGAAAGCCGGAAGAAATAGCTCACGCCGCGGTATTCCTTGCGGAAAACGATTTCATCACCGGACAGGTTCTGGTGGTTGACGGCGGACTTAGTATCTAGAAAATTGGAAACACTACCGTTTTTGCAATCGTAACTGCTAATTTCCAATTCCTAATTTCTATAAGTGGAGGAATCAGCTTTGAGAAGAGTAGTAATCACGGGTATGGGAGCGTTGACCTCCTGCGGAATGAACCCCGGAAGCTTGTGGCAAACCGCGCTGGAAGGCAAGCATGGGTTTTCGGAAATAACCGGCTTTGAACCGGGCGATTTTCCTGTGCGCCATGCCGCCGAAATCAAGGACTGGGATCCTGCCGCAATGGGTATAAATAAAAAAGAAGCCCGCCGCATGGATCGGTACACTCAGTTTGCCTGCGTTGCCGCAAACCAGGCTATCGCCGACAGCGGCGATTTCGCCTCCGGTTTGGATCCTTTTAAGATCGGGGTGCTTATGGCGACCGGCATCGGCGGCCTTCTCACCCTCGTGGATGAACACGAAAAGTTCCTTGAAAAAGGGCCCGGCAAGGTATCGGTGTTCTTAATCCCAACAATCATCACCAACATGGCCTCCGGCAAGATCGCAATGTATCACGGCTTTAAAGGCGAAAATTTCTGCCCTGTTTCGGCGTGCGCGTCAGCCGCCCATGCTATAGGAGAGGGCTTCCGCAAAATAAAACACGGCTACCTTGACGTCTGCGTGGCGGGCGGGGCCGAAGCCTCTATCGAAAAATTTTCAATGTCCGGTTTTTACAACATGGGCGCTTTAGTCACCGGGGAAGACCCGGCCCGCCTTTCCATCCCTTTCGACGCGAAGCGGGGCGGCTTTGTAATGGGCGAAGGCGCGGCCGTTCTGATTCTGGAAGAGCTTGAACACGCCAAAAAGCGCGGGGCTAAAATTTACGCCGAGGTAGTCGGCTACGGAAACACCAACGACGCTTACCACATCACCGGGCCCGATCCCGACGGCGCGGGAGCCGCGAAATCAATGTCCGCCGCTATTAGAGAAGCGGGTATATCTCCCGAAAAGGTGGGTTATATTAACGCTCACGGCACCAGTACCGACCTTAACGATAAAATCGAAACTCTGGCTGTAAAAACTTTGTTCGGGGATCATGCATACAAGCTGGCGATATCCTCCACAAAGTCTGTTACCGGCCACTTGATGGGCGCCGCGGGGGCTGTTGAGGCTGTTATTTGCGTCAAGGCGCTGCAGGACGGCATGGTTCCGCCGACCGCGGGCTACCGGGATCCTGACCCTGAGTGCGACCTTGATTATGTCACGGAGGGCTCAAGGAAGGCGGAAATTTCTTACGCGATATCAAACTCTTTGGGTTTTGGCGGCCACAACGCCACGCTGGCGTTCGCAAAGTATAATTAGGAATTAAAGAATGGTAATATGCCGGCCGATCGTTCCGCTAATTTCCAATTCCTGTTTTCCAGCTACTAAAAAGGAGGTTAAAGCATGTCGATTTTTCACCGGGAACCGATAAAAGCTCCGTCAAACGTGGTGCTTCTAAACCGGGAGCAAATAAAAAAAATCATTCCTCATCGCGAACCCTTTTTGCTGATCGACGAAGTAATCGCGCTTGAGCCCGGACACAGATGCATCGCCAGAAAATACCTCACTCTTGAGGATTTCTGGGTGCCCGGACACTTCCCCGATATGCCGGTAACGCCAGCGGTTATAACTATCGAGATGCTGGCGCAAGCAGGCGCCGTATGTATCGGCACAATGGAGGAACACAAAGGAAAGGTAGCTTTATTCGCGAAAATCGACAAGGCTAAATTCCGCAGGCAGCTTGTCCCCGGCGATGTAGTCCTGCTCGAGGTGGAAATGACAAAGCTGCGCGGCAGCGCCGGCGTCGGGAAAGTAAAGGCGGCGGTCGGCGGAGAACTTGCGGTTACGGCCGAGCTTACCTTTGCGTTTGACAAACCGGGCAAGGATAAATAAAATGTCGGATAAAAAATTACCGCGCACAAAAAAATAATACAAAAACCTATTGATAATTTGTTTTAAACAAGGTATATTAAGTGTCGTAAGCCTGGCACCGGCCACAAAACAGGCCGTCTGTCTTTACCGGCAAGTCGGCAACCAATGCCACCAGTGCATATAATATTAAGCTGTAAGGGGGTGCAGTGACATGATTTTAGAAAAAGTTAAAAAGATTCTCGTAGACCAACTGGACGTTGACGAGGGCGCGATCACGCTTGAAAGCTCGGTTATTGACGATTTGGGCGCCGATTCGTTAGACGTTGTGGATATGGTTATGAGTCTGGAAGAAGAATTTGACATTGAAATTCCGGACGAGGAAATTGAAACCTTAAAAACCGTGGGCGACATTATAAAATTCATCGAATCCAAACTTGAATAAAACAACTGCCGCCCGCCGGAGCTACGCTCCGGCGGGCGGTTTACACCTGCAACCGCAATTGTTTTAAGCATCAAAGCATCCTATATAGTCAAATGCCTTTGAAACAGAGACACAAAGCATCATCGAAGCAATCAAAATATGGCAATACATTTTTAAGCCTGCGTTTTAGCCAAGCCCAGAAGTTTTCGATCGGATTGTACTCCGG
>Ga0131853_10028333_pt1 | contig 10030 bp, 5 predicted proteins | sample TergutLab28metaG_FD_92764 | JGI IMG/M metagenome (GOLD analysis project Ga0131853, IMG submission 92764) | Labiotermes labralis P1 segment gut microbial communities from Petit-Saut dam, French Guiana - Lab288 P1 (version 2) (version 2) | ecosystem: Host-associated > Arthropoda: Insects >... | reverse complement strand
TGACCTCACAAGGCTGAGTGGACCCCGTTCCAGACCCACTACTACTCAGAAAATCTGGTAGCGCCGGGGATCGAACCCGGGACCTCTGTATCTGTAGCCAGAAACTCTGACCACTAGACCACACACACACAGAATAGTAGCTTATTCTTGGTGTGTATATACACACACACCAAAATTACACAGAATAGTAGCTTATTCCTGGTGTGTACATATATATATATATATATATATACACACACACACACCAAAATACACAGAATAGTAGCTTATTCTTGGTGTGTGTATATATATATATATATACATACATACACACACCAAAATTACACGGAATAGTAGCTTATTCTTGGTGTGTATATATATATATATATATATATATATATATATATATATATACACACATACACACACACACACACACACATATATACACAAAAATACACAGAATAGTAGCTTATTCTTGCGTTCACAAATGGTCCCTACAAAGTTATATCAAAACGTAACACTCCCCGGCAAGTAATCGCTCCACTACCAGTCCGTCACGTCCGGTGGCTCTAACGCAACTATTCATTCTGACCTCTGTGAGGAAGAGGAAAATGTGTGCTGCCCTGAGGGGAATCAAACCACAATTCCTCGATTGCCCCTCTCAACCACCTCTTAGAGTAGGCACTGAGCTATTACGCCTTCTTTTAACTTCTCGTATTGTAGGAAATCTCTTTGTATCAGCCACATGGTTTCACGTCCAGATAGAAATATCGGCTTTCCATAATTTTGTACAACATAGCTGTAATATTCTCAGAATAGAAATGATTGCTATAGTTATATGTATAATGAGAACAAAGTCGCCTGAAGACGAGCGTAGATCTGATTGCCGAAATAGCCGAAATACCAGGTATGTCAATTAGGCTACAAACAAAATTGTAGATGGCGTACTCCTTGAAGTAGTAAACACAGGCTGTGTCAAGGCGTTCTTTACTAAAAATAGTCGTATTATTTCAGAGCACACGGGTAAGAATAATTTAATTTGCACTAAATTCAAAATATTAACATCACTATGTAAAGATCTGTTATACCGATTTTCACCCCAGTTGAAGAATAAATGTATAAAGAAAGGTCTGGCATTGTTACGGGCCTAAGTAACCCATTCCTTGCACTCCTTCGATTTTCAGAAAAATCATAATTACTCAGTATATTTTTGTGGGCATCTCATGTACCTAATTCTATCCAAATCGGTCCAAAAGTATATAAAATAAGAACAAAATTTTATTCATGCCCCAAAGTAATATATGATTGTCACTGTACTGATATTCACTAAAATAAAGCTTGTTTGACATTTGTAAAGAATTCCTGTAACACATTTCATAAAAATTTGCCTAGCACTTTAGTCGCTGATGCTATTTCACTAACAGACAGATGGACAGAGGGATGTACGTGGTGTCCATATAACATTTTTACTTCGCAAAAAAAGTGTTAAACAAAATAGAATTTTCAACACAAATTTGGTATAAAAAATGCGCAACATCTCTAGATGCCTATCGATAGCCAACATTACGACAATAATTTTTGACGCCATTTGTGAGTTCTCCATTAAAAAGGCCCGTAGCAGAGATCCTGTGTTTTGAGTACGAAGCAGACAAGCCGACGTTTGAAGAAATGAATGATAAATCCATTAAAAGAGTAGAATAACAGAAGAAATAAAATGTTCAGCCTCACAAACGTGGAATCATGGGTAGTAAAATCACCATTCCGAACTTCTTTATAGGTGCCCTCTCTGCCACTCGTGGGGTTACTCGACGTCTCCTTCAAAACGCTCCTCCTGTGAAGTATCCAGTCCGCACTGCAGTTAAGTGTACTCCAGCAACGCCATCCGCTCTCCACCGAAGCTTCTAAATAATCCCATCCGATCCAAAGAGGTCGCGGAATAAATATGCGTGCTCTTTCTTTGTTCGCTCAGCCGAAATCTACTAACAAGCTCCATTGGTCTTTTGATTACAAATCGATTCAATTCACGAACAGAAATACAATATTGTTATTCAAATTGTGCCGCCAAAGTGCAGTGGGACAACAAATGTATAATAAAAACGGCGCACAAGATAATGCTCTGTTGCAGGTTAGTGTATGTATGTCTGCCCATTAATCTGAAGTTTTGGTTCTTGGAGGGACAAAGTTGCAATCGCTATGTAAAATCAAGTTGCTGCTTTGGAAGAGAAACTACGAATTGTCTTATATTACATATAAGAAGATACTTTGCCTAATTCAGAGATTCTAATGCAAAATTTTAGTCTTTTCTTATTCTGGAAAGACATATAATAGCCACATATATTTCCGTAATATTTTTTGTGGATCTGCAATACAAAATTTTGCATGAAATTATTCAGTAATTGGATATGTAAAGAACGCTGATGTGTAAAATTAATTCTCGGTATGCAGATGTAAAGACATAAAGGGAAAAAATGGATGTATGAACCCCGAGATCAGAACAAAATCGCATAGGCCTGTCACCCTCAAATTGGTTGCTTTTAACTTCGCGTTTGACTCGTGAAATTACCTTGATATAGGCCTACACGGTCGATTCCAGTGGCCGAGCAGTTTAAGGCGTAGGTCTATGACCGCTCGCTTGTTGGGACAGCGGGTTCAAATCCCACCGGAGCCATGGAAATCTGTCTGTTGTGAATAATGTGTGTTGTCAGGTGGAGGTCTCTCCGACGGTTCGATTTCTTGTCCAGAGGAATCCTACCGCATGTGTTGTGTCTAACTGTATGTGATCTAGGCGAAATAGAGCTGGTGTGTCACACGAAGACATACAAAGGAACTTACACAATATTTCGCCCGTTGGTTCTTGTTATTTTTAATAACTCTGTTAGTGTAATGTTGAGAGTCTCTTGTAAACAGCGAAAGAGCCAACTCAGGAAACGTTGTATAAGTCACATAAAATACAGACTTACTAATAATAGTTGATGAAGATCGCTTTCTTCTCATACGTGAAGCTGTACCGCTCGGTACAAGTTACGAACTTTATGAAAGAGTTTTCTCTCGCTCTCTTCAAAGTAGAACACTCTTCCCGCACTGACGATGAAGGCAGTAGTTTCCTTTCAAATGACAGTCTAATTTACCAAAGAACACAGGATCATATTCTAGAAGACTATAATTTTCATAAGTCCCGTCTCTATAATCTAAAACCTAAACTAATATTCGAATCACCGTTTGTCACACACGTTTAGGAAATCACTGCTCCCTCCCCCTCCATTTGTTTCGAAGGGGTTGATGAAATTTGCCAGAATCTTAAACAGGACAGTTTGTTTTGGAGCCCACAGTCGAGTCCGGGATTCCCGAATTCAACGCAAGAGGGCTAACCATTACTAAAAGTGTACGATATGTTTTCTGTGCAAGTAAATGATACCTTGAATGGGTACAGAGATTAAAGTAGATTGAAGTTTGAGTGGCAGGTCTCCTGCTTGCAGTGGGATCAGGTAGATGAAAGAGGATTACTGTACAAGGTGCACAAAGTGAACATGAGGAGCGGAGGTCTTTTTTCTGCATGTTTCATGTCCAGCAACATTAAAGGAATGTAGTAGTGGCAGACACACAGCATGAAACTGTCGGGAGAATTCAATTTTTTTATGTGTTATTCTAAACAAGCCTAATCCACGATAAAACAAAATTTCAAATCGAATATTTTAAAAGCTTTCAAAAGGTTCATCTTTCAACTATCTACAAACCAATAGGGATATAATTAAGACTAATTCAACTATAATTTGAAACAATTCTCGACGTGGTGAACGCTGGACTAAATACGGGGGATATATTACCTACTGTGTGTCATATGATGCCCGTATTGCCGTTAGATTACCGACAAGTGATTTTCGTGTATAACGGATGAACACGAGGTACAGTGAAATATGCGAATTGCGGAAAGAAACATTATTTGAAGATTATGCCTGCTCCAGTGAGGTACTTCTCTTTACACTCGTTTAAATTTAAGAGAAAAACTATTTGCAACAAAGAGCCATATTTCCAAAACATTATTCTATAAAAATAATAACAGTAAACACCCAGGTGATGATTAGCCAACATATCAATCCTGGTATTTTAAAGTCAGACTACCTAAAAGGAAATCAGCTAGAAAGCTCTTAGTTTTTATTTGGTACATTCCATTGGACGTTGTAACATTAATGCACACCTAACAACACCAGTTGCAATAGAAATGGAAATCCTTCTGAAGGTGAGACAGGCCTGTGATAAGTATGGGTGGTCTACTGCCGCTGCTGCTGCTGCTGTTCCAGCCTCAGAGGAATGAGACGTTATTATGTAAAATACCTTATGTGGATACGGCTCATCGCTTCTCTGCTCCATTACACTTGCCTTCATATAGCCTGCAGTACTCTTCCATACAAAAGAAAAATCAAATTCGACGCCCAGCTTGATCATAAAAGAACTAAGATTTATGCCGTTCAAGAGCAGTTTGAAATTGGTTCGCTAAAAATCACACAACAAAATTTTACTATCAGAATACTAAGACAGAGTTTCTCCTGTGCTTGAGTATGACCGACCACGTAAGCATATGGAACTTGAACATAAAACTCAACAATATCTTGAACTAGGCACTAGATGCACAGGAGGAGTCAGTCTCACACTGTGAACGCCTAGGTATAAGAGCATCTGGTCAAGAATAAAGCATTGCTGCCGTCAGAACCAGAAACCAGGGAGTTCAGGTTATCATTTTGCTAACTTAGATAGCCAGAGTCATAATTATGCTCGCACAGGCTACAGTCAAATGTATATTTTTTATCGCTAATTGGGGACGACATCGTGTCTTTTGAAACTGCTGTACCCAGTGGTTTTATTGTTCTTCCCCGGCTTGTACATTAATAAACGTAGAGCAATATTTGAATGTTAACAGACTGGAAAAGCAAATTATTTCGATAACCCTACCTTACAATCATTTTATGTATTATAAATTGAACGTGGACTGTTCTGAAGGCAAATATCTTAAAATTTACGAAGCCCGCAAGCGTTTGCGTTTTATGGCTTGTGGTTTCTTACATTTTACTCAGTGCACTTTTTGGTTAATATACATAAATATGTAATACAGAAATTAAATTTAGTCACAGACTAGACATAGAATTAAAAATAAGTTTACGTTGAAATATTAAAAGTAAAGGTAAATATGTACGCCATGAAAACATAGGCGTTCTTAGCTCGGCACTACTTTGATACAACTAGCCAGGTTCTTGCCCCGACGAATTTTCATCTCGTTACCTACTGGAAAGGAGAAGAGTTGGAACTTAGTATACGCCTCATTGTGGTTATGAAGATTAATTATACGTCTTTGCGATTATGACCTTTCTTTCCGTTCCAAGGTTCGAAGAAGCATCACGCATCCCCGTAGGCTATTGTAAAGTAATACGTATGGGATGCTCACGTAAGGATAAAACGCGAGCAGACTGGATTTTGATCAAACTACTAACGGTGCCAACTTACAAGGTTAATACCTGCTGGAGCTAGTATGATTGGAAGTATGATTATGTCCCTTTCTCGCCACATACCTTATTCCTTCAGTTTGCACTCCGTCATTATTGACTCAGGCGACTAGAAGCTAAGCCAAATGGCTGCTCATAGCTCCAGCTCACACTCGCGCCTTCTGGCAGAAAGAACCGTGTTGTAAAAGTACGGTAGTAATGCATCCGTTAATCAGCTAGCTATACTATGTATTTGTCAAAATATTACTTGCAGCTGAAAATATATATATTTTTTTATTTTTAGGAAAAATGTCGCATATACAAGTAGCCTGTGAAGACACATGAACCACCAACTCGCGGGCAATTTCGAAGAGTTATTTGAAACAATGTATCACTAACATTACAGAGAGATATTATTTTACCTGACAAACCGCATCACAAGTAACTCAGGGCGTTGCGCGTGTAGGCAGGCAGCAGAGCGATTGCCAATTTTTAAAATTTGCCGTAAAGTCGGTGGTCCACGCTTTCTAATATAATTCATTGCAGTTAATTAAGAATTTACTGACCATATTGAAAGGCGTTAAAACAACATTTGACTCGCAGAAATGCATCACATCTAAGCAAAACCTTTTTCATTGTACTTCGAAGTTTAGCTGGTGAAATTGACAGCACTATATTCTGAATGTTTTCTTTTAGATTTTCTTCAGTGCGAGGATTATTATTGTACACTTTAAACCTTAACATGCCTCACAAGTAAAAGTCAAACTCATGGGTTCGGATGTGGAGTGCGAGTAGCCCCAAAATCCCGTACATTTGTTGTGACACAAATCGCTCTATAAGGAACGCGGTGTGAGCAGTTGTACTGGCTTATGGAAAAAAGTGTAAGATTTGTCGTAATCGGTCAGGTGTCAAAAATTGAGTTAGAATGTATGTTTCAGAAACAGAAGGCGCCCAATAACCCTAGTTTCAATCTTAAGGAGATTCAGCCCCCTTGTGCTCTATTTGAATATTTATGACACCGCAGTATTACGCAACACGTATACGAGTTTTCTAGGTAAATAGCTTCAGCTTTGTTAATAAGTCATCGTCTGACGTTTTCCTTATCAGGACAAATCAGTGAAACTTATCTTGCAAAGTTAAGTTTCACTGGATGGTCTTCATAAGGAAAAGGTCTGATGATGCCTGATTAACAAACCTGCAATTAGTTACCCAGAAAACTTGCATACCTGTTGCTCCAGACTGTATTTTAATAAACAATCATAGTTTCGCTCATAGCACACCACACATCAACCTTCTGTTATGGCACTTTGTGTATTAATGTGGGGATTTCTGCAAACCGGTACCTGTTATTCTGAGACTTATTCCATCCACTGCAATGGAACCAAACTTCATCGCTAACAGAAGGATTCTGGGGTCCTCATTGCCATTGAAGACGCACACAGACTCGACCATTTCTATACGATGAAGTGCGTGTAAATGAAACGGCAAGAGGTCTAATTTTGTACCATGATGAGTCGACGAGAAGTGAGTAGCTATAGATATTCTTCAGATGCAATAATGCCCTTGTAATGTAATCAACTCTTTACCAGTTCAACAGTTTGCTCCTCTTGTAACCAGTTTAAAAACATTATTTATTTATTTACATACTGACTTAACAGCCCAATGGCTAATTACAGAATCAATTAGAATATACCAAACATATCTTATGGCTATACGAAAAAGGAAAGAGAAATCAGACAATAACGAAACACAAGACACAGTAAAAAATAAAGCAATGTATTTCATATCGTCTGGAGAGTGAAGTTCTAAATTTCAAGATTCATTTTCTACTTCAAATAAAACAGAGACCAACTCCACTGAAAGCCAGACCGTTTAGTGCTTTTGAAAGACGGAATAGTTGTTGATTTTGAAAATCGTAGAAAACACAGAAGTACACCTGTGGCAAAGTTCAGACTGTCTTTTAAGTACAGTAAGTGATAAATGTAGTTATCACTGCATATTAACCAGTTATATGAAAATCAAAGTCAGAGCAGAGAATAAAAGTTATATAATTAAAATTAATGTAACTGAAATAAAAATAATTATAGACCTACTCCTGTTGTGGCAGTTTACTGCATAACAAAGTACAAACGCTGCAAATATAAATTCTGATTAAGAATAAATGCTGCTTCTTAAATTCATTCACGTCTGTACGAATAGCAATAGCAACTGGCTCATTTGCCCTGGTATGTAGGACAAATCGTTTGATAAATATGCAGATCATTACGATAGTGATGATAATGATGATACTGGTGATAATGATAAAAATAATGGCAACAAAAACAACAAAGGCATTGATGATAACAATAATAATTACCATATTACCTACGAGTACATAAAAGAACAATAATATACTGATTTTTCAAGAAAACGTGTGTGTGTGAACTGAGTTAATTTGGCTCAAGGACACGATAGGATAATGAAACTTTGGCTTCCTTAAACGTAGAAAATTCCTTACTCATCTGAAAAAAATGCCAAATTCTGTGTTCTGTGGATTTATTTAATATAACAAGAGGCCAACCCTTAAAACATAGGTTGTATTATTCGATATACAATGCAAACGTAAGATCTGTTGTGCTTGTTTTGCAGCCAGGGAGTTTGTTCTGTAAAATCTCAGTAATGCTATTCATGCAGCTGCCACATCGTCCAGCACTGACGACTCCATTCAAGATGTCTTGAGCCGATAATACAGTTGACACAAGCGCTTTAACTCGACACTGTCTGAGCCTCCTGTTGTGTAACGTACAGGGGTTCAGACGGATCTTTTCACTACCTGCTGCACTTTCGTTTCTTCTGTCAACTGTGTGACATTCAGTTTCACGGGCGGATTCTTGGCCCGTGGCTACGGACAGAATGAGAATTATGAAGAGATTTCGACACATTTGGCCAATACTTCACAGAATTTTGTGTTTTTTTGATTACTGGTTACCTCCCACCATTTTATATAAAATGCCTGAAGTTCAAAACTTTAAAACCGGTCGGATTGTCAACGTGACCTGCGTTCGGGATGAATACAAGTTCTGTGCGAGATACTAAGTTTCCGCAACGTTATAGTTGAGGCTTTTGCCATTCTGGAATGTTAGGAGGCGTAGGTTGGTAGTTGGTTACCGACGTTTCAGCACAAGGGTTAAGCACATGCTTTCTTTTTACTATCTTGTCTGAGACTTCTGCGGTTTTCTACAAGCATAGACCTATCCTAAGCGAGGCCAGTGTTATTTTTCATAGGTTATTTGTTAATTGGATCAACTAACTTCGTCTGGATCAGTATAATAACTGTATGACTACGAGTCAATCCCCATAAGTTAAATATGAAGAGTGAAAGCATGCGGAAGGTAATATTTAGCCCACCCTCGCTGTTTGTGTGCTGCATTTAGAGTTGGAAGGAGCTGTACCTCTCAGTTTAAATACTGTTTAAATGTGTTTACAGGTCATCACAACATGAACTGTACACATCCATGTGTAATGAGTATCTAATTACCAGTAGTTCACTAAAATATTTCGTACTGTCCTTATTTTTTCTCTGAATTATTCCAGGAAAGTTTCATAATTATGTAGAATTGCTCATCGAAAATCTTCAACATCTTTCATTTAATTATGCTAAAAGATTTAACATGTCATTCATATTGGCATTAGTAATAACAAGAAATATTTATTCTCCAAGTTCATTACTGCTGATACCAGGTTCTATAAAAGACGGCCATCTTCATATTTGATTCCTATGGGAAGAATAGGCGCTGTTGTTTCAGAGCTTCGAACGCTTAAATTTATCGACGACTCGGTATGATAAAACTAGGGGCGAAAATAGTACGATTCGGAGCAAGCAGGGAGAAGTGTCAGAAAAAGAAATGTCTTTACATTTGACTTAGAAGTAATCACCAACGCATAAAGAAAACTAAATAGTTTTATATCCCCTATGGTTTAATGTTGTGTTAAATGACCGTGAGAGTAGCTCTCTTTAGATGCTGGGAGTGAATACGGAGCCAAGAGTAAACATCTGTCTATAAACAACACAGCAAAATTTCTCACATGAGAATAAACCTCGGTTCGACAAACTAGACTTGAAATTGTCTGAAACAAGATTTAAAATGCGCGTCTAAATAAGATGTGCTAAACCAGATCAGAAAACAACACAATACACCCCCTACTGGTTTGTAAGGGACACACATTACAATAACTCCAAACCGCACAATGTGTACGGATTCCCGGGATGCCATTCTTGTTGTGTGCACTGTAGAACCTGCCAATCAGGTGACCGGAACTGCCATTGACTGCGCTTCTTACACAGCCTTCACATTTAGAGACATAAAGCGTAAGAGAAGAACAGCATTTAACCTTTTTATAACAGGATATTATAAGCTTGGACAGGTTCTGAAACTAACACTAAGGCAAGCAGTATAGTTTAATAAATTATATACTTACTCACTCCATGGTGCAGAGTCCTTCTTGAGAAGCTAACTGGTTTGCAGCTAGTCAAGAAATTCCCCGCATTTCACGGAACCCAAAGGTTCATTACCGCACTCACAAGCGTCCGCCAC
>Ga0131853_10028332_pt1 | contig 10031 bp, 11 predicted proteins | sample TergutLab28metaG_FD_92764 | JGI IMG/M metagenome (GOLD analysis project Ga0131853, IMG submission 92764) | Labiotermes labralis P1 segment gut microbial communities from Petit-Saut dam, French Guiana - Lab288 P1 (version 2) (version 2) | ecosystem: Host-associated > Arthropoda: Insects >... | reverse complement strand
CACGATCACACCGTCCGGCACGAGATGTTCCTGAAGCACCGACATGTACTCCTCAAGATTGCCGCGGCCGTCGCAATCGAACATGCCGAGGCTCGTGATGCGGTCAAAGCTGCCTGTCACGTCCGGCCAGGCCTGCAGACGGATTTCCACGCGCTCCTCCAGCCCCGCGGCCTTCACACATTCGTTGGCCCAGTCGAACTGGTTGCGCGACAGCGTGATACCCACGCAGCGCGCGCCGAATTTTTCGGCTGCGCGGATCACGAGCGCGCCCCAGCCGCAGTCGACGTCGAGCAGGCGGTGGCCTGGTTCCAGTCCGATCTGCGTGAGCACGTGGTCGATTTTGTTGAGTTGCGCCGTGGCGAGATCTTCGTCGCCGCGCTCGAAGCGTGCGCACGAATAGACCATGCGCGGGTCCAGCCACATCGCGTAGTACTCGTTCGGCACGTCGCGCAGATAGCGGTCGCGCTCCGAGAGCACGCTCGTCGCGACCGACTTCAGGAACGATGCAATCCTCGCGCGGCCGGTCTTCGCGCCGTCGCCGGGTGTGCCCTGAGTCGTGCGGGCGCCAGGTTCGCCAGGGCGGCGGGGATTGTCTTTTCCGTCCTCACGCATCGATGTCTCCGATAGTCGATTATTTTTTCCATTATCGTTAGGGATGCTTACCTGTCCGTATCGACACGCTCCTTCGGCGTGTCCAGACGTTTGTTGGTGGGCTCGAACAGCCGGCTGCGCGGGATCCGCACCTGCCGGAACTGCTCGAGTTCGCGCTCTTCCGCGAAAACCTGCAGCGACGGCTTGACGAGATCGTGCCGCGAGACCACGCCGACCAGCCGCAAGGTGGTTTCGTCCTCGACCACGGGCACGCGATCTAGCCCGGTGGTGGCCAGACGGGCCGCCACGTTGCGGCACGTTTCACCGGGCAGCGCCACGTCGGGGCGTGTGTTGAAGAAAGCCGTGCTGACCGGTTCATCGGCCTTGTCCGCCGCAATCCGGTCGAGCACCGCGCGGTCCAGCATGCCGACGAGCACGCCATCCCTGACCACAGGGAACGCGCGGAACTTCTGGCCGGCGCCAAAGTTATCGCGCAGCACGGCGGAAACCGGCGTTTCGGCGTCGATCGTCACGACGTTGCGCGTCATGACCTCCTCGACATAATGCCGTTCCAGCGGATCGATACTGTATTCGCGGTAGATGTGATAGCCGCGGCGCGCAATCTTCTCGGTCAGAATCGAGCGGCGCATGAGCAGCACCGTGAAGCCGTAGGCCACTGCCGCCGCCGTGAGCAGCGGCAGCAAGGCGTTGATGTCGCCGGTGAGTTCGAGCGCGAACACGGCGGCCATCACCGGCGCGCGCATCATGCCGCCGAGCGCGGCCGCCATGAAGACGAGCGGCCACAGCGCGGGATCGCCGCCGGGCATATACGGCCCGACCAGTGCGCCGACGGCCGCGCCCATCATCAGCAACGGGGCGAGCACGCCGCCCGAGGTGCCCGAAGCGAGCGCGATGACCCAGATGATCGCCTTGACGACGACGATGCTCACCACGACATGCAGGGCCAACTGGCTGTGCAGCAGATCGTTGATCACGTCATAGCCGACACCGAGCGCGCGCGGCTGGAAATGACCGCCGACACCCACGGCGACGGCGCCGAGCGCCGGCCACCACATCCAGTGAATCGGCAGCTTGTAGAACAGGTCCTCCATCTTGTACAGCGATGTGGAGAGGCCCCAGGACAGCGCCCCCGCCACGAGGCCGGCGATCACCGCCGAGACGATGCCGATCGGCGGCAGCGGCACCGTATGCAACGGAAACAGCGGACCGGAGCCGAGGAACAGCGGCCGCGTGAAGCCCGCCACGGTACAGGCGATCGCAACGGGTAGCAGGCTGCGCGGGCGCAGTTCGAACAGCAGCAGTTCGATGGCGAGGAGCACGGCGGCCACGGGCGTGCCGAATACGGCGGTCATGCCGGCGACGGCGCCCGCGACGAGCAGCGCCTTGCGCTCGGCACTCGACAGATGAAAGAACTGCGCGATGAGCGAGCCGATCGCGCCGCCGGTCATGATGATCGGCCCTTCTGCGCCGAACGGCCCGCCGCTGCCGATCGCGATGGCCGAGGCCAGCGGCTTGAGCACGGCCACCTTCGGCGACATCTTGCTCTTGCCGAACAGAATGGCCTCGATGGCCTCGGGGATGCCATGTCCGCGTATCTGCTCCGAACCGTAGCGGGCGATCAGACCCACGATAAGGCCGCCGATCACCGGCGCCGCAACGACGAACCACCCCAGCGTGTTGTCGGAGGGCGGGCGGTTCGCCGTCGAAAACGTCTGGAAGAAAAACAGGTTCGTAAAGAAACGGATGAGGTGCAGCAGAAAGTCTGCGGCCACCGTGCTCAGCACCCCGCCTACGGCAGCGATGGCGCTGATGCGCAGAAGCCTGACGTCGGTCGCAAAATCGCCCTTGTGTTCGCTCATGATTCCCTTTGGCGGCTGCCGGTGTGCCGGCGGATTTCAAGGGATATTTATATCATAACGTGATGTATAGAACAAAAATCCCCGCGGTCAGGAAATGGAAATTTATTAGACAGCTATTTGTAATACATAGGTAAGCTAACTTTTTTAATCATGTGCACACTAAACGCACAGATGTTTGGCCCCGCGTATTCTTGATGAAAGACACAGGCGCATGGATGTGAAAGTCGCCAGGCGTGCTTCGTGCGAAGCACGCGCGCTCGGTGAAGACGCGCGAGGAGAGCATCATGAGTGACGCACCGGCTACGCCACCTGCGCCGGCTACCCGATCGCAGGAACTGCGCACGTTCCTTTTTCTGACCGTTGTCCTGATCCCCGTGCTGACCGTGATCTTCATCGCGGGCTGGGGCTTCGCCGTCTGGTTCTATCAGATGCTGATCGGCGGACCGCCTCACCACTGAAGCCACTAAAAAGCCGCCATAAATTCGCGCCGATATTGCAGTTTGACCACGCCCCGCAAAAGCACGCGTGGATAGGAGAGCAAAGCATGGGGTCCGGCAAAACAGGGCATTTCGCTGGCCTCTGTGCAGATGTGGCGGATGTGGCGGATGCGGACGCAGAGCAGCGTGCCGAGACCGGGGAGATTCACATCGTCGGTCTCGTCGTGCATGCACGGTTCGCGCAGATCGATGCGGTTGCCGGCGCCATTCGCAAGATGCCGGGCGCCGAGATTCACGCGATATCGGAACAAGGCAAGCTCGTCGTTACGCTCGAAGGCTGCAGCAGCGACGCCATCGCCGGGACGCTTCAGTCCATTCACGCATTACCGGGAGTCTATTCGGCCTCGCTCGTGTATCAACATCACGAAGACGCCGAATCGTTGAACGAGGAGCTTGTCGATGAAGCTGACCCGCCGCGAGTTCATCAAACAGACTGCAGCCGCTAGCGCCGCTTCCGCCGCGGGCGTGACGTTGGTTGCGCCGGCGGCGCTGGCCGCAGGCAACGACGAACTCACCTGGTCGAAAGCGCCCTGCCGTTTCTGCGGCACGGGTTGCGGCGTGAGCGTCGGCGTGAAAAGCGGAAAAGTCGTCGCCACCGTGGGCGATCCGCAGGCCGAGGTCAATCGCGGCCTGAACTGCGTGAAAGGCTACTTCCTCTCGAAGATCATGTACGGCGAAGACCGGCTCACGAAGCCGCTCTTGCGCATGAAGGACGGCAAGTACGACAAGAACGGCGAATTCACGCCGATTAGCTGGGACCAGGCGTTCAACGTCATGGCCGACCAGTTCAAGCGCGTGTACAAGGCCAAAGGCCCGACCGCAATCGGCATGTTCGGTTCGGGCCAGTGGACGATCTTCGAAGGCTACGCGGCCTCGAAGCTCATGAAAGCGGGCTTTCGCAGCAACAACATCGATCCGAACGCGCGCCACTGCATGGCGTCGGCGGTGACGGGTTTCATGCGCACGTTTGGCATGGACGAGCCGATGGGCGTCTACGACGACATCGAAAACGCGGACGCGTTCGTGCTCTGGGGCTCGAACATGGCCGAGATGCACCCTGTTCTGTGGACGCGCGTGACCGACCGGCGGCTGTCGTCGCAGAACGTGAAGGTCGTCGTGCTGTCGACGTTCGAACATCGCAGCTTCGACCTCGCCGACGACACGATCGTCTTCACGCCGCAGGGCGATCTCGCGGTACTCAACTACATCGCGAACTACGTCATCCAGAACGGCAAGGTCAACCAGGACTTCGTCAGCAAACATACGACGTTCCGGCGCGGCAATACCGATATCGGCTATGGCCTGCGTCCCGAGCACCCTTTGCAGAAGTCCGCGAAGAACGCGAGCGACCCGAACGGCTCGCAGCCGATGACGTACGACGAATACGTGAAGTTCGTTTCCACCTACGACGCCGCCTATGTGACGAAAATTTCGGGCGTGTCGAAAGCGAAACTCGACAAGCTCGCGCAGCTCTATGCGGATCCGAAGATCAAGGTCGTGTCGTTCTGGACCATGGGCTTCAACCAGCACACGCGCGGCACATGGTGCAACAACCTCGTCTACAACATCCATCTGCTGACGGGCAAGATCGCCTCGCCCGGCAATAGTCCTTTCTCGCTGACGGGTCAGCCGTCCGCGTGCGGCACGGCACGCGAGGTGGGCACGTTTTCGCATCGGCTACCCGCGGACCTCGTGGTGACCAATCCGAAACATCGTGAAGAAGCCGAGCACATCTGGAAACTGCCGCCCGGCACGATCCCCGACAAACCGGGTTTTCACGCCGTGCTGCAAAACCGTATGTTGAAGGACGGCAAGCTGAACTGGTATTGGATTCAGGTGAACAACAACATGCAGGCGGCCCCGAACATGATGCAGGAGGGCTACCCCGGCTACCGCAATGCGGACAATTTCATCGTGGTGTCCGACGCCTATCCGACCGTGACCTGCGTGGCCGCCGACCTGATCCTGCCGTCGGCGATGTGGGTCGAAAAAGAAGGCGCGTATGGCAACGCGGAGCGGCGCACGCAGTTCTGGCATCAGCTCGTGCAGGCGCCCGGCGACGCGCGCTCGGACCTGTGGCAACTGATGGAATTTTCCAAACGCTTCAAGGTCGAGGAGATCTGGCCCGCCGATCTGATCGCGAAACAGCCTGCCTTGCGCGGCAAGACGCTCTACGAGGTGCTCTATCGCAACGGCCAGGTCGACCAGTTCCCGGCCTCGCAAACCGATCCGAAATATCGCAACGACGAAGCGAAGGCATTCGGCTTCTACGTGCAGAAGGGGCTGTTCGAGGAATACGCGCGTTTCGGGCGCGGACACGGCCACGATCTCGCGCCGTTCGACACCTATCACCGCGTGCGCGGCCTGCGCTGGCCCGTGGTCGATGGCAAGGAAACGCGCTGGCGCTATCGGGAAGGTTCGGACCCCTACGTGAAGGCCGGCACCGGCTTTCAGTTCTACGGCAATCCCGATGGGCGTGCGGTCATCTTCGCCCTGCCCTATGAGCCGCCCGCCGAACCGCCGGACAAGGAATACCCGTACTGGCTCTCCACGGGGCGCGTGCTCGAACACTGGCATTCGGGTTCGATGACGCGGCGCGTGCCGGAACTCTTTCGCGCGTTCCCCAACGCCGTGTGCTTCATGCACCCCGACGATGCGAAGGCCCAGGGCCTGCGGCGCGGCGACGAGATCAAGGTGGTCTCGCGGCGCGGCTTCATGCTCACGCGCGTGGAAACTCGCGGGCGCGACAAGCCTCCGCGCGGACTCGTGTTTATCCCGTGGTTCGATTCCAGCCAGCTCGTCAACAAGCTCACGCTCGATGCGACGGATCCGATCTCGCTGCAGACGGATTTCAAGAAGTGCGCCGTGAAGATCGTCAAGGTGTAGGGGGCGGCCATGCGGATACGATCTCTCATCGCCGGTTTCATCGCACTCGCCTGCACGTTGTTTGTGACGTTCGCGAGCGCCGCGCCGCCCGCGATTCCGGCGCCTGCGTTCACTGACCCGCTGCGCGGCACGACGCCGCTCGATCAGGAGAGTTCGCCGCCGCTGATCGCGCCGACCGAGAACAAGGACGTGATACGCCAGCGCGCCTACGCGCAGCAACCGCCGACGATCCCGCACAAGATCGACGGCTACCAGCTCGACCGCAACGCGAATAGCTGCCTGTCCTGCCATGCGTCGAGCCGGGCCGCGCAAAGTCACGCGACACCGATCGGCATTTCGCACTACACCGACCGCGACGGCGAGCAACTCGGGCACCTGGCGCCGCGCCGCTACTTCTGCACGCAGTGCCACGTGCCGCAAGCCGATATTGCGCCGCTCGTCGGCAATACCTTCGCGCCGGTCAGCGACGTGAAGCTGCCGGCCGGCGCGCACGCGCGTCACTGACGAACAAGGATGCCGACATGCGCGACTTCTTACGGCGTTACTGGCGCATCATCAACCGCCCGTCCGCCTATTTCAGCCTCGGGTTTCTGACGCTGGGCGGATTCATCGCGGGCGTGGTGTTCTGGGGCGCGTTCAACACGGCCATGGACTTCACGAATTCGGAACGCTTCTGTATCGCGTGCCACGAAATGCGCGACAACACCTATTCCGAACTGAAGACGACCATCCACTATTCCAATCGCACAGGAGTCCACGCGAAATGCTCCGATTGCCACGTGCCGCATGCGTGGACCAGCAAGATCGCGCGCAAGATGCAGGCCTCGAAGGAAGTGTGGGCGAAGATTTTCGGCACCGTGAACACGCGCGAAAAGTTTCAGGACCGGCGGCTCGAACTGGCCGAGCACGAGTGGCGGCGCATGAAGGCGAACGACTCGCTCGAATGCCGCAATTGCCACTCGGTGGAATTCATGGATCTGACGCGTCAGAGTCCCCGCGCGCAGGCGGCGCACAAGGAATATCTGCTGACCGGCAAGAAGACCTGCATCGACTGCCACAAGGGCATCGCGCACCAGTTGCCGAACATGACGCAGGCGCAGGCGGACGCGGAGGCGCAGGACACGCAGTAAATGTACCGAGGGGACGGCACGCGATGAGGCTTTCGATCGAGCAGCTCGGCCTGGTACGCGGCGGAAAATGGCTCGCGGCGGGCATCGACATGCAGGTGGAAGAAGGCGCCGCGCTGCAGATTCTGGGCGCCAACGGCAGCGGCAAGACCACGCTCATCGGCGTGCTCGCGGGTCTGCGCCGACCCGCCGCGGGCCGCGTGTGCTGGTGCGGTGTGGATGTGCATGCGCACCCCGAAGCGTTCCGGCCCAACCTCGCATATGTGGGCCATACGAACGGCGTCAGCGACGATCTGACCGTCGCCGAGAACATCCGCTTCGCGGCGCGGCTCGATGGTCGCGATGGCCGCGACAGCCTCGACGGTCGCAGCGAACGCGACGTGATCGAACGCGCGGGGCTAGGCGCGCTGCGCGCGCGGCGCGTCGGCACGCTCTCGCAGGGGCAGCGCAGACGCGTGGCGCTCGCGCGGCTCGTCGCTTCCGCCAAGCGGTTGTGGCTGCTCGATGAGCCCGTCGACGCACTCGACGCCGGCGCCGCTACGTGGCTCGAAGACTGCATCGCGTCGCATCTGCGCGAAGGGGGCATCGTGGTCTCGACCACGCACCGGCCGCTCGCGACGGCGGGCGTGACCCGCCGTCTCTATCTAGACCAGGCCCGCACATGGTCGGACTGACGCTGACCATCACGCTGACCACCGCCGCACGCGAACTGCGGCTTTCGTGGCGGCGGCGCGCTACCGCGCTCGGCGGTCTGTTTTTCTTCGTGATCGCTTCGAGTCTGTATCCGCTCGCGCTCGGTCCCGATCCGAAACTGCTGCATGCCGTGGCGCCTGGCGTGCTCTGGGTGACCGCCCTGTTCGCCGCGATGCTCTCGACTGGGCAGCTATTCGGTCACGACTACACGAATGGCGCGCTCGAACAGATGGTGCTCTCGCCGCAGCCGCTCACGCTGATCGTGCTCGGCAAGGTCATCGCGCACTGGCTCACGAGCGGCTTCATCCTCACGCTGCTGGTGCCGGTGGTGGCGATGCAATACGACCTCGGCTTGACGGCCGTCCTGCCGCTGATGGGGTCGCTGCTGCTCGGCACGCCGCTGTTGAGCCTGCTCGGCTCGATCGGCGCGGCGTTGACGCTCGGCGTGCGCGGCGGCGGCATCATGCTCGGCCTGCTCGTGTTGCCGCTCGAAGTGCCGGTGCTGATCTTCGGCGCGGGCGCCGCCGACTTCGCCGCGAGCCCCGACTGGGCGCGCGCCAATTTCTCGCTGCTCGCCGCGGCGCTGTGCCTCGGCGTATGGCTGTGCCCGTGGGCCAGCGCGGCAGCATTAAGGATTGCGATGGAATGACCGCGATGAACCGTCCGCATCTGTTCCACTATGCCTCGCCACGCACCTTCGCGCCGCTTGCCGCGCGGCTGGCGCGCGGGTTCGGCATCGCCGCCCTGCTTCTCACCGCCGCCGGTCTCGCCATCGGCCTCGCGATCGCGCCCACCGATGCGCGTCAGGGCGACATCTACCGGATCATGTTCGTCCACGTGCCGGCTGCGTGGATGTCGATGTTCATCTACGTCGTGATGGCTGGCTATTGCACGCTCGGGCTGATCTTCAACACGCGGCTGTCGTCGATGATGGCGCTCGCGCTCGCCCCCGTCGGCGCGCTGTACACGCTGATCGCGCTCGTCACCGGCGCGCTATGGGGCAAGCCCGCGTGGGGCGCGTGGTGGGTCTGGGACGCGCGCCTGACCTCCGAGCTGATTCTGCTGTTCCTCTACCTCGGCTTTCTTTCGCTGCACGCGGCGATCGACGACGACCGGCGCGCCGACCGCGCCTGTGCCGTGCTCGCGATCGTCGGCGTGGTCAACATCCCGATCATCTTTTTCTCGGTGCAGTGGTGGTACACGCTGCATCAGGGCCCGTCGCTCGGCTTCGGCAGCGGCGTCGCGATGACCGCGTCGATGCTCGCGGGCATCGTCGTGACGACACTCGGCTTCTGGGCCTACGCCATCGCCTCGACGCTCGTGCGCGTGCGCACGATCATCCGCGCGCGCGAACGCCAGGCGCCGTGGCGCACCGGACTGGAGGAGCAAATCGCATGAGCAGCCTGACCGATGTCGCGCGGATGCTCGCCCATACGCCCTATTTGAGCGCGGCGCTCGCGTTCACGCTGGCCGTGCTGGCCATCGACGCGTTCGCCTGCTCGCGCGCGGCGAATACCGGCGACGATCACGAAACCGACGAACCCCGGCACGAGCCGCAGCCATGAAACCGCGTTGGCGTCGTGCGGGCTGGATCGCAGGCGGCCTCGTTGCCGTCACGCTCGCCTGCGCGTTCGTGCTGAACGCGTTTCGCGCGAATGTCGTGTTCTTCGTGAGTCCGAAACAGATCGACGCGCGCGAGGCGCACTCCGCGCGGCCGTTCCGGCTCGGCGGCATGGTCGAGCCCGGCTCGCTGCGTCGCGATCCCGATGGCCTGACCGTGCATTTCGTCGTGACCGACAACGTCAAGCAGATCGGCGTCGTCTATCACGGGCTGCTGCCCGATCTGTTCCGCGAAGGCAGCGGCGTGGTCGCGCAAGGCACGATCGGCGCTGACGGCCTCTTTCACGCCGATCAGGTGCTGGCCAAACATGACGAGAAATACACGCCGCCCGAGTTGCGCGGCATGAAGGCGCCCGCCACGGCCACGACGGTCACCGAAGAGCGCATGCCAGAAACCGCCAAAGGAAACGGATCGTGATTCCGGAGATCGGCCACTTCGCGTTGATCCTCGCGCTGCTGCTCGCCATCGTCGGCAGCAGCGTGCCGCTACTCGGCGCGCACTACGGCATCGATGCGTGGATGCGGCTTGCGTGGCCCGTCGCGCGCGCTCAGTTCGGCTTCGTCGCGGTGGCGTTCGGCGCGCTCGCGTGGTCGTTCGTCCACAACGATTTCTCGGTGCTGTACGTGGCGGAAAACTCCAGTTCGACGCTGCCCGCGATCTACCGCTTCACCGCCGCATGGGGCGGACACGACGGATCGTTGCTGCTGTGGGTGCAGTGGCTAACGCTGTGGATGGT
>Ga0131853_10028330_pt1 | contig 10031 bp, 8 predicted proteins | sample TergutLab28metaG_FD_92764 | JGI IMG/M metagenome (GOLD analysis project Ga0131853, IMG submission 92764) | Labiotermes labralis P1 segment gut microbial communities from Petit-Saut dam, French Guiana - Lab288 P1 (version 2) (version 2) | ecosystem: Host-associated > Arthropoda: Insects >... | reverse complement strand
ACCTAGGCGTAGATGGGTGGATAATATTAGGATGGATCTCCAGGAGGTCGGATGTGGGTATATGGACTGGATTGGGCTGGCCCAGGATAGAGACAGGTGGCGGACGCTTGTGAGTGCGGTAATTAACCTTCGGGTTCCATAAAATGCGGGAATTTCTTGACTAGCTGCAAACCAGTTAGCTTCTCAAGAAGGACTCTGCACCATGGAGTAAGTAAGTAACCGTCTAGTAGTTTATCGTCGGTCTGTTTGTACAACTGTTTTTACTGCAGACAGTTCTCTATACATGGCGGATCCACGGCTGTCTGCTGACAGCCAGCCATTGGCCAGTCATAGACAGCATGTCCCGCAAGGTGAGTGGCTGCAGTGGTGCAAATGCAAGCCGGTCCTTTGTATAAAATACCTAAAATTAGGGCACAATGGGAAGGTACATTATTAACTGTAAATTATTTGTTTATCTGACGACCTAGTCATATAGTGAATCTTGACGACTTCCAACCCTCAGGTGGCATCCCTCTAAGATCTACCTTAATGTTATCCTCCTATAAACTGTTGGGTTTGTTCTTAAGCTCAGTGTCTAAAAGATTTACGCACCATAATTCTGCACTGGTTACCTCTTCCCCCTCCGGGCCACATAACTGCTCCTTCTTAACTTTCTGGACTTCACTATCGTAACAGCACTACATTCGGGTCAGGAAAAGAATGAACACAGGTAGTGTTAGCTACAATTTGATCCCAGAGATAAACATTGGGAGGCAACTCTAGACAAACCTGTGGGGGAAAATCCGTGCTTACTCTAATACTTTATTTATTTATTTTTTTCCGGAGCCCGACTTTAGATGGTCCTTTAAGTCTGTAGGATTGCAGAAGCGTCAGTATCGAAGGCTATATTCGGCCTCGAACAGACCAAGGTACCAGCACCTTTCTGTGTAATAACAGAAATGCCACATGTTTCATCTTACATACAGCTTCTTTCGAAATGCATTCCTGGTCGCTTTATTTTCAGACACTTGTAATTTGTGTTCTTCGTCCATAGCAAACAGCCTATTTTCATAACCAGTAAAGACGACGGAAAAATTATTCTCTTATGTGACCAACATATGCAAATAACCATAGAGGAAAAGTATGGAATACACAATTCAAACAAAGACAGTACTTCGTGTGCCACGTTGCGTACTGTCATGCGCATTCAAACTAGCTGTTGTTACCGTCCAGAAATCGTTTGCGGCGGCCGTGTTCGGCAGTTTTAGTCGGTTCATGGGAAGGAGGGCAGCACTTCGTTAATATACCAACCAACGAACAAGCGTTTCATATTTTTGCCATCAGACTTAAACCAACGCTTATACATGTCGCACTAACTTCAACTGGTGTCATCAGAAGAATGTTTCGATTAGACTACTTCACACCTTGCATTCTAGACATGATATTTCGCTTTTCTTCTCATAATTTTCGATATTTCAAAACTCATTTTAAAATAAATTTTTCTGCAGTAACTTGAAAACTCGCGTTAACAACATACATCTTTGCAGAATTTGAAGAACGTAAATAAGAGAAAGGTGCTAAGATGCTCTTTTCTAAGACAGTAATGACAAGATGTTCGATTGAGGGGGCTAAGTACCACAGTTACGAAGAAAGGTGCTGGCTTCATCTTCACGGTAGGAGATTATCTACGTAACAAATTACATTGCGTCACATTCCAGAAGAAACACACATTCATATTCACCGCCATCAGAACAACAAATCTTACAAAATACGGTATTAGTTTGATATATTAAATTCAGAACTAAATGGTCCTATATCTATGCGGCTGTTTATGTCTGATTTCGTAATTAGCATGTACCACTACACACCTACACACACTAAACTAAACTAAACTCCGTGGCCTTATTCCGCACGCGAACTATACCGACAGAGCGGCCGCCGCCGGTCGGCGAAGTTAGTGCCAACTTTTTGCGGATAGAGGGGTGTCACGTGGTCAGCGCAACGGGTCCCCACAGCCACTAAACTAAACATAAACTAATAGTAAGATAAAAAATATCAGGGACTTGTATAGGAGCACCAATGACCTTAAGAAGGGTTACCAGCCTAGAATTAATACATAAAGGACGAGAAGGGTGATTTGGTTGAAGATTCCCACAGTATCTTGGCTATGTGGAGGAACCATTTCTCTCAGCTATTGAATGTACATGGGGTTAATGATGTTAGGCAGACAGAAATACCACAGCAGAACCACTAATGCACAAGCAAAGTACCTTTGAGTTTGAGTTGGCTATTGTAAAGCTAAAAAGTCACAAATCACCAGGTACTGATCAAATCCCAGGAGAAATGATTAAAGTAGGGAGCAGGACAATTAGCTCTAAGATATATCAACTTATTATTTCTATTTGGAATAAGAATAAATTGCCTGAGAAGTGGAAGGAATCGATCATTGTACTTACCTCTAAGAAGGGTGATAAAACAGATTGTAGTAATTATAGAGGCATATCACTTTTGCCAACTACATACAAAATTGTAACCAGCATCCTGCTGTCTAGGTTAATTCCATATGCAGAGGAAGCTATTGGGGATCATCAATGTGGACTTCGACAAAACAGGTCATACATTCTGCATTCGTCAAATACTTAAAAAAAATAATGGGAAAACAATGAAGCAGTGCATCAGCTATATAATGACTCAAGAAAGCTTATGATTCAGTTAGGAGGGAGGTCTTGTATAATATTCTCACAGAGTTTGGTATCTCCATGAAACTGGTAAGGCCAATAAAGATGTCTGACTGAAACCCATAGCAGAGTCCGGATGGGCAAGAATTTGTCTGACATGTTTCATATTTTGAATGGTTTGAAAAAAGAAAATGCTGTCTCCATTGCTTTGCAACTTTGCTTTAGAGTACGCCATTAGGAGGGTTCAAGTAAACCAGGATGGCTTAAATGGTACACATCAGCTTCTGGTTTACGCTGATGATGTTAATACACTGGGAGGAAGCGTACAAACTGTAAAGGAGACAACTAGAAGTAAATGCTGATAAACCTAAGTACATGGTCATGTCTCGAGATTAGCCTGCAGTATGAAATCACAATATGAGGACTGATAATAGTTCCTTTGAGATGGCGGAAGATTTTAAATATTTGGAAACAACTATAACAAATCAAAATTCGATTCTAGATGAAATTAATAGCAGACTGAAGTCGGGGAATGCTTGCTACCATTCTGTGCAGAGTCTTTTGTCTTCCAGTTTGCTATCCAAAAATTCAAAGATTAAGATATACAGAACTATAATTTTGCTTTTCGTTTTGTAGGGGTGTGAAACTTGGTCGCTCACATTGAAGGAGGAACGTAGGCTGAGGGTGTTTGAGAATAGGGTACTGAGGAGAACATTTGGGTCTAAGAGGGATGAAATAACAGGGGAGTGGGGAAAATTACATAATGAGGAGCTTAATGATCTGTTCTCACCCAATATTGTTCGGGCGATAAAATCGAGAATGAGGTGGGCGGGGCATGCAGCGCGTATGGGTGAGAGGGCAGGCGTATGCAGGGTTTTGGTGGGGAAACATGAGGGAAAGAGACCACACGGGAGACACAGGCGTAGATGGGAGGATAATATTACGATAGTTCAGGAAACGGGATGTGGGGATATGGACTGGATCGAGCTGGCTTATGATAGGGACAGGTGGCGGGCACTTATGACTGCGGTAATGAACATTCTGGTTCCATAAAATTCGGTGAATTTTTTGACTAGCTGAAAACCTGTTAGCTTCTCAAGAAGTAAGTAAGTAAGTAGGTAAGTAAGTAAGTAAGTAAGTGAGTGAGTGAGTGAGTGAGTGAGTGAGTGAGTGAGTGAGTGAGTGAGTGAGTGAGTGAGTGAGTGAGTATGTATGTATGTAAAGAAGTAAGTAAATATTCTAGTCCCTCTAAACGCGACCTATTCGAATGGGTGCCACCAGTGTTTTAAAAATTAACATGAACGGAAATGACACGGCAGGAATCAAAGCAATTAAATTCATGAACTTTTTATACCGTCTGATATATTAAAGTTAATACAATTACTATAAAACTACGTTTGCGAGTGGGACCGCCCCCGTCATCAGGCCTGTTTCTGATGTACAATGTTACTACATAATCATTTACACAGTTCTTGAACACAAACTCAATTCAGATCAGTGAGCACATCATGTTGCAAGGAAAGTCTGAAACTGTCAAAGCACATTCGACTAAATAGCTGATATACTTTGATATGGATTGTAAACTGTCTTTGGAACATGTGTTCACTGAATTAACTTTACTTTGTGTTAATGAAAAATGTAAATAATTATGTAATAACACTGTTTTAAAAGCAAGTCTGAAGACAGGGGCCGATGTTGTGCACGAAATGCGATGTTGCCTTGATCATTTTAATTTTAATGCATTATGCGATAGGTTAAGTCCATGCATTTGGTGAGTTTAGTTGGATATACCACCGTCTGAACCTTACTGAATGACGCCGGAGGAAAAAAATTTTCGACTTACGCACCCTCTGTTGCAAAAGCGAAATCGCGACTCTGCATACATGGGCCGTCACGCATCCTAAATGGTTGTCCTATTATTCATTATCTCCTGGGTTGTAACCAGGCCTGTAGCCATGGGGGTGCAATGCACCCATTACAATTCTGGGTGCACCTGCTAGGAATTTTTCGAAAAATGTCAAGGACAGACTTGCTGATCAGCTCGCTGCAAAACGTGCGGAACCCCGCCGTCTCCACGTGTTGCCTCCTTTGAACCATCATGGTTGGAAACGACTCTTTTGCAAAAATGTATGCATTTGCAAAATACGCACAACGTTATAGGGGGCATTATATTATTAAATTATTGATTTTGTTGTCCCGACAAACGCACTTTTTAAGTTTATGCATACACATATACACAGCATATGTACAACGGCATCATACATGTATATAAACGTATGTACATACATGGACCCTTACTGGAAGCCGCTGCACCCACTTTGTTCATGGTCTGGCTACTGGCCTGGTTGTAACCCCGTGTAGCCTTGAAGACAGAGAATATGTTCTGTCGAATCGTTGACAACCACGTACAAGACTACATGGTGTCACAGGCTGAAACATAACTAACGTTATTACACATTTAATTAAAAGAAAGCACCACGGACATCACACACGAACCAAGCTGGCTTCAACGCGTTCATAGACCTCAGACGAACTTCAGGCCCGGTCTAAGGCACAGGCTACTTGGACCAATGAGTCAAGCAGCCGGTTTGCAGTGGCTATGGGAATACTGCTTCTCCATCTACCTGCGTAGCTACGTCCTTAGTACGCTACCAACTCCACTGTACTGTGGGAAATACTGCAACATGCCAACAGCATAGCTAGCACCAGAAGGCCTGTGTCGTGTGTGTGTGTGTGTGTGTGTGTGTTGGGGAGGGGGGGTTGGGTTGCGGGAGGGGAGGGGGTAGGGCGTGCGCAACTGTTGCACTGCTTAGGCCGGCTGACAGTGTACGTTCCTTCCTGCTCGTGGCCAATGGCCTCTGTTAAGAAGCTGGTAGTTACTCAACGTTTCACTTTTCCCAGTTCTTACGTTTTGTAAGACTACTTACCAGTAATAATTCTGTTTACCCTACATAACTTCCATTTTAACTCTCCAATCCACATATTACAAACCACTTAAAAATCGTTCCTACCTCACAGACAACACATGCATTTCATTTTGAAGACCAACTGTCAAATACTGATGTGCAATATAATCACGATTTAGTCACAAAATCGTATCTTCTTCTTCTCCTTCTGCTTCCTTGATACGACATGGGCCTATCGGCCCACTCCGAGGCTACTAAAAACTGCTGTCGCTATTTTTCTTAGACCTTCCCAAAAGACGATGGCCTGCAGAAATACAGTGCAAGATTTTTGAATATCATATGTGGACCAAAATTACCCTCTGTGTACAAAATGCAGAGTTCATGAAGTGGTACTAGGTGGCACTGTTCCTACAAGCGTTTAGTGTAAGTCCCAACGATTAAGTTCTGGATGTAAGAAGATTATTATTAAAATATTTTTAATAATGAAATATTGACTTCTGCAGCTTAGGATAAATTTGTGAATTCTGTTCTTGTGTTCAAATAAAATTCTCCAAATTTATTTTTAAGGTTATATTCCGAAAAAATATAAAAACTCTACTTACACAAACAAATAATCCCCAAAATAACAAAATAAATTCTAAACTTAGTTTATTGGAAATTGTTTGGAGTTCATCGCCCAGTTCATAAAGCACGCCATGTGACTGTTATATGAGCCATGGGAATCCAGTTCACATTCTAACACCCTACTCATCTTACGTCCAATTTAATATCTTGTATCTAGCTCTCCTATGTGGCCTCTTACGTCAGGGTTTCTCTACTACACAGAAAAAAATTCTCACTTTTCTATGTCTGCTATATGTCCCACCCACCGCATCTTCCTATATTTGATTACCCTAATAATCCTGAATGATCATTACGGATTATTAAGCTCCTCAATACAGCTTCCGTACGCAGGGGTTCCGTTCCTGAAACTTGTATGTACCCGAAATTTACCTAAGTTGTGACTGACTTATCCATTACACCTCGTCGGTTATGTATAGGTTTTTACAGTGTTAATGCACATGTTTAAAATGTCTGAAAGGTTCTTTTTTCGCATTAAACACAAAGTAAAAGCCACAAAATAATTACAGTATTAATAATTAATAAATAATAATTAACATTATACACAATATTAATTAATAATAACATTATTAATCAATAAGAATTTTTCACGTCAACTCTGAATTTACGTACGCCGCATGTTACGCAATTCGGAAACTGCCTGTATTTAATTTTGTTCATCATTCTGTCTGCCCTGCTTTAGGCCCAATTACATTCACTACATTCACTACTCCCTGCTTTTTACACCGAACACTTGGCTCAGGCAATTACAATTCGGGATGTGCTCAGCCGAAGCACAGATTATCCTGAAGGAACAGTACCAGTAATTAGGCAACAATGGCTGCCTTCCGATTCTTTGCAATTTAATAATAATTATCCTCCAAACATTCGACTCTCCATAGCGTGACTTATTGACAGTGCCGTTAAATGAACCGTACACACATACACTAGCAGCACTTTGTTCTCACAAACTATGAACTGTGTCTGCGACTATCCATGGTACGTAACGCAAGTCTGCCAAGTACCTGTGCACCTGCGCTACTGTTGCGCGCAGCTTTGTTCGACTCGCAATGCGTGCGCTGGCCGCCATGTCTGTCTGCGTGTGTTTTTACTCTCATAAAAAGGACCGAACACAGGATTTAGCTTGAAGGATTGCAGGTGTGTCCAGCAAACTAAAAATTAATGATTCTATTCAATTTTTTTATGCTGCGCACAATGAGAAATGCATTCAGGCCATATTTGGACGTCTGAACATTTCTTTGTTGCTTTCTTGTGCGTCTGACAATACATTTTCCGTCTGCTGCATAGCCATTAAAACGGTCGCGAATAACGTCTGATACATTTCCGATTCACGCCTGGGAACGACAGTAAGAAATGAAAAAGAGACTGACGATTGAAGTTGGACAACCATAAATTCAGACATCGTTTGTTAAGGGATATTTTCACAAACTATGTAAATGCACACAATTAGATACAACGATGAAGCTGTGTCTATCAGTTCGACCGTAAGTTTCATCTCCGAAACCACTGAATGTATTTTAATGACGATGAATACTGGTGTTGTTACACACACTTGTTTTGTTCAAAAAACTCGTAAAACAAGGTTTAGAGCAGTGTTGTGCAACCTTTCTTAACCATAGGCCACACGGAGACGAATGATTAGGTGAAGTGCCACAAAGGGGTTTTAAAACATAACATTAATATATAGAAATACTGAACTGTATTCATTGTATTCATATTTGTATTATATTACGATAAAATGCATGTAATATAATCTATTCGCTGAAGAATGTTATGTTCTGAGGTGTGACACAGTCATCTGGTATGGTACTTACAAAAGTTACGGAGGAATCTTCTGCATCTAACATGCAGGCACTATGTTTTACCCTGAAAAAGCTGGCAGTCTGTTCCCACCACATTTCGCAAGACATCAACTCCCAGTTACTACCACCACAATCCCAAATCTCGCGTTCTGCTCCATGCTCAGTGCTCCCTTCCGGTATTTATTTCATTCATAATAGAAAGCACGTAATTTCAGCCAGGTTTTTCTATAAATTTCCTTTCATGTACATTGCTAACCATTTATCGCAAAGAAACAAAGATAAATGGAGTGGGCTGTAGGTAAAGCGAAAAGACATACTGGAATGGAATTCAAGATGCACAGCACTTCTTGAAGATCTTGGGCTTTTACAGCTAATCAAGAAATCGCCGCGTTTATTGAACACAACGATTCATTACCGTGTATTGCAGTAAGCCAACTTTCCCTATCCTAATCCATATCAATCTAATCCATGCCCTCCGATGTTAACTCTTAATGATCCGTTTCAGTATTATGATCCCATCTCAGTTCTGGTTTACATCTGGTCTCTTTCTTTCAGGTTTCCCTACCAAAACTAGTATGAATTTTTAGTCTCCCACATAACTTCATCTCGTCACTCTAATAATACGAGACGCTAACCAAATTCCCCGAAATTTGAACAGATGTGCGCCGCTATGAATCGCGAGCCCTTTGTGAACTACTCTGCCAAGCGGCGCTGTGCTACGTGCGTGTGTATTTTTTTTGACGTCGTGTAAGTGCTGTTTTTTTTTGTATTTGTTTGACGTCGTGTCAATGCTGTTTTTTGTGTATTTATTTGACGTCGTGTCAATGCTGTTTATTTTTTTGTGTATTTTTTTGACGTCGTGTCAATGCTGTTTTTTTTTGTGTATTTTTTTTGACGTCGTGTCAATGCTGTTTATTTTTTTGTGTATTTTTTTGACGTCGTGTCAATGCTGTTTATTTTTTTATGAATTTTTTTGACGTCGTGTCAGTGCTGTTTATTTTTTTGTGTATTTTTTTGACGTCGTGTCAGTGCTGTTTATTTTTTGTGTATTTTTTGACGTCGTGTCAGTGCTTTTTATTTTTTGTGTTTATTTTTTTGACGTCTTGTCAATGCTGTTTATTTTTTTGTGTACTTTTTTTGACGTCGTGTCAGTGCTGTTTATTTTTTGTGCATTTTTTGGCGTCGTGTCAGCGTTGTTTATTTTTTTATGTATTTTTTGACGTCGTGTCAGCGTTGTTTATTTTTTTGTGTTTTTTTGACGTCGTGTCAGTGCTGTTTATTTTTTTGTGTATTTGTTTGACGTCGTGTCAATGCTGTTTATTTTTTGCGTATTTTTTTTGAAATCGTGTCAATGCCGTTTATTTTTTTGTGTATTTTTTTTGACGTCGTGTCAGTGCTGTTTATTTTTTTTGTGTATTTGTTTGACGTCGTGTCAATGCTGTTTATTTTTTTGCGTATTTTTTTTGACGTCGTGTCAATGCTGTTTATTTTTTTGTGTATTTTGTTTGACGTCGTGTCACTGCTGTTTATTTTTTTTGTGTATTTTTTGACATCGTGTCAGTGCTGTTTATTTTTTTTTGTTTATTTTTTTGACGTCGTGTCAGTGCTGTTTATTTTTTTGTGTATTTGTTTGACGTCGTGTCATTGCTGTTTATTTTTTTGTGTAATTGTTTGACGTCGTGTCAGTGCTGTTTACTTTTTTGTGTATTTTTTCGACGTCGTGTCAGTGCTGTTTATTTTTCTTTGTATTTTTTTGACGTCGTGTCAGTGCTGTTTATTTTTTTTATGAATTTTTTTGACGTCATGTCAGTGCTGTTTATTTTTCTTTGTATTTTTTTGACGTCGTGTCAGTGTTGTTTATTTTTTACTGGGTATTTTTTTGACGACGTGTCAGTGCTGTTTATTTTTTTGTTTATTTCTTTGACATCGTGTCAGTGCTGTTTATTTTTTTTGTGTATTTCTTGACGTCGTGACAGTGCTGTTTATTTTTTATGTGTATTTTTTGACGTCGTGTCAATGCTGTTTATTTTTCTGTGTATTTTTTT
>Ga0131853_10028326_pt1 | contig 10032 bp, 9 predicted proteins | sample TergutLab28metaG_FD_92764 | JGI IMG/M metagenome (GOLD analysis project Ga0131853, IMG submission 92764) | Labiotermes labralis P1 segment gut microbial communities from Petit-Saut dam, French Guiana - Lab288 P1 (version 2) (version 2) | ecosystem: Host-associated > Arthropoda: Insects >... | reverse complement strand
GGGTGCTGTGACACCCGAAACATGTAGAGTGACTTTGCAGTAAATAAATATCTGCATACTGTTGCATCTGGTTGGATTTTTATTAACACTGAATTACGATGCACGGAACCATGAGTTTAAAATTTATCGATTAACCCTTATGCGGTTTTAAGCATAAATCATCTTTCAACTTCCTATACATACTAGCTCACATAGAAAGAATTTGTATTGACATAAACCACTTTCTAAGGCACGTTTTAGACTAATGTTTTCAGACCGATTTTCTAAACTTCTATGACAATGGATGAACCTGCCTGTTACTTTTATGTTGAAAAATACCTAATATGTGAGTCATCGATGTATTTTATGATATGCCACATTTCCCCATTTACAGCAGCGATACCGACGCCCTTCGTTTATCTGTGGTCATTAAAGGCAGTCTGTTATCGCTAGATTGTAAGGCGGAAGTTTGAACCAGCTGCTGAATGCGGTCTTTGAATTAAATACTTTTATTATTTTGTAGCAACTAATAACTTCTAACATCATACTTACTAGTATTACTGGGAAAACGTACAGGTACAAGACCATCTGCAAGATCCAGGCTTATAAGCGGGAATAATATTAAAACGGGCCTCGAATTAATAGGTTGTAAAATGTAGTTTGGGCTACCGTTCTTAAAGATCGGTTCAGTAGGGCAATATTTTAAAACCAACACCGAACCTGGGAGTTGCAAACAGGAAGGCATATTTGTACACTATCTCAGATCCCAGGTACTACCAACGTATCAAACACAACTCCGTTCCATGAAGTTCTTTGTTTCCCCGCTTATTGTGGTAGTGCTAATATTGTTTTGGTCAAATACAGCCCTCAAACACGAGGGAAATGAAGGAGTCTGTTTCGTTCCTGTAAGGAATTTTTATTTTTGCTTCAACCGTTTCAATGTTGTGTTTTAACCCTGAAGCAACTGGGTCTACAATGATCAGGTTTGAACAATAGAAATTCCCCCTCAAAGACTGCGACATAAGGTTTGTGTGAACTTTAAATTTGTCCGTGTGTGTGTGTGTGTGTGTGTGTGTGTGTGTGTGTGCGCGCGTGTGTGTGTGTGCGCGCGTGTGTGTGTGTATGTGTCGTCTGTATGAGATGGGTAGACCGTTGAAGGAAGATCGAGATAAAAAAAACAAGATCCTCTTTTTCATAGAATGCTGCTCGTGTATATTCAATTATACTCCACTTGTGTCCAATTACAAGCTATTATAATATGAATTTGGTGCAGTTCGAATCAAAGGCCGCGAACGGCACTGCGGCTTTATACAGAAGAATTATCGTTGGAACCAATTTCTCTATTCAATTTTCCAGTTTCGAACATCAGCTGACATATATTATGGCCAAGATCATCATCTAATGGGCAAATTACCAAATTGCCTGCGAAGTGTTACGACCCACAGTGTAGTTATCTTCAATAAAATTGTTCGCTTACATTTTTGTTGCACAGTCAAAATATCTGGGCACAAGGAAACTATAAATTTTGTGCAGTACAGCCCGCAGAGTCTACTACTAGCACAATAAGCAGGAGAGAGTGAGCAGACGGGTATATAAACAAACCAAGCGTCATGACGCATTATTCCGCATTTCGAGACGTTATATTCTCCTGGGAATTATGTGCGTCGTGGACAGTTTTCTGTACATAACTTTAGAACATTGTTACAGAACGAAATAGAGCTATGTCATGAAAGTGTACAAAGACTTGTTTGTCTTCTAACATCCCCTTGACCATTGCGGTGTTTACATTCGTGAAAACACTGTGATTCTCAACACCGTGATTGGCAAGACCAAGATGTTACCAAAAACAGGGAGTAAGTTAAAGAGGAAACATGCCACAAGATTATTCACTACTATCACCAGGAATAGGGGAAAATTGTTTCGGTTGTCATTAGCCACCTACTTTCAAAACCTAGTTACTTAGGAGCGGAACACAACTATATTTATATACTACAAATCAGCAACAGTGGACGCATAAAACCCAATTTCTTGAGAGGCAAAATTACGAGTAGGTACAAGTGGAAAGTCACAGAAGTTTGAAACCGCTGCGGCCGAAAATTTGTTAAAGAGATACTGACAGTTTTTTTTGTAGAAAATGTGGAATAATAGAATTACATTGCGCTAATGTCTTATGAAACTTTTGATTTATTAAAAAAAAAAATTACAGGCGAAGTGAAAATGAGAAACAGTCTTATTCTACCGTGACACACACACACACACACAAACACACACACAGAAATTTCAAACATTGACCTTACTTTATACATTCAAAGAAAATCAGACTTTTGTTTGTTACGATCTAAACAGGCAGCTCAAATGGGTCTTATAAGAGCTGTTTATTTTATTGTCTTATCTTACTTTTCATTTTCCTATATTTTTTCCTTCAAGCGTTTACTATGAAAAGATCTGAGAAAACTGTGTGAATCTGCACTCACTGAAAAGTTTTAACTTTTTTTTCCGAAAACTATTTTCTTAACCTCTATCTTGCCGTGTCTAACTTCCAAATTTCCACCTCAAAATAGCTTTGTTCTATGTGCGTATACAGTACTTACCTTCAGTCACCAAGTTATAAGACAGTTTCAAATAAGCCGGTAATAAACAAAACAAAGGTGTCTATCCACAATAAAACAGAGGAAGTGTGCTGATAAAGAGACTTGTCCTTCCCATAAGCCTGTATGTTACACACTAACATTAAGGATTTTACAGCTCTCAAGACGAAATATTGGCGAACTTCTCAGACCGTGGCACGTCTGTTCAAACTTGCACACTCCTCTTTTATTATTTTAAGGCTGTAACAAAGGTGTGAACAGTATTTCACACTCACTGGCTTGTAACAGAGATCGCGTGTTCTTCTACCGAACACCCACGATTATTGCCTTCAGCCACAGACATGAAATAAATTTGATGAGCAATTCTCTGCAAGGGTCTAGTTGTGGTGGGAAGTACTCTTGTATATTCCTTTATTGCAACCATTTCAAAGGTCCGAATTTGCTGTAGAAAAAAAACTGAATTTTTATTGCACGAAGCTACGAAGACAGAGATATTGTTGCTAGGCCAAAAGTATAAATTTAGGCTTGCCTTGATGTTTAACATAGATGTGAAATTTGAATTCTCAATTTAAGAGGAAAACAGGCTTGTATAATACAGGTGCATGCAGAGAGCACTGAAGAAAATATCTGAAACTAAATTTTAGGAAGTAATTGGAGGAAAATGTAAACAATGAATAGCTTCATCAAGTATTTACTAGTCGACGCGGCGTAACAACACAGAAGATTTGAATTTCATGAACTTCTTAATTTGTACTCATTAAAAGTATTATTAGGAACACGAAGGGAAGGTGGAGAAGACAGCCTTCTAACCCACTTTGGGACCAACACGGCCTGATACCCGATGTGTTCGGTAAAATGTCTCGCTTGGCTAAAGCTGTTGGAACGTGCAGCAGGTCATTCGATTTCAGCTCGTGTGGAGGCATATACTGCACGGAGCGAGACCTTCTCTGCTTCACACGTCTTTACGGTGTGATGATCAATTAGCCACAGGGATAACATTTTTTATATGAAAATAGTCATTAATATACTAATTACAAACCGCTCCTCTGCTTTAGCAGAACGCATCCGTTTCACGGGTTCGCGTACCAGGAGATTGCATTCGACACCGCACTTCCGTGCACAAAGTATCTAAGAAGAATATAAATTATCGCTAATATGACAGAGCTGCTCAAAGTTCGCGTGTGTTGCAACATTCCCCCAAGGCATTTCTTAATTTCCACTATAAGGCAAAAAAAACTTGTTATTTTCACGAGCTTCAGAGAATAAGATTTAATACTATTTTATTATTTCTATATCTTTTATTCGTGGGTTCTCGTGTTCTGGTCACCCTATCTACCCTTCTTGCCATGACGCCAGAAACTAATCTGTAATTGTCGAAATGTTCTTTGATCGGGAAACAAATCAGTGCCAGTCGAATTATTGGATCCTTTGTCGTCAAATTATTTAAAGAGGGAAAATTGTTCATTTTTTAAGACTAACTGCAGGTTGGAACATTTGTGTGTGTGTGTGTGTGTGTGTGTGTGTGTGTGTTTGTGAATGTGTGTGTGTTTGTGTGTGGGAGTGTGTGTGTATGTGTGAATGTGTGTGTGTGTGTGTGTGTGAATGTGTGTGTGTAAATGTTTGTGTGTGAATGTGTGTGTGTGTGTGTGTGTGTGTGTGTGTGTGTGTGTGTGACAGCCCTTGCCTTTAACAACTGGGCTGTGGTGTTGAAGCCTGTACGGAACATCCGAACTACATCGTGTGCCACATCAATGTGGCCCCGACAAACACAGTCAAAGTGGTGTTTTTTGCCCGGTTTTGTGTTAGCGAGCTTAGGTGTACCTTGTAAATATGGGTGTGAATTTAGAGACAAGTGAGCCTCCAGGGTTCTTGGGGCATGTGAATACAGTTAGACAAATAGCAAATTGAAGAAACCATAGTCAACTCTACCTAAGATTTTAGGACCACACGTCAAATTGTAAGACTTGTCAATCATTAAATTTGAAGCATATTAAGATACTGAAAGAGTGCTGGAGCATCAAAAGGAGCTACAAATATTAAAACCTATTGAAATAAAAAAATCCAGGATATATTGGAGACTGGGATTCTAAAAGAAATGCAGAACAAATTAGAAATGTGGCATAACAGACTCGTACCGAAATTTCTTAGAAACCTAAGCGTATATCAAATATACTAAATGGGCAGAATATTTTTTTACAAATGGCAAAATATTTGACACGTTGTGAAGATCACCATGCACTATGTAGCGCGACGTACCATGAAGATGGAAACAAACTGCTTTTCTCTCAGAACAAAGGATACCCAACACTCCAGCGTCATAGAAGCCGCTAATTCCTATGCTTTAAAGGGTAATCCCTTTTGAACTTAAACAGGCCATTTTATTTCAGTCATTACAAACAGTGTGAAAGTGGTGAGTCTCATTAGCGGTCCTCTGCATTGAAGGATATGAAAGAAGTAAATTTATCTACCAGCGACAAATATTCCTGTCTGCCTAACTTACAGTAGTTTCGCCGCCAAGCTCGCTAAAGTGATTACCTTCTTCAGACATTTAGATATTTAGGCCTAATACTTTTCTTGAAAATACATTGATGTGTCCTCTAACCGATATATATACTAGCACTTCTTACATTCATGTACTGTCTCAAACTCCTCAGCGCAGGCTTGTCCAAGGAACAGCGCGGAAGAGATAACAGTATCCTTAGTATCGTACTAAACTCTGTGTGATTACATTTATATGTAGCTCCTAAATCAGGATTCAACGTGGTTACTGAAATTCGTTGTTTACGTGGCGCATGTGCCAACGTGTCTTGTTGGTGCCATGCCTTGTCTTGCTCACGTAGTCAGATTCGTACTAAGAGGATGACATCGCCATCAGTGTCAAACTTCGTACTGCGGATTGCAACGTACAGGTCTCTGAATAGGTAGAAATATGAGGGTGCTAGATCGAAGGTGACCGTTTCACACGTATTTGGATACCGTGCTCTGTTGTTAATATTGAGGCACTGCAAAGTGTTCCGGCAGCACTTCGTTTTCCATTACTTGTCGAAAAGTTCGGAGTCTGAAATCCCAAAAGCTGACTCCGGACACCGCAGGGTGTGAACCGGTCTGGTAACTGTCACCAGCTTTATGCACGTGACAGCCTGGTTTTTCACCTTCTGGTAAAACCTATTTGTTGGTAATGTGTCTTAAAATGGAGTGTTAAAAATGTGCAGCATAGCTTGTCAAATGAAATAAGGAAATGTACTCGGTTTAGCGACTTGCTACGAACTGGACGGTCAGGGGAGCGAAATTTCCGCAACCGTCCTGAATGGTCCTTGGGGCCAGCCAACCCTCTGTAAAATGGACACTGTGTCTCTATTCCAGGAGTAAAGATTAAGAGGTGTGGCCTTGACCACACACCCATCTCTACAGACGAGGTTAAAGAAAGAGTAGAGCTATACGTCTACTTCCCCTCTAGACCTTCATGGCGTGTTACAGGGAAAACTTCGCCTTCACCTTCACCGTTACCTTTACCTTTACCTTTGCCTTCACCTACTCATATATCTTATGTTTATTGGACCGTGCATCATTGTAATAGTTTAAGAATAAAAGACCAAATAGATGTTACTTGCTATTTTATTTCACTTCTTATGCACTCAACATGTTTCGGACATTAACATATCCATCATCAGGAGCTTGCGTCTGTGCTGTTGAATAACCACATCGGTTGTTTTGTTCTCGGTTCGTTGTGTGTTGCAGGTTTGGTGCGGCTGGGTTTGAGTGGTGTCCGTGTTGCAGGCTGAAGACTGTTGAGCGCATAAGAAGTGAAATAAAATAGCAAGTGACGTCAAGTTGGTCTTTTATTCTTCAACTACCCATACATATTTAGGCCCAGAATAGTTTATAATAAACAAGTCTTATTAATTTCATAAATTAAGACACAATAAACTGGAAACGCTCGACAGCAGAGGTCTCGTACTGAAATATGATGCGGGCTAATCTTACAATTTTCAAATTTAGGTCCGGTCACATAAAATTTTGAGCAGTGAAGAGGGGTACGTGTTTTATGCAGTCGTGATAAACAGCCAAGTATTCTGAGACGGAAACTGTGTTGCTGGCCGAGTATTTCCCGACGGTTCGAAGGAACGTACTGCCCTCAAATTCAGGATCAAGCAGAAGAAGAAGAGGGGCCTACAGGAAGGTAGGGGGCGTCAGACAGACTGAATGACAAAATTAAATTAAAATTATTTATTCCGAAACTTTATTGCATTATAATCTTTTCGCTGACACACATATGTTACCATTCAGGAAAAATAATAATATTTTGATCCTTTGCAACAGTGACAGAAGTTAGTTGAAATGTAACGGCCTTCGATATTTAAACAGATCGTTTTCTTAGAAAACTCCCAGTAAAAGGGCCGCAAACACGGAATAGGCGGGACACGCATCTGGGGCCCTTGCTTCGGAGTGAATTTCACAGGTGACTAGTGACTGTGACACTTGCTATTCTGACTGAACGTCCAAGTAGTTTAACCCTTTAAACGCCGAATTAAATCCCATCTGTCATCTGCTGGAATTATTAGGAGCTCACCATATTCTCCACGTTAGCGGGCTAAGGGTTAAATCTCTGATATGACACCGGTCATTCTGACAACATCCAAACAGTTTAAATCTCAGCTGTGACCCCGTTTGTTTAGTGAAATATAATCTATTCAGTAGCTAAGAATGAATATTTATAAGAGTTACGAATTGCAATAATATTCCACAGAAGCTTTTGTGAACAGTCCAACATTAGCTTAACATAAGGACATAAATCACTCTTACACCGAGTTACCGCTATAGCAGCCATGTTTGTTTCCACAACCTGCCCAGGCTCTCTCCAAGACTCAACAAACCCATCAACCATCTGAAAAGAAGCCAGCAGTTTCTCTCACTCCTATCCACCTCTCCTTATTTCTCCCCACTTCATCAACGAATGAGAAAAACCTTACCTATCAGCATGGCAGGGTCACCTTTAGGAGCCCTCCACTCCCCTCCCCTCCCCATCCTTCCAAATTCACTGTTAAAACAAGAGGCTTCCCCTAGCCCACCTTTCTCCCACAACCCCCTAAATCTACCACCACTAAATTCCACTCCCTCCCATAAGAGTAACAATATCACGACAGCCATCTTGGGTTTTGGGCCCATAACCAGATCATCAATACTGTGTCTCTCGGATTATGATATTATACGGCGTTGCTCGTTGTGGAGGTCGCAAGCCACGCCCATTTTGATCTCCCTTCCCCCATTCACCACTGTCCCGCTCCTGATACCATCCGCGGTTGCCAGCAGTTCATAAAACCTGTACAGGTGTACAATTGTACCATACAACATACACGCTTGCACTGCCAGCGTCTCAGCAGTTAACACGCTTTGCACGTCTTGTACTTCGCTGTTTCGTCGTTAAACCAACGTAAATCTTTGGAGACGTACCATAATTAAAATATGGTAATTGTGTACTATAGATTTGTCACGTCCATTAATTTTCAGATTGAAACGTAACACAATTTTTATGGTGAATAGTTTAAAAGCAGGCACACATAAAGGCCGCATAATTATTACAACTAACGAAATGTCACCTAACCTAACCTAACCTAACCTAACCTAACCTACACGGTTAATGACATAAGTGAACTCATGTGTAAGAAAAATGTGTGTGAGTTATATCACATTGCACCTTATCGAAATTCACCGACATTCGCAATTGCTGCCTTCAGTTAAGTTATTTGAAGTTAGGGTAGGTTAGGTGAAGTTTAATAACGTCACGACAGTTGTTTTTGTATTGTTGGTACAACCTACGCATACAACCATACAAATCTGCGCTTACAACTGTATTCTTGAGGATGAACCCATGTGGTTCGAAACATGTAGAAGACGTCAAAATTGAAAAATTGAATTAATGTATTAATTTGAAAGTGTGCATTTCTTTGGGAGGAACGCAGGCTGAGGGTGTTTGAGAATAGGGTGTTGAGGAGATATTTGGGCCTAAGAGGTATTAGGTTACAGGGGAGAGAAGAAAACTACACAACGTGGAGCTTAATAATCTGTACTCCTCACCAAATATTGTGAGGGTGATAAAATCGAGAAGAATGAGATGGGCGGGGCTTGTAGCAAGTACGGGGGAGGGTAGAGGTGTATATAGGATTTTGGTGGGGAAAACTGAGGGACACAGCCCACTGGGGAAACCAAGGCGTAGATGGGAGGATAATATTAAGATGGATCTTTAGGAAGTGGGATGTCGGGGTATGGACTGGATCGAGCTGGCTCAGGATAGGAAAAGTTGGCGGGTATGTGTGAATGCGGTAGTGAACCTTCGGGTTCCATAAAATGCGGGGAATTTCTTGACTAGCTGCAAACCTGTTAGTTTCTCAAGAAGGACTCTGCTGCATGGATTAAGTAAGTAAGCATTTCGTAGGTTTATGTTACATAATTATATCACAATGCACAGTGCGAAAAAACACACAACCCACATGACACAAAGTGAATAAGTTACTACAAAGTTTTCCTCTCAACATCACAAAATTATTCCCCTAGGATACACCCAGTGCCTAAAATCATGTTATAATGGGGCTGTAAGAACTGTGCCGAAGTTAACTCCCTGATTGCGTGACGGGGCGCTGTTGAAAAGGAGCGAACACAGGCTGAATATAACAGGCGCTGTGTGAAGCTCAAAGACTAAGCTTCGTTCTTCTGTGGTCTCAGAGTAATATTGCTGCGAGGGACGAAATCGTCAGACAACGGAAGGCAGAAAGATTAAATTAGCTGTGAATCAGAATAACCACCAGTGGTCAAAAGCTTGGAAGGGCCAGTGTCGTGGTCTGTTATATCGAGCATCAGGAAACGTTCAAAAGTTTGAAATTATTTAGTATTAAGGGTTTCGTTTCAGGGGTAACAAAAAATTTTAGTCAGATACGCACCAAAATTTGTTGCTCGAATATTAATAAAATAGGCAGGCCGTATATTTAGCCTTCCAAGAAGCATATTAGGCTTGAAATTTGGCCTTCCAGCTGTCCAGTAATGACAAATAATATTACAAGACCGGTACACGTTGCTGTTTAAAACCCGTGTTCATATTTTGCCCACACCCACGCCTCTTCTGGCGCCAACCCAGGCTCCTACACAAAGGATACCGGGTCTTTTCTGGGGGTAAAGCGGCCAGGGTGTGCCGTTGACCAACCACCCCCATCTAGCGCCGAGATTGAAGAAAGAGCACAGCTTTACCTCTATTCCGCCCTGGGACTTAATTCCTGTTCTAGGGTGAACTTTACCTTTACCTTTACCACACCTACGCCTCTACCCAACATGGCCTAATTAACATTCTTGCACCAGTCTTGCAACTTCCATAAATTTCGACCGACAAAATAAACCCTAAACCCCATGCGAACAAAAATAAACTGTATACTTACTTACTTACTTATTTACTTACTTACTTACTTACTTACTTACT
>Ga0131853_10028323_pt1 | contig 10033 bp, 4 predicted proteins | sample TergutLab28metaG_FD_92764 | JGI IMG/M metagenome (GOLD analysis project Ga0131853, IMG submission 92764) | Labiotermes labralis P1 segment gut microbial communities from Petit-Saut dam, French Guiana - Lab288 P1 (version 2) (version 2) | ecosystem: Host-associated > Arthropoda: Insects >... | reverse complement strand
TCACCCATACATACAACAGAATTACAAGCCGCACCACAAGTGTTTAGCGAAACAAAGCGCACGCACCCCATTTCGCGCAATACATACCTGCATCGTATTACGCGCTTTACCAGCGCAGGACTGGTGGACATTTCTGTGCTGGAAATGCCGCTGGATGACCCTAATCTCACGGTTTCGGCCTTTAACTCCAATGTGGAGCTGGGGCTAAAGCAAACCACCACCACGATTTTGCGGGACAACAACGCCATAGCGGGCGTTAATGGAGACTTCTTCGGCTTGGCCGGCCGACATTCCGTGCCGCTGGGGCTGGAGATGATAGGCGGCGAAATGTCCGCTCAGGGCGGCGCAAACCGCTATAACGATGACAGCGCATCGTTTTTGCTTAACGAGGCCGGATCGCTTATAGATTATGTTCGGCCATATGTGGGTCTGCGGCTGGATGGCGAAAACATCTTTTATGTAGGCCTCGTCAATATGGTCACAACCCTTAATTGGCCGTCCTTTCTTACATATGGCTACACCACATCCACAGCCAGCCTCGATGCCCGCCTGGGTCGCACATATAAGCTGGTGGTAGAGGATGGCCGCGTTATCGGTATGACCCATTATACCGTCAATGTGCCGCAAAATGGCTTTGTGGTCATAATGAACCCGCGAACCTTCTATGATAATGAGCATCTGTTTTATTGGGGCCAGCAGGCAGAGATGATTGTAACGGCTAATGTTAATCTGGACGCAATAGAAACAGCCATTTCCGGCACCCACCGCATATTGTCCGATGGCCAAATAACGCCTGTGGCAAACAACACCCGCGGCAGAGACCCTCGCACCCTGCTTGGTATCAATGCCGAAGGCAACCGCCTTATTTTGATGACAGTAGATGGACGTAACCACTCTATAGGCGCAACTTTGGCAGAATCTGCCACATACATGCGCCAATTTGGCGCACATCACGCCATTAATCTAGATGGCGGCGGCTCTACCACCATGGCGGCCACCATGCCGGGCGGCTCGCTTTCTGTGGTAAACACGCCATCGGGCGGCAGCCAGCGCGCGGTTATCAACACAATCGGCATAGCTAACAATACCACAATGGGGCCTGTTACATCGCTTAATATCACAGCTCCTACGGTTATTGCGCCTCCACCAACCCCTACGCCGCCGCCTGCCCCACCAACCCCGGATGCTCCGGCTCCAACGCCTACGCCAACCCCGGTTCCGACACCGCCGCCTTTAGGCCCCATAACATCACTTAATATCAACGCGCCGCAAAATATCCCTGTGGGCGTGGTTACACCGATATATGTCTTTGGCTATGACGACTATCTCAACCGCACACTGGTTTCTATGGATGCGCTGGACACGGCTGTTAGCAATGCAAATATGGTTGAGGGTGGCATAATTCCGCAAGGCACCGGAAATGTGGTTGTTCAGGCTAGCGATGGTGAAAACCACGTGTTTCAAGCCTTTAATGCCGTAAATGTTGTGGAGATAATACCATCCATACATGAAATTACAGGCACTGTGGGCATAACTTTCCGCGGCATTGATAATTTGGGGCATTCTGTGTATCTCAACCCCGCACATCTTACATATGAGGTCTCGCCGCCGGGCATAGGCCGTATGGTAAACGGCCATTTTACAGCTACCGGTGAAGGCTTTGGCTGGGCGCGCGCTTCTGTGCCCGGCTCGGCTGATGTGTATATCCCAATAAACATCTATCGCCCCGCGCGGCAGATTGATGTGATGGATGCAGGGCAGGTTACATTCACCGCCAGCCCCGGCGTTACGGGCCGCTCGTATTTCTCTGATGAGAAGGCAAATGCGGGCACGGCCTCGTTGCGTATCGAGTATAATTTTGAAGAGGGCGCGCGTAACCAGCATGCAAATGTTACGCTGGGAACCAGCCTAACGGCCAATGCTCTCACATACCGCATTGCTGTATACGGCAATAACAGCGGCCATAGGCTAACGGGTAATATTTTGGATAATAATGGCAATAATCATACTTTGGAGTTTGCAAGCAACATCGACTTCACCGGCTGGCGTGACCTAACTGCGCGGGTGCCGGCAAATGCGACGCATCCCGTGCGTCTGACAGATTTTCGTGTGGAATCTACCCACGAGGATGCCGCAGTTGAATACGAACTGTTCATCGATAATCTGCGCGTACATGAGCGTTTGGACAGCGAACCTGCCACAGTTCCGGCGGGCTCGGTAGCCAGAGACCCGTTGCGCCCGCAGTTTTTGGGCGAGCAGGGCGCAAATCAGTATGACATGACATTTATGGGCCCCATGACCTTTAGCGGTGCCGAGGCCCCAAATGATTTGCAATTTTTCCGCAACATGGCTATTTCGGCTTTAACGCGGGATTCGCGCGGCGGCTTTTATGGTGGTACTTCAGATATTTCAGCAGATGCGGGCATACCTGTCGTATCGCGCTCTGAGAGCTATAATCAGCTGATAATTCATGATATGAACCTGATGCAGATATTCTCGCCAAGCGGTAGCACAGCTGTCAATTCCTTCCAGTGGGCGCGTCTTAACCAAGATTTGGCAAGCAGTACAATGGATAATATTGTCATACATACCAATACATCGCCGCTGGCCTTTAGCAACCAGCATGAATTCGCAATTTTCCATGATATGCTTGTGGGGCAGGTGCTGGAGGGCCGCAATGTGTTTGTGGTCTCCAATGGCGGGCCCCGCACAGTAGTAGAGCTGCGCGATGGCGTGCGGTATATCAACCTTCCTTCGATGTTTATCGGCACAGAAATTAACACAGACTTTTCCATCCTGCGCCTGCGTTTTGGGGCGGATGGCAGTATGCAATATGGTCTTGAGAGGATTTTTAATTAATGGATAACGCCCAAGGGGATAGTGTGAAAAACGGCATCAAGACCGTATCTGTGATGATGGTCTTGGTGCTGATAGCAAAGCTTAGCGGCTTTGTGCGCGAAATTGTGACATTGAGACTAATGGGCGATACGCCCGAATCTCAATCTTTTATTTGGGCTTTGACAATACCTTCCAATTTTTTGGATGTGGCCTTTGCGGCAGCGATTTCTGCCAGCTTTATCCCGGTTTTTAACGGCTATCTGGAGAAAAAAACCAGAGACGAGGCCTTTGGTGTGGCTAACAATTTCATTACATTTGTGATAATGCTGTCGCTTGCGGCCAGTCTCATCGGTTTTTTTGCCGCAGATGCTATCGCTGTCGGCTTTTTGGCGGGAAGCGATGCAGATGTGGCCCTTGCAGGGCAGCTCTTGCGTATAATGATTTTCATTGTCTTTACAACAACCACGGCTTTTGCGTTGACAGGCGTGTTGCAGTCGCTGGGCGGGTTTTATGCGCCGTCCATAATGTCGCTCATTCCTAATGTGTTGATTTTGATATACCTGGCGTTGTTTTTTGAGCAAATTGGAGTGGCCGGACTGGCGGCGGCCTTTATACTTGGAAACGCTTTGCAACTGGCCATTCTCATTCCTCCGCTCAGCAAACGCGGTTTTCGCTTTAGGCCGCGCTTGAATTTCGGTGATGATGCGCTAAAGCAAATTTTGCGGCTATCACCCATGTTTCTGGTATCTGCGTGGCTTTTTCCTATCAACAACCTGATACACACGTGGGTGATACCCAATCGATATAACTCAGGGGCCTTGGTGCATCTGCGCGCCGCAAACACGATATATCTGGTACTGACAGGTTTTTTTGTGTTGTCTGTAACTAATGTTTTATTTCCAAAATTATCCAAGGAAGCGGCTAAAGCTTCCATGGGCAGAAAATCTGACTTTTCAGAGGTTTTGTCGGATGCAATCGGCGGCATAACTTTCTTTTTGGTACCTATGGCTGTCGGGCTATGGCTACTACGGGAACCAATAGCGCGTCTAGCCTTTGTTGGCGGCAACTTTTCGGAGGCATCTGCGGCGCAGGTGGCGTATGCGCTGGGTTTTTTGTCCCTTGGCATGCTGGGTTTTGGCCTCACAACCCTGCTGAGTCGCGCCTTTTTCGCATCCATGAATGGCAAGGTTCCGATGATAACCAGTATTGTTGCCATTGCAATAAATTTTGCGGCATCCATGTTGCTGGTGGACCATCTGGGCATAGGCGGCGTTGCGCTGGCACAGGCCATTTCTGTTACATTGGCTGGACTTGCAATGTTTTTTATCATTTCGCGCAAGCATCCCGTGTTGACAAAAAATGTCATCATCAGCTTGTTAAAAATGGGGTTATCAGCCGCTTTTATGGCCTTTTTGCTATATATAGTCATGTGGCTGCTGGCAGGTATGCCATATATTGTAATAATTGGAATAACAGGCCCTCTGGGCATCGTGTTATATTTTGCGGCCGGAATGGCCCTTGGCATTGATGAGGCAAAAATTGCTAGGGACCTTATTTCAGCGCGAATCAGAAGGAGATAATATGAATACGTATGAGGGCACAAAAGTCCTGATGGCCCTGATGGGCATGGAAATTGGAGGCGCAGAAACCCATGTGCTGGAGCTTTGCAAGTCGCTTAAGCGGCGCGGGCTTGATGTTTATGTTGTTTCCAATGGCGGCGTGTATGAAGAAGAGCTAATACGCCATGGCGTGAAGCATTTCAAGTTGCCATTGCATAACAAAAACCCAATGAACCTCATTTCATCGTATTTTTCCCTTAAAAGGATAATTAAGGAAAACGACATAAATTTGGTGCATGCACATGCCCGCATTCCGGCTTTTTTGTGTGGTCTTTTGCAAAAGAGATTGCATTTTCGCTTTGTAACCACGGCGCATGCCCATTTTCGCAATGCTATAGCCTACAGGGTTTTGACAAATTTTGGCGAGGCCAGCCTGGCTGTTGCGCAGGATATTAAGGACAATCTGGTAAAAAATTACAAGATGTCAGATGACAATGTGTTTCTTACAATAAATGGCATAGATTCAGAAAAATTTTCGTCAGATACTGATATCACACGCATATTGCGCGAATTTGAAATTCCGTGGTACTACAAAAAAATTGTGAACATAAGCCGCATGGATAAGGATATGACCCATGCCGCACATCGCCTGATTGAGCTCGCACCTAAGCTGTACGCAAAAAATCCTAACACATGCATCATCATCGTGGGTGGCGGCAATGACTATGAGGCTATTGCGGAAAAGGCCAGAAATGTCAACGATGCTTTGGGTGCGCGTCATGTTATTGTTACAAACACCCGCACGGATATTCCCAGATTTCTGGCGGCGGCGGATATTTTTGTGGGGGTTAGCCGCTCCGCCCTTGAGGCCATGGCCTGCGCAAAGCCCGTCATTTTGGCGGGCGGGCAGGGATATTTGGGCATTTTTGACAAGAATGTGTTAGAATCTGCTATAAACACCAATTTTACCTGTCGCGGCCACGAAGAGGTCAATGTAGAAAATTTACAGCGTGATTTGTTTAATCTGCTTGATGCATCTGAAGAAGACCAGATTGAGCTGGGAAGCTTCGGCAAAAAAGTTATTGATGAAAACTATTCTATAGATAAAATGACAGATGCCGCAATAACGCTTTACGACAGCGTTCGCAAGCTTGAAAGACCAATAGATGCGGTTATTTCAGGATATTACGGCTCTAATAACCATGGCGATGATGTTCTGTTAAAGGCTATCACGAGTGGCTTGCGTGAGATACATCCGGAAATTAAAATCACAGTTATCTCTAAGCGCCCAAAAGAAACCGAGCAAATTTACGGCATTAAATCCATCCAAAGATTTAATTTCCCGCGTATTATCATGACTTTGAGGCGCACAAATCTGCTTATTATGGGGGGTGGTAGCCTCATCCAAGATTTGACATCTACTAAAAGCTTGATATACTATGTTTTCGTGATGACCTTGGCAGCAAAAACTCGCACAAAGATAATGTTGTATGCCAACGGCATTGGGCCGCTTAAGCTGGCAAAAAATCAGCAACGCGCAGCCAAAGCACTGGAAAAAGTTGAAAAAATTACATTGCGCGACAGACAGTCGCACACTGTTTTGCAAGAGCTGGGTTTGAAAAATCAGAATATCATCGTTACGGCCGATGCTGCATTTGGCTTTACAAATACCCAACCTAACGCCGGCGATGAAATTTTGGATAGAATAGGTCTATCTAACAAAAAGTACTTTTGCGTATCTATTCGCGGATGGAAATCTCTTAGGGAAGATTTTACGGCGGAGATGGCTGTTTTTTGTGACTATATGGGAGAAAAGCATGGCCTTACACCGCTGTTTATACCAATGCAACCATCAATTGATGCGGAAATTTCGACACAGGTGATGGAGCTGGCCAGGCGTCAGAGCTTTTATCTTCAAGATAGCTTATCAATCGAAGAGATGCTGTCAGTTGTATCAAAAGCACAATTTTTGGTAGGTATGCGTCTACACAGTATTATATATGGCGCAAATACAGCAACGCCCGTTATCGGGCTGGTATACGACCCCAAGGTGTCTGCTGTGTTCCGGGAGCTTAACCAAAAGTATTATATGAATCTGGAGGAAGCTTCTGCTAACAAACTCATAGACTTTTCCGAAGAAATTCTTTCACAACGAGATGAAATTGCCGAACAACTGAAGGCGGTAACACAGCCAATGATTGAAACAGCGCGAAGCAATGCGCAAATTGCTTACAACATCATCAATCGCGATCTGTTTTAGGGGGGACCTCATGAAGACAAAGATACTGGAAGTTGCATTTGATAATTTGTTGCCACATGAGGCTATAGAGAAAGCAGTGTCATTTTTGTATAACGATACCACCAGCACTATTTTTACCCCTAATCCCGAGATGGTAATGCTGGCACAAAAGGATGCGGAATTTGCTGAGGTCCTGGGTACCGCAGACCTTGTGGTGCCTGATGGTATCGGTATTGTGTATGCCTCTAGGCTAACTGATTCCAAGATATCCCGGCGCGTGCCCGGCATTGAGCTATTGGAGGGCATACTCAACAAAATCAAGGATACCGACTACTCTGTTTATTTTTTGGGCGCGGCACCCGGCGTAGCTGAGGACGCGGCCGCCAAAATGCAGGAAAAATACCCCGGCCTCAAGGTTTGCGGCAGTTATCATGGTTATTTTGACGATGCGGATAATGACCACATAATTGCCGAAATTAACGCGGCAACGGCTGATGTTGTGCTGGTTGGCTTGGGTTTTCCTCGTCAGGAAAGATGGATTTTTCAGCATAAAAACTTGATTGATGCGAAAATTATGATAGGTGTGGGCGGCAGTTTTGATGTGCTTAGCGGACGATTACGCCGCGCGCCGCGTGTCTTCCAAAAATTAGGGCTAGAATGGCTGTATCGCCTATTAAGACAGCCTTCGCGCCTGCTTCGCCAGACCGTACTATTAAAATTCGTAATACTATGTGTTTATAAAAAAATTAGAGGTGAGTTTTAGCATGAGCATAATAACCCCAGAAAATAGCGGGCAAATCTTTAGACAATACTTGGTAATTGCTATTGGCACGGCCATTATGGCTATTGGCATATACTTTTTCTTTTTGCCACACAACCTTGTTGTGGGTGGCGTTTCTGGTCTTGGCATTATTATTTTGGATTATTCATATAATAATCTATCATTTGCCATACCGGTCTGGCTAACGACACTGGTAGTTAATATCCCACTGGTGCTGATTGCTCTGAAGGTTTTTGGCCCAAAATTCATTATCAAGACAACCTTTTCCTATCTCTTCCTGACGTTTTCGTTGTATCTACTGGAAGAACATGTCACCTATGCGCTGGAGACAGACCTCTTTCTAGCATCAATAATCGGCGGCGTTATCTGCGGTGTGGGCGTTGGTTTGATCTATCGCCAGATGGCCACCACGGGCGGCTCTGTTCTTATAGCAGCGCTATTGCACAGGGTTTTTAAGCATATCCCGACCTCGCGAATACTCATGGTTGTCGATTGGTCGATAATTGCCCTGGGACTTTTTGCCTTTGGTTTCGAGCGAACAATGTACGCCATCATCGCTATTTTCGTATCCACTAAGGCCATGGAATACATCCTTGAGGGCCTTAATTTCGCAAAGGCCGCCTTCATTATCTCCGAGGATTCGCATAAAATTGCCCGCGCGCTGACGGAGCAGATGGACCGCGGCGTGACCAGCCTGGATGGCCGCGGCGCATATACGGGGCATGAAAAGAATGTTCTGCTATGTGTGGTGTCCAAGCGTGAGATTGTGCGGCTGAAAGAGGTAGTGGCAGGTATTGACAGCAAGGCCTTTGTTATTGTGGCTGATGTGCGCGAGGTTTTAGGTGAAGGCTTTAAAGACTTTGACAACACAATTTGATTATAATGAACCAAATCTTACTCTTGCTCAGGGCAAAGCCCGGGGGAGCAGATAGCGTCGTTTAAGAGAATTGGTGTAACCACGCTATGTCATCCTGAGCTTAGCGAAGGATCTTTCGTCGGCTACAATAAAAAAGATCCTTCGCTTTGCTCAGGATGACATGGTACATGGTGAGCGCAGCCATTAGCGACGGGGTCGGCCACAGCCTTGAGACACATCAATCGCATGAATTACAATTATGTTACAAAACCAAAGTGCTTTAACCGCGAAAGGCGCGAAAAGACGCGAAAAAAAGCTAAGACCAAGAAGCAAAGGTCTATTAGCGTTCTTTCGCGTCATTCGTGGTTAATTTGTAACGCTTTTGTAACTCGTGCGTAGGACGTGAGCTTTGAGAATTTAATGGTTGACAAAACTTTGCCAAAGATATATAATATTTAGGTTGGTGGAGTGGGACTACCGACTTGCTATATGTTAGTTGTACTTTGAAAATAAAATAGGAGGTGTTTATTACGGAGATTTTAACTATAATCTTTACGATTCTTGCCGGAATTTTGTTCTCCGTTGCTGCCTTCTTCCTGGGAATAAATTACCGCAAGAAAGTTGCTGAATCACTTTTGGGTTCTGCTGAAAAAGAGGCAGAAAACATAAAAGAAGATGCGCGCAACAAGGCCCTTGCAGAAAAAAAGGAAATACTTTTAGAGGCCAAGGAGGAAAGCATACGTAGCAAAAACGAGATCGAAAAAGAGGCAAAGGAAAGGCGCGCAGAGGTGCAACGCCTAGAAAAGCGTCTTTTGCAAAAAGAAGAGCAACTAGATAAAAAATCAAACTCTTTTGAGAAAAAAGAGGAGCAACTACAAAAAAAGATTGAAAAAGCAGAAGAGAAAAATTCAGAAATAGAGCAGGTTTTAGCGAAACACACGCAAGAGCTTGAGCGTATTTCAGGAATGAGCAGAGAGCAGGCCAAAGACCATCTGCTATCCACAATCGAACACGAAGTTAAGACTGAGGCCGCTGTGATGATTAAAGACATCGAGGCCAACGCTAAACTAGAGGCTGATAAGCGTGCCAAGGACATTTTGGCCGTAGCGGTACAACGTTGCGCAGTGGACCATGTGACAGAGACCAGCGTATCTGTGGTTCAGTTGCCTAATGACGACATGAAAGGCCGCATCATAGGCCGTGAAGGCCGCAATATACGGACCTTGGAGTCGCTGACAGGTATAGACCTTATTATTGACGATACACCCGAAGCCGTTATTATATCCGGCTTTGACCCCGTAAGACGCGAGATAGCAAAAGTTGCGCTGGAAAAGCTGGTGGCTGATGGCCGCGTGCATCCGGCCCGCATTGAAGAAATGGTAGAAAAAGCAAAAAAAGAAGTAGAATCAATCATCAGGGAAGAGGGCGAAGCCGCATCAATGGAAACCGGTGTACATGGCCTGCATCCCGAAATTGTGAGACTGCTTGGCAAAATGAAATATCGGACAAGCTATGGGCAAAATGTACTGAAACATTCTATTGAGGTATCGCATCTATGCGGCCTGATAGCAAGTGAACTGGGTGTTGACATAACACTTGCAAAACGGGCAGGGCTTTTACATGATATCGGAAAATCTATTGACCACGAGCAGGAAGGTAGCCACGTAACCCTAGGCGGCGCCGTTCTAAAGAAATATCGTGAGTCTGATATTATCATAAATGCTTGTGAAGCGCATCATGGTGATGTAGAGGCTACCAAT
>Ga0131853_10028320_pt1 | contig 10033 bp, 8 predicted proteins | sample TergutLab28metaG_FD_92764 | JGI IMG/M metagenome (GOLD analysis project Ga0131853, IMG submission 92764) | Labiotermes labralis P1 segment gut microbial communities from Petit-Saut dam, French Guiana - Lab288 P1 (version 2) (version 2) | ecosystem: Host-associated > Arthropoda: Insects >... | reverse complement strand
TTTTGTTTTGTTTTTTTTGTTGTGTTGTGGTGGCAGTTATAAGAGGAGTAATGTTGTTTTGTTTTTATTTTTTTTTTATGTTGGGATGGGGGGGGGGGGGGGGGGGGGGTGTTATAAAATAGTACTTCTTAATTTCCTAAATTGTAATAAGAATGCGAGATGGGGGCAACATTAGCGCCACTGCCGATATGTGGTAACGGTGGCATTCATCATAATCATGACCAAGTTTTCAAAGGAAGGTATAGTTCCTGCAGTAGCGGGACACACGACCGGACATTTCCATGTTTGTGTCGGTCTCTTGAATTGTTTTATTTATAACAGACGTCAAGTACAGCCTGTTAGTTATGGAGAAGCATGGATATTTTAGAAGTAATACAGAAGCTGCGGGAAGGTGGTTGAGTCTCGCTGACCTATCAGTGCCTGTGTGCTACATAACTAGGAAAACTTTATTTTTTTTTTTTCAAAACATCTCAAGCTGGCCGCACCCCGCGATCTCTCGGGCGACATGTCGTGCGTCTCAGATATAAGATAAATAATACACACGAATAACGTTGAGGGCTGTAAACGTTATCACTGGTACAAATCAGTGCTACCACAGTAACAAGTCTTAGAGCATTACGAAATACGGAAATGTACGTAATTCTATGTTTATTGTTCCGTGCATCACAAGTCTGTATTAATAAAAATCCAACTAGATGCAAAAGTATGCAGTCTGATTTATTTTACTGCAAAATCACTCTACATGTTTCGGGTGTCCACTGCACCCATCATCAGGAGAACGAAAAACTCTAACCGCAGCCACCGGTACAGTCCCGACCTGGCAACGTTGGAGGGAAGTATCTGTACTCCTGGTGATAGGTGCGGTGGACACCCGAAACATGTAGAGTGATTTTGCAGTAAAATAAATCGGACTGCATACTGTTGCATGTCGTTGGATTTTTATTAATATACTTATGTAATTGATGCATTCGCGCATTGCTGCACTCGTTCATGTTGCACTCTGTTTTACGACAATTCCATAGCCTCTTCCAAAGCAGTCTAGAGCTTCGTGTTTCAAGTTGCAATATCTCTTCTTTTCATTAAGGTCATGCATTAGCGGCTTACATTTCTTTCCTCGTCTTCCCCATCACTTCTATCCTTCCTTCTATCTTTCCTTGAATAACGTGTTTTAGAAGACATTTCCCACACAATATGTGACCAGTCCAATTAGCCTTCCTTCTTTTTGTTTTATGTATTGCATGCGAATTCGTAATACCTAGGTGCAGAGAACTGACGTGTTACCTGTGCGGACTGCAGTTTGGATTGCAGCTTGACGATCTCTTGACTGCAGGTGTATGAAGATTTGTGGTTAGCGTTTCCTTCCAGCTTACAACTGCCGGCTAATAAGCCCTCGGTTTCTGGATACAGGAAGCTGATATGATGTTACATAAGAATATTGTTCAATGGCTATAGTTTTGTAAATTGTTTGTATACCGAATGGAGGCATCATAAGCTAATCTGTTAAAAGCATGCCCTATCAATTACAGGCCCGTATTACTAAGTTCCTTAATGACGCTAATGGTTCTTGAAGGAAATGTTAATTTGGCGAGTCATAATGTTACAGGAAGCAGAGTTACACCTCGTTCTTGTTATTTACCTACCTTTAGATAAATTTGAGTCATTTTTATTAAGTGATACAGCGGTTTCGGGTTCTTTAGGCTATCTGTCTAAATGAATCCTGTATTGAGAGCAGATCGTACATACGTAACAGGTATCATTAACTTATTATTACATCGTATATGCACTTTATGTACAGTGTATGTGCATTATATTATTAAATTATTGTTACATTAATTATATTATGGACGTTAAGATTTGTAACATAGAAAAGAAGGTGTTATGAGGTACGTCCTGAACTGCTTGTTGAAGGGACTGTGCACTATTCTGAATCGCACTACAAAAAAAAAAGGCTTTGTAAGTTTTTCGCATAAGTCCTTTGTATTAATTTCCTTTTCAAGATCTCAAACTTTACTTACTGTCAGTCTTGACTAGTCCTCAAAGGCACGCGTTCATCAACTTTCTGAATAATTCCATTATATATTAAATGACTGCCTACAGGACACTGTCCAGATCGGCTGAGTCCCACCCAGCCTCCTATACAATGGGTGCCAGGTCTTTGCCGGGAGTGAAGCGGCCGGGGCGTGGCGTTGACCACCCACCCCTTCTAGCGCCGAAGTTAAAGAAAGAATATATCTATACCATTACTCCCTCTCTGGGCCTTTGTGGCTTGTTCTAGGGTGAATTTCACCTTTATCTTTACCCTTACCCACAGGACATTAATTTGTAGCGAAAGCACTTCCTGTACAGAACTTAAATTGTTAATCGAACAAGGTGATCCTTAGTAAACGTCAACGTGACGGTCATCTAAACTAGCACGCAAAGCAGTGATGGAGATAATAAGTACATAAGATTTCGGATGAACCTGCTGCTTCCATCTTGAATTTAGAAGGGGCACCGTGAAGGTGGCGACACCACTCCAGACCGCTGCTCGTATCACTGAAGTCAATAATCCTGATGTTCGCCACTAAAGTAACTACAAACCTCTCACTCTAAGCCTAAACGTCTGTACAAGATACCAAGATGATTCGTCTGGCAATTTGCCACCTCATCTCCACATAAATTCCGGGAATACTTTGTACTCGTACTTAAGAAGTTATCAACGCTTGTGCTGTTGGTAAACGGCCTTTTTACGTAGTGCATATAGGGTTTCGTGGTGACATGACACGGACAGATTTTATTCTAGGGCTTTCGAAATTCCCCAGCAAATCGGTATTATACCAGTCTTACATTCCATCACCGCTCTGACGTATTTACCGGCCAGTAGGTCGTCACATCATCGACACTCTATTTGGACATGTATTTTTGTATACATATGGACACATGGATTACTTTGACATGTAAGGACATTTATTACTTGCACATGGTCAGCTCTCTTTCTACGTAACATTTATGCTTTACACTCATGTCGTAAATGTGCACCACATTTTCAAACAGACCTGTGGGAAGACATGTCCGCGCGTCAGCCACGTGTCCTGAAGCAGGATGCCAAAAGTAAAACGAGGCTGCATTCGGGTTGTATTTTTATCGGCAGCTTCCTTCGGGATATTTATGCGCTGCAACAACTTCTCCAGTCGTACCCCCGCCCTTCCCTCTAAGCTTCGAGCTCTGAAGTTATTAAGTATTTGTTGTAGCGTCCGCTACGACTGACATTTACTGACATCTGTCGGAATTTATACACATCTATAAATTAAACACGTGGACCGCGGTAGCACAGTGGTTAAGGCGCTGTGCTACAAATCGGAAGGTCACTGGTTCGATCCCAGCTGGTGTCATTGGAATTTTTCATTGACATAAAGTCCTTCCGATCGCATATGGCCCTGGGGTCAACTCAGCCTCTAACAGAAATGAGTACCAGGAGCATTTCCTGGGGGTAAAGGCGGCCGGTGCGTAAGGCTGACAACCTTACCACCATCCTGTGCCGTTGTCATGAAATATGGGAACCTTAAGTTCCTAGAACCCTCTGGGCCCCTCCGGGCCTGTAACGGGACTGCTTTAGCTTTTTTTATATATTGGAAGTAACTGATCAACTGTACCAGTAGTCTTGCATTGTGTTGCTGACCACTCACCCCCTTCTAGTGCCACGGTCATGGAAGAGTAGAGCTATACCTCTACCAACCCTCTGGGTCACACCGGGCCTGTAACGGGATCACTTTACCTTTCTTTTAATTAGTACCAGTTACAGCAGTTTCTTTCTCGCATGCAAAGTCATGAGCGGCGTCGAACCTGTCACTGAGTGGATTGGCTGGAGTACGGTCCTTGAGAAGTTGGGCGGTGCTCAGCTAACCAAGAATTTTCCAGCATTTTATTGAACTGGAGGGTTCATTACCGTGTTTTACAAGAACACCGCCACTTGTACCATTTCCATGTCAGATGTATCCACTTCTTGCCCACCCCCCGTCTTATTTCTGTAAAATTAATTTTACTATTACTGTCCCATTTACGCCCGGGTCTTGAAAGTGGCCTCTGAACTTCAGGCTTCACCACCAAAATTTTGCATACATGTCTTGTCTTCCCAAGCTTTAAACATTCCGCGCCCACCTCATCGTCATTACTTTTATTAATATCATAACGCTTGGCATGGAGCTCAGATCATGAGGCTCCGTATTATGCCATTTTCTCAGGTAGCTTATTACTTCGTACCTCTTACCCCTAAGTGCTTTCCTCAACACCCTGTTCTCCAACACCATCAGCCTCTGGTCTTTCCTTAATTTGAGAGACTGGGTTGCACACCATTATAAAGCAGGGCTGCGTAACTAAATAACCTGTTCATTAGTACAGCTCTTCCTCTAAAATTTAATAGTTGTTTAGCAAGACAAGGTACCTACCCCAGTGTGGAACCAGAATAGTTATTACAGTATTCACATTGCCCAACATTGGCCCCTCTTCTGAGCCAAATTAATCCAGTGTGTTCCTACCCAGCTACTTTTTAAATATCGATTTTATCATCAACCTTCGATCTCCGTCTAGGTTTTCCGAGTGATGTATTTTCTTGAATTTTCGCAGCTAAAACTTTTGTATGCGTTTGTCGCCTTCTCGATGCTCGCTACACACTTGCCTCATAGAATTGTGTGTGTTTTTTTAGCTACCCAATATATTGCATTTATTATACACATTATGAAACAGCTTATTACTCAAGTTCCTGCACATTTTCTTGTGTCTCAGTGTATTATTCGGCACTGTATCCGTAAACAATCTCAGTTCTGTAGATGTGCCGTTTTCACGGTGATTAGTATAGAGATTTCAGCTTTTTAGGATTTGGCAATGTTTTAGTTCGATCGTTTCCTCCGATGGCTTGTTCAGTGTCTACCAACCTCTCTGCGTCATGTCCTCCTGCCTCCAATACAGTTTGTCACACCAAAGTACACAAGAACATTTAAATTACATCTATTGTCTGTTTTATATTTTTTTTATTTTTGGTAAGGCAGAAAGGTAAATTTGGTCCTTGGCCATGCCATGAAGACCCATAAGGGGAGTAGAGGTATAGCTCCTCTCATTCTTAACCTCGGAACTAAATGGAAATGTGTGGTTAGCTTCGCGCCTCGGCCGCTTTACCCCTGGGAATGTATGCCGGTGCTAATCGAATAGGAGGCTGGATGGGTCCCGGAGCCTGTTTGCACTTTTGGCAGTGGACAAAATATCTTCAGGATACGAACCCCGGACCTTCCTTCCAACACGTACGTAGACGTTATACCGACTCTCGCACCCGGCTGTTTCTTTTTTGAACGGAATGCAAAATGCTTTTCTCCCTAGCGATGCGCACTTCTGCCAAATTAGTTGTAACCTGCTTTCGGAACCAAAAATTGTTTCTAGGAAGTCCGGATTTCCTGTGGCGGTTACTGACAGAGAGGTCTTCTGAGAAGTACTGTCACGTATTCAGTCAGACCAGTACCAAAGTTCCGAAGGAATTTTTTTTCTGCCGTCTTGAGGGCGCACTTTAGAGGAGTTAAACAACTTCAGGAAAGAATGATCTGGACGTAACGTTAGTGTTCTGATGGTTCCTTTCTTCTCTGAAGAAGGAGACGGCATATACCTCCGATTCTTTGTAAGTATTGAACAGACGGCACGGCGTCACTTCCCAGAAGACAGACGTCTTCCATGTCTTCGTCAGTATACCTTCTTTATCATTTCATGCATGGATTTGTTGGACTTTGTTCCTACTGTTTATTTTAAAACGCAAACATAAACGTTCCTATAGCAGGGTTACGAAAGCAATGAGATTTTAGGAATATCCCGTCACCGGTACTCTTTAACAAACTACACGACGTTAGATCGCACTTTCTGTAGATCTCACTTTGGAGGAGACCATGGACCTGTCACACCACAGACTGCGCAACGAATGGCGAAGTAACATTCCTTAAAGACTTGAATCCTCGTCCTAGGCTTGTATTCGGCATGTACCCCGTTCGATTATCCTGTGGTACACTCACTGCTCTGAAGTTTCACTTTTCTTTATTACCTCCAGGCGAATCCCAGGATAGTAGCTCTCTTACGTCACGCTCGCTTCCATCCAAATTTTTCTGCCGTCGACGCCACTCAGAGATCCTGTCATAAAATAAACTGCGAACTCTCCATGACGTCCATGGTAAGAGGCGTCCAGAGGCGGTGCTGTAGGTAACTGACGCCATTTGAATTGAGCTGAGGGAACGTTATTAATAGTGTTCGCTGCTAGAGACGTATGCATCCACCTGCTTGTTTCGAAACAGTTCATAAAAGTGGGAACTGCCCACAGCCTTAAGTCACACAAAGGGAACTGAGTTATATTTTGCCTGAGTACCACTGCCTCGTAAAATGATCATAATACCTTCAAGTCAAGTATAAATTGTGGTGTGTTTTGCTGGTTTAAGACTCGTACAGCAAATGGATTGGTACAGCATGAATGAAATTCAGAACGCAGAATGTATGTATTGGGGTACTCATAACAGTGGATACAGCCTGTGGAGATGTGTCGCTGTTTGCTTTGGCATTTGACGTTTCGGAACGTTCTACTGAGCGTATCTTCACTATGAAAGAAGAGGGTACTTTCACTCTGTGTTTCATGTCATGTGCGAGTGCTCAGTTTCTCGGTGGACGCCGTGTTTCGCTCAGCGGGAGAGAAATTCTAGCGCTGTACATCTGTCCGGCGTCCGGCGTTCGTCGTGCATCCCTCTTACCAAATTTAATCAACTTCCACTAAGTTTTTTTTTGTTGCGGAACTTAAACTTGCCGTCCCTCCAACAGTCGGGCGCCCATGTCCACCATGCCGTTATCACTTGGCTCTATGTTTGTGCACAGAAGATAAACAGGCGTGCAAGGGACGTTACGTAAACACGTTGATTTCATGCGCGAAAGCGTAATATAAATTTATTTATTATGCGATATGATGCAGTATGTAAGGTAGACTGGTACGTCCGAAACATTAACACCCGTATAGCAGACCACAAGGCCTTACGTCGAACAAGGTAACAGTCTTATTTTCACGCTTCCGTCAGTGGGGAGTCCACGTTCGTTTGTTGCTGGGTTGTCGATTTTCCAGTTTGGGACTTTCTTTCTGTCGGGCAGGGGAAATGAGCAGCCGTCGTTGTTTATATGTCCCCAGTAGAACCAGAGGCATAGAGAATAAGCAGACCATATACAGAAGAGAGAGAGAGTTTATTATTATTATTATTATTATCAACATCATCATTATTTTTCACATGTGTATGGGTTATTTACAATTATACGCTTGAAACAATGCTTCTAGGGCATATAATGCCGTAACCATTCTGTGGTTTAAATTTATGGTACATGTAATGTTGTTTCCCATGATAGAAAGTTTGCTCTTTCCCATCAGTACTTTCCGAAATATGTGCGCAATGCCCAGTGCGGCTATTTTATGTAGTTCCTTGATTTCCGTCTTTCCAGGTATGTTGGATATTTTGTGAATGATTTTAAGATGGCTCCAGTTACTCCTATTGTTACTGGTATCACATTTGGTTATTATTACTATTATCTTTTTAATATAATAGGAACTGCTGTTAACTAGAAGAGTTAACTCGTGTGCGTATCATGTAGGGGAGAGGAGGCATAGCTCAGTTCATTGCTAATTTCAACGTATGAGTGGTCAGTTTCACACCCCCGGTCTTTTGATCTGCGGACAGCGAGTCGTCGTTACCCACTGAATAGGACGCTGAGTGGGATCCATAGTCGGTATGGACGCTTTGGAGAAGAGAAAAATGTCTGTCCCCTGCCGGGAATCGAACACGATATCTCGGTCAGTCAATCCGTAGCCTATTAAACTATCGAATACGCCATCCCGGCTCCAAAACTTGTAGTTTAATGAAGTATTTACCCCTTCTCGTGGTTGCTTATCAAAAACTACTACTGTTTATACAGAAGTAGGCCTGTTTGTGTCTGTGTATGTAGCTCCCTGTAGCTTTGATGCTGTTTTTAATTTTGGAATGCCCGAAGTACATAGAAAGAATTAGCAAGGAAAATGTATTGGATGACGAGTGTGATGTACCAAGAGTACCCTGAAGACGGAGGGAGCAGATTGCTTCTAAATGTTGACAGACTCGCGCAAATACAGAACTACACGGCTTCAGATCCCAGAAGACCGAAACCTTGATACCAGTTGTTACAACTGACAGTCACTTGGAAGTTTCCATCTGACAATCACATTCAAATTATCTTTTTCAAGTAGGTTTCACTTCGATCTGTGTGTCCAACCCGTCGTGTCCTTACTGATTTTACTACCATTGTAAAGTGAAATTGTTCTTATGCTGTGAAGAATGAGAAATGGAGGTAGGTCGCCCGGCATTCTTGATCTACATCACTGGAGATGGAGGAGAGCAGTCATCTTCGTAGTTGAGCCGCTGTACCTCGACAGAGTGGTCGCCGACCGGCTTTGGACAAAGGATAAATCTCGGTTTCTGACGGGAATGGAACCGCAATTTCTCTATCGACCAGTTAGTAGCGTAGTCACTATAGTGACTGAGCTATCGCAGCTTAACTATTCTGTTGCCTATCAAAGGAACAGTTCCTTTTTTTTTTTAAAAAAAAATAATCTCTTTTATTACAGAAACAGGCCTACAGGATCTGCGCAGATTCTTGGAATTATATTCCATCGCTGTTGGTTAAATGAGCTTTGAGTTTTAAATTGCAAAGAATTTAAGAGCTCTGATGGAAGGAATGTTTGTCACAAAGTAATAATCTCATTACTGTTTTTGAATTTCGTATGATAGTATTTAGAGTGTTTAGGAAATCACAAATAATCTCACAAACGTGACGTTTAGATTTTACTGCCCTCATTCAACATAAGCCCGGCGTGTTTGTTCAAAAGGGTGAAAACGTAATCCTTCTCATTCTTCGTAAATGTAGCTGTGTTTCGGTGTAAATGCTTCAGATAACTACTTTGTATGTACTCATAGCTCTTTTTTTCTAAATTAATTACAAACTAAATCTGACAACCGATAAAAAAAGTAAGTATTTGATGTAAACCACGTGTATCTGTATTGTGGACACGCAGCGAACAAATGGACAGGATAGAGTGAGTTACAGCTTGTGATGAATTTCTGGAGTTCAGTTTATTGAACAGAGAGATTTATGTAACTTAACTATTCCGTCTGGTTGATGTATAACAATAAACACAAATGCGACTTCCTGTGATTATTTAATTTTTATTGCGTATTTGTACATGGATATAGAACATATTTCAATAAGTCATGTTTTATTTTATTTAATGTATGGTTTAACGGACCGTCAGTAGCTAAGACCATGTAATGTCGGACGGTAAGACGTTCGTTGGCCGGTGAATCGTAGAATATGCTGAAGAACCCCGTCGATGTCGGAATTTATTTCCTTTTCCTGTTGGCCTCTAGGAAGCTATGCTTTAATAAAGGACCAATCTGCGTAAATAATTTTGTTTTCTATCTATTGATATCTGGGGAGCGACCCCAGTATCTGGAACAGCATGGCGTAAATGTGCATGTCTTATCTTTATTCCACATTGTGTTACATGAATGAAACCCTGTTTTCATTCCTCCTGACGGTAAATGCAAGTTCGTTATTCTGGCCTCTGAATTTTTAGAGGTTGTGAACTCATTTTAATTGAAATAGTTTTGGTGTGACCATTTATTAATTATTTATTTCACATTACGACAGAGGTATGAGAAAACCTTTATACATGTGAACAGTATCATACCAGTAAAGTTATAACGTCCACCTGCCTGAGTAGGTTACATTGTTGGGACAAGGAATGCAGTAATGAGCCTGCGACAACATATACAGGGTGTCCCAGGAGGAAAGGTCAATATTCTGGGAGGTCATAGTATCGGTCATTCTAAGCAAAAGGTTTATATGAACACGTGTCCTATTCCGAACGGTTTCCGAGATAGAGCTATTTGAATGTACAACCGCAAAATTGTTGATAAGAAAGAGATATTACGTGTACGTACTGTTTCTAATACCGGTATTTATT
>Ga0131853_10028318_pt1 | contig 10034 bp, 6 predicted proteins | sample TergutLab28metaG_FD_92764 | JGI IMG/M metagenome (GOLD analysis project Ga0131853, IMG submission 92764) | Labiotermes labralis P1 segment gut microbial communities from Petit-Saut dam, French Guiana - Lab288 P1 (version 2) (version 2) | ecosystem: Host-associated > Arthropoda: Insects >... | reverse complement strand
GCTCCCTGAAGATGGTTTAAATGTAAACCGAAACATGTCGGAGATTTTAACTATTTTAACAAATTAAAGTTTTATAGTGTCAAATGAAAAAGTGTGCATGTGTTGGTGATTATTGTGAATATCCGATGTATATTTGTGTGGTCAGGACTAAGTGTATTAAGATGTGTGGGGAAGCGGAAGTGTAGCTCCACGCATTCTTGACAGCCGTACCAGATAGAAATGAGCTGTCATCTTCAGGCTCCGGCTGCTTCACCACAAAGGAACCAACTCCTGGTACTCGATGGGTACGCGGCTGGGTGGGGACAACGCAGCCGGTCTGGGCACGTTAGAGAAAATCTCTTGCCTCGCTAGACACTGAAATTTTGTCCATCCCACAAAGCCTCTTCCCCGTATCGACTGATAAATCTCCAGATGAAATAACTGAGGAAACACAAGAACCGATTCGATTCGGACGATCTGCCTCGCCCAAGCTTGCAATTCTCGTAATAAATATGTGGTCGGACTGCGCTGTGGGATACTATTCACCGAAGCACGGCCTCTCCATTATGATTAATGCCATTCATACAAGTTCTCGATGCTGCTGCCCGTCCGGCCGGCCGTAAAGTCGCCCGAGTCGAGGTGCTCGTTATGTTAATCAGCTAGCAGCATGTGCAGCCAGACATTGCGCGCGGGCAATCTCGAGACCCCCCGAGACGCACTGCACAGACTGAAGAACAAGGCTGTCGTCTCCTTGAAGATTACCGTCCTGTGGCATGCGACGCCGTGTTGTATGACACACACCAACGTCTCAGAAGAACGTACTCCTTCCATCTTCAGGGCAGACGAGTACCACAATCAGAGCAGCCGTGACCTCGAACCTCGCCTGCACTTTTGAAGAGCTGTGACGATGGTAGGTAGTGCTCTCTAGAAATGACCGGTTTCTGGACACCGCCCATCGTCATCTATCCCAAGAAAGCAAAGTCTGGAATACAATATTTTCGTCCTGAGTTGGGTCTGACAGTAGCACTGTCCCTCTGGACGGAACGACATCCAGTTAAGGTTGGGCTTCTCTTATGAATACTACGCCGAAGACAAAACCCAGAAACAAAGTAATCCAACAGAATATTCACAACTTTCTCCTCTCCTTCCGATTACCCTTCTTTCTAATTATTTTCTTACTGTTATTCTCCTCTTTCGCCTGCTACTTTAAAAACTGGAATCTGCAGCGTTTACTCTCAGCTCCAAATAAAATTCTATGGTGTGGGTATGAGCCAAGGTGGCCCAGTATGTCGATCACTGCCAAATGTAAAGCCAAAAGCATCGTTTTTCTTTTCTCTAAAACGTTCGGACGTGCTCTGTGGCCGAACCAACCTGCTAACTGCGAGACTTTACCACGGGAATGAAGCGGCCGAGGCGTGCAGCTGAACGCTCACCTCCAAATAGCACTGAGGTTTAGAATGCACGCAGCTGCAACTCTACACTCACATATGCTTACAGGACGTGATACCGACTTTTTATCATTGTGCGCTATAAAAACAAGGCTAAATTTCCGCCACTCCACTAATACTGTGGAGAACGAAGCACATGATTCATCACCACTACTTTACAAATAGCAACTTTTAGCAACCAAATGCTATGTACCGATCTTCCATGCACTCTCGACTTTGCGGTGTCTAATGGCACGATCGGCCACGCGGCGACCAATGGCACACGGATTTGGAGGGGGGAGGGTCGGTCGTTGCACCCCTCAGGATTTCAAACGCAGAGCCCTGTCACAAACAAAAGCAGATCCTCAGAAGACGACAGATATGTCTGAAAACTTAAATTACATTACAAGCTCTGGTGCATAAATTTAAACAGCAAATGTTCGGTGTGGGTGACAAAGAGACCCTCATACAGGCTTTCATGTCTGTATCGTTAATAAAAAAACATTCAGACGTTAAATGATTCTTGCCGACTGCGAGAAGGCGTGCTTTCAAACTGACAAGTGGACACTGTACATCGGATGGGTCTGGTTGCAGAAACGCGACATTCCGGCAACTGATCGTCTCCGTCATCAGGTGAGATTACTAAGCACACTCGTCTGAGCTACAGATCAGCTCTTTGTAACGCGGGGATCACGAACCCTGGCGCGCGCGTCCACAGTGGTACGCGAAACGGAATTCGTGTGGCAGGTAAGAGTATATGATTAAGTCAATGCAAGCGAAGAGCTGCAAAGCGATGCCCAGCTGTGAATAACACACCGAAATGACACACTCAGGTTCTGTTTATTGTAAACGGAATGCTTCGTACTGCTGTAATATCTGTTGTCTCCCCTACTTCTTTTCCTTCGTCTTCGTCTATATCATGCACCCTCACTACTTCCCTCTAGTAGTCCCTACCCTGCGACTCTCGCCCGCAATATCTAACATCCATTACCTTCATATCTTCTCCCACTTTATCAAACCACCGACAGCACGTCTGCCTGCACGCCTACAGCCCCCTGGTTTATTGATTGTTAGCCTTACAGAATGATCTTCCCAACCCCATATTCTACAGAGGTATCCAACCATCTTAGCCTTCCTGCTCCGATCACCCTACCTTTCTGGTTCACTGTATGGTTTATAAAAGTTCATGACTAGACAGTGATATCCCTATACCATTTTCTCTCACCAGTAACATGTGTCGGTAATTACATTACTGGCACTATATATATATATATATATACACACACGCACACACACAGGATCAGTTCACGTCTGTAAAATTTATAAACCACCTTAATTACGACATAAAATTCCTGACTATCCCGTCACTGAACATCGTTCACAGGCGTTCCTTATACATCTGTATCATTTATGACAAGTCTCAGAAAGCATGGCCATCCATGGTCTTGCGGATCAAGACGGGTAGGAAGCTGTTTTTACCTGATGGTGGAGATATAATACAGTAAAGAAACGCTGCTTCTCTGCAACTAAAAAAGAAGGGCTGGCCAATGTCCAACACACGTATCACCTTAAGGGCCGCTTAATTCAAGTGCAGTCTCGTATTATAATGTGAGATATACAGGGTACAGTTTCAATGGACACCTGCGCCGTTCTGTGGGTCCGTCAAGCGGGAACTGTATAGCAACACTGCAAGCCTGTGGCACAACTTTCGGTACAGTCCGTAGGCTACGGGAAGGTCGACCGAGGAATCGTGGTTCAATTCCCGACAGCGGCAAAGGATGTACTTCTTCCCCGAACAGTTCGGATCGGCTCTGGAGCCATCCAGACTCGTATCAAATGGTACAGGGGGCACTTTCCCTGGTGTAAAAGCTGCCGGGGTGTGAACCTCACCACTCGCCTCCATCTACAGACAAGGTTAAGAATGGGTGAAGCTGTACTTTTACTCCTCCACACTCCTTCACTTCACGTTGCACAATGAAGGACAATGTCCACAAACGACAAGCAGCCTCACTGGAACAGCTGTTCTCCCACATCAGAGAGGGAGGTAGCACAAGAAATCCTGTCCTCACCAACACACAATACCATATGTTAAGATTCCGAACGACGCAATGAGCAAAGCACGCCGTTCATTACACCAACAAAATGCACAGTTTTAATACCAATATTGAAAGCGCATCACCGACATGTTTCGGCACAAGTGTACCATCTTCAGGAAGAACAAACTGCCAGACTTAAAACCAATTTCCTCCTCCTCCTCATCCTCCTCCTTAATGGACTTCTCTCGTTCAGCTGTTTTTTGTCTCTTACCAGTTTTTAATTTTGCATTTGTTAATATGTTCGTATACGGTTCCACCATCTGTTTTTTGGTTGTTCTCTTAGTCGATTTCCTTGAGGATTTGACATTTAGGTGACCGTGCATCGTGATAAGCTCTTATAATAAAACCAACTAGATGCACTAACTTTTCACATTTATTTTTGGAATAAAACTCTACATGTTTCGGACAGTTCCTGTGTCCATCATCAGGAGTTTTTCACTGTACACACAGGAAAGGTATGTGTCATATTGGTTTGCTGGCAGCTTGCGCCTGTATGACATATACCATTGCTGTGTGTAAGGTGAAAGACTCCCGATGATGGACAGAGGAACTGTCCGAAACATGTACAGTTTTATTCCAAAAATAAATTTGAAAAATTAGTGCATCTAGTTGGTTTTATTATAAGAATCCCCGAAGATTATTGTTAAATACTTGACTTACTTTTCCTTTACTACCCAACCATCTGCCACTGGAAAGCTGTTACAAGGTTCCTCGGTCTGTAGCAGCGTCATTGTTGACGTTAATTAAGTACAGGGTCATCGAAAAAGATGGACGGGATTTGAAACCACTATAACTTAAAAAGTACGTGTTTCCACAGATTGAAACCTTCGAACAAGAAACTGTAAGTAGGGTTATTTTTATGCAAGACGGAGCTCCTCCCCATTTCAGTTGCTTTGTGACTGACGTTTTAAATGAGTGATTCCCTGGTGCCTGGATTGGAAGGGGTGGACCAATACCCTGGCCACCTCGAAGCCCAAATCTCTCTTCATTTGATTTTTTCCTGTGGGGGGTACATTAAGAACATTGTGTATGCTGAGAAGATAAGGTATATCCAGCACCTGCAAGACAGGATCACATCAGCCACTGAAATTGTAACACGAGACATGATTCAGAAAACGTGGCAGGAGATAGAATTTCGTTTGGACGTATCCAGAGCTACAAACGGTGCACATACTGAAATGTACTAAGGTAAGTCTAAAACTTTAAACTTTTCTGAACATTTTAAGACGCCAAGCGTGTAAATCCGTCTAGTACTTTCTAAGTTACAGCGATTTCAAATCCCGTCCATCTTTTTCGATTACCCTGTAATTAAAGGTAAAACTGTACAGGTTTTTAAAAACTTAATGTTATAATAACCGCTACAACAATTTCTTCGTCGTTAAATATGATGTGCATACAGTAGAGATTATTACTGTTGCGTTTCGCAGAAGAAGATGCATTAAGAATTACCCTTCAGTTGATGTAATGAACGGTGTACTTTGGCACAATAAAGGGCGAATGGACAACTTTAAAATAACGTGGTAAGCTCCGTAATATACAAATAACCAACAAAATGCACTACAATGTTTATGATGCAATTTATTCACAATGTTCTCACCAATATGTTTCGGTCGCTACTGCGGCCATCTTCAGGGTGATATTATTACAAGAATACAAAGGTACAGCTGTGGTTAGCTGTGTCACCGACGCTCCGTAACAATTAAAAATTATTATAATTTAAGTTAAAATTATGTAAGTAATACAAGTTAAAATGGGCAATGATTAAAATCTTGGGAGTTAGTGAGAAAACTGCGAATAAAATACATCACAAACAATGTATTTTGCATTTTGTTGGTTATTTGTATATTATGGATCTGATTCATGGAAGAAAGATCAGCAATCAATCCCATTACAGGCCCGAGGTGCCCAGAGGGTTCCAGGAAATTACGGTTCCCAGATTACGTGACAATGGCCCAGGATGGTGGTAAGGATGTCAGCCTTACGCACCGGAATGGACGAAAGACGGACTATATTAAAACGTGGAAAGCCTAGATCACGACCGAAGGACGGATAAAGAATGTGTGTGTGTGTGTGTTTTGTGTGTGAGAGAGAGAGAGAGAGAGAGCAGATGGCATACGCTGAACCCAATTATGCGGGTGACTGGTCCTTACATCACAATTGCCACGAACTTTCGTCATCGGAGAAGACCCCTGACACTCCACAGGGTGTGTAAATGGGCCAATATATAAATTGTCACAGACTGGTCAGCACACGCACTAATCTTCATAAGAATGACTTCATCTGGTAATGCCACACGTTTTCAATACGGCGTTCACCAAATGAGCAGAAACGCCAAGAATGCGCCAGTCCTAGCCCTAGAACCTGCTAAGGCCACGTATCCCTTACCGAACCTCTTTATAAAGGTTATGTAAGCTGAAGTGACGCCCACTCCGCTAGGCAAATATATGCGTGCGAGACCGGTGTTGCTGGTTTTACGATGATTTTCGCAGAAACAGCTTCCGAATATCCTTCATTGATCATACAACGCAGGTAGAACTCCCAACCGACTTTAGGATATTAAGGGGCAAAGTTCCCACTCAGTGTTACAAAGTTATAATGAATACAAAAAAAAATACCTCTGATTCGACGCATAAAACGGGAATTTTAACCTCTAATGGCGTAATGCCATTTTGCCAGTCTAGTCTAATGGCACCATCAGAACACAGTTTGGTATTTTTAGTCTATAGTGACGTATTCGCACGTTCAAATAGTCATATCGTAACACGATTATCAACAGAAAAGAGTGGAAGAGGGGGCGGGCCAGAGGGAGAAACTCAGAATACAAGGTAAACAAGAAGATATCCGATCTAACAATACAATATTATCACAATGCTAACTTCCGCGGATGACTTCAGAACACAAAGTGCTGTGCCGGTCCGACTACGGTTCGGTGACCCGGGGCGTCTCCTTTGCGTGCCAAGGTGACCACTAAGACGCTATACCGACGTGCATAAAATCAGGGACAGAAAGGTAGCGCGGAGTTCAGACACAGCACCTCTAGCCAGGGGCGTAGCGTGGGGGATGGTGATATGGGGCCGAGCAGCAGATTCGAAGGGCCGACAAAATACACATTTTAAATTTAAAAACTTACTTTCTGCACTCTATAAATTGTAAATTACTGAGACGAATATAAGGAAATCCAACAAATAATTGTGATCTTTTGACGTTCATAATTTCAGTTACCGGCAGCCACTGTTGATTACTTGCCCCACGTGCCCCCCCCAAAAAAACCTAACTACGCCACTGCCTGTGGGTACCTTTTAAATATCATTTCTCCAACAAGATTTCCTCATCGCAACTCGGTATTCGTTTCCGGGTTGTCACACACACACACACACACACACAAGACGCGCGTTAAGACCTCATCGTAACGAGCGCTGCTTAATAATTCCACAACGCACACAGCACAAATCACAACATTTTTCCGTGCAACTACCAGTCTTCCTGAATATGTCCGTCGCATCCAATCACTTTGCTGCACTCTGTGCACTAAACGCGATCCACAACATTTTCTTCTACACTGTTTCTGAAGTATTTATAATACCGCCCCAACATTTTATCTGGAGGCCACGCCTGTGTGCGTAATTCACCCCCTTTTAAAAAAAAAATCTCGTCCAGATTCAGGGTTAAACACCACAACTTCAAACGTATGCAGCATAAAGCGCCTATACCACTAATCAAATAATACAGTAACAAATCCTAGTGCCTTAAAAGTGTCTCTAATTTTACTGTAAGCCGGTGACATCACAAGTTCAACACCAACTATTGCGTGCCGTATCAGAAGTCCCTCGGATTCGCCGGGCTTAGACGTAGCAATCACGGGCCCATAATGAACAAAGAATAACTCAGTCCGAAATACTTACGTTAACAAGAACACGACCACCGCAGTCTACCTTTTTCTTTTTTTCTTTTTTTTTTTTCGTATGCAGAATTAAAGAACACTTTAAACCAAGGACATTACGCGATTCCGTGGCCAGTCAAGAAATTTCCCGCATTTTATGGGAAGAGAATAAATAAAACTGAAGGCAGAAGGATGATACAAGCAGAAAAACACAAAGACGCGAATAAGAGGAAGACGGACACAACCAGGCAGACTGGTACCTGCGCTAAAACAGGAGAACGTATGTACAACTGCGTCATGTGCTACACCACTATTCTCTTACGTAATTGACGTGAACAGTGGCTGCAGAAGGATGCAGAATGCACGATGTCTGCCAACTGGTGCGACCAGAGACTATATAGTATTACGACCTGGAGCCACCTGCCGCGAATACACGACACGTGGAAATGGCATGCAAGGTCCACTGGTCTCTTCGGGCAGGGTCCTCTTCTTGAGAAGTACATAATCCCTCAACTAGTTCCAAGACATTCCCTGTCCTTTTTCGGAACCAACCACTCTCAAGTTTCACTACCCTGTTCACAAATGGCAAAGTTCAAGTGGGTTTGTTTGGAAATGACGGCAACAAATTAAAATTACGTTAATCAAAAGGTTCAGACTTCAACAAAATCAGGCGATGTTTCCCAATATACTGCTCTCAGTATTCTTCCTTCCTGTCTCTAAGCGACAACCGCACTAAAGCACAGCTAAGTCAAACTACTAAGCTCAACACCCGGAATACACGGATCTGACTCGTGAAAAGGGCACGGAATTTTCTTCCCAAAACGTTCCAGACCAGCTCTGCGGTCCACCCACACTCTTACCCAACGGGCGCCGAGCTTATGTAATCGACGGCAAACCGCTTACGGCGTAAAGCTGACCACTCACCTACATCTAGTGACGAAGTTAAGAATGCGTGGAGTTATACCCCCATTCCTCATACGCCTTATGGCGTACTTCCCATTTAACACAAAGAAAGGCATCGCGAGCTTTTGCCAAGTGTGCCGTGAGACTATGAACAGGAAAACTATCACACAAAATGAAATATGGAAATTAAAATTACAGAAATAAAAAAGCACGCTAACCCCCACGCAACCAACCCTCCCGCGCACACGCACACACAAACACACACACAAAGTTAAGGGCTCGGGCAACAACGCCGTCTTTGATAAACTGCCAGTGCACCATTACATGAAGCTCGGAAACCATGAATTTATTCAAGTTCATTTAACCGTATCTACACGGCTATCAAAACTACGCCGTCTTTCTGCTTTAATGTAGCTTCACGCTTTGCGCAGCAAATGGCATTACATAACAACAGGTGCACGCGTATTATAAATATCAGTGCTCTAATCCAATTCTTAATATCCGGCGTAAAAAAAAAAAAGAGTACAGAAGGTGAGCCACGAGAACCGAAAAGCTAATAATATTCACCACAGCCACTGCCCCCAGAAACTGTGAATATTAAAACAGCATCACAAGACACGACAGTTCCTTACCGAAGGAGTTCCTGCGTCCAAATAATGTATTTATCTCACATACAGCCAAGCTCTACTTCTTGCCAGTAAACACAACTCATTAAGTAAACCTGTCACCACAAACATATCTGCACTTCGTCGTTCACTAATCCGAGACTCCCAAGCCGACGGTGGAGGCAAGGTTTACCTCCAAACGGGCGGTGGCAGGACGAACCGCATCTGGATTCTTTCATAACAAATTTCACCAAAATTAAACCATCCAGACAGCGCAATTCTCTCTCACACACACACACACACAAGTAGGCAGAAGGCTATGTGGAAATCAACAGGTGTTATAATGAGAAAGCGTGTTAATACATCACAAAATATATCGAACGCACTTCAAAAAACGTGAGACCTTAATCATTCAATAACAGCTGGTTAGGCAACTTGCAAAGAAAGCATGTAACTGAAGGCTAGGTGCATTACTTCTGCTTTTTAAAGCGGGAACATTCTACCAGAAATCCAGTCATAAAAGGAGGGCTACAGACTACACCACGGGAGGCCAGCCAGAAAGGCTTAGGGAGTCACATTCAGTAGGCAACTCGTTCCATTAATGAATAATTATTTTTACCTCATTTTAAGGCTTCTTATTTCTGTTTAACCATCTACAATAATAACTTACTAACTCCATGGTGCAGAGTCCTTCTTGAGAAGCTAACTGGTTTGCAGCTTGTCAAGAAATTCCCCGCATTTCACAGAACCCGAAGGTTCATTACCGCACTCACAAGCGTCCGCCACCTGTCTCTATCATGGGCCAGCCCAATCCAATCCACATACCCACATCCCACCTCCTGGAGATCCTTCCTAATATTATCCACCCATCTACGCCTAGGTCTCCCCAGTGGTCTCTTTCCCTTCGGTTTCCCCACCAAGAAGAACCCGAAGGTTCATTACCGCACTCACAAGCGTCCGGCACCTGTCTCTATCCTGGGCCAGCCCAATCCAATCCACATACCCACCTCCTGGAGATCCTTCCTAATATTATCCACCCATCTACGCCTAGGTCTCCCCAGTGGTCTCTTTCCCTTCGGTTTCCCCACCAAGACCCTATACACCCCCTCTCCTCACCCATACGCGCCACATGCCCAGCCCATCT
>Ga0131853_10028317_pt1 | contig 10034 bp, 8 predicted proteins | sample TergutLab28metaG_FD_92764 | JGI IMG/M metagenome (GOLD analysis project Ga0131853, IMG submission 92764) | Labiotermes labralis P1 segment gut microbial communities from Petit-Saut dam, French Guiana - Lab288 P1 (version 2) (version 2) | ecosystem: Host-associated > Arthropoda: Insects >... | reverse complement strand
CGTATTATCGCATATAAATAGGAACGTATTATCGCATATAAATAGGAACGTATTATCGCATATAAATAGGAACGTATTATCGCATATAAATAGGAACGTATTATCGCATATAAATAGGAACGTTTTATCGCATATAAATAGGAACGTATTATCGCATATAAATAGGAACGTATTATCGCATATAAATAGGAACGTATTATCGCATATGAATAGGAACGTATTATCGCATATAAATAGGAACGTATTATCGCATATAAAATTCCAACATTTTTTTTTTTTGCTTGGGCTAGTAAAGAATTCGAACTGTGGGGGGAACAAACAATTTTCAATTCAGTGTAAAAATGTCATTAAATTAGTTTTATTTTAATACTAATTAATTCGTGATATCTGTAGGTTATTTATTAAAGTGCAGTGAACTGTAGAGATTTGGGTTGGGAAGGAGGGGAATATAGCCGTCATGGGAGACAAGAAATTAATACAGAAATGAGGCTGGGAACGCTGCTGCAGAGCACACAGGGATTTGAGTTTCTTTCTTATTCTTACCTCTTTCTACATACTCATTTTAGGTGTGGGGGGTTATTGTTGGACCTGATCACTCCCAGTGGCACGCACGCACACGCACACACACACACACACACAAACGGTAGGACTCCTCTAGACGAGGAATCGGCCCGTCCCAGAGACCTCTACTTGAAAACACAACGCTTACAAGAGACAGACGTCCATGCCCGCAGCATAATTCGAACCCGCAATCCCAGCAAGCGAGAGGACGCAAACCCACGCTTTAGATCGCGCGGCCACCGGCATCAGCAGAATTGAGTTTATGGGACAAAAATATTGGGGTTGATATCAGAGAGAGACTGGAGAGTGAGGGGAAGCGCAGAGGTTCGTGTTGAAACTTCGGAGTAGCTAAAACAGAAATGCTTAAGAACTGTTGCTGCTTATCACTGATTTCTGTAATTATTCGTCGATTTGCGATAATGCAAACACTGGTGGACATAGTTGCACTTGACCACGTTTTCCCATGCTGTTCACCATTCCACCATTGCTCTTTGCCCATCCTTCAACGTTTTATAAACCAAACCAGGCAGCCTATTATCACATCCTCGGTCTAAGTTGGGGCTTCATCTGTTCTGGTCACAGACGAAACAAGTTAAGTATCCTGATTCAGAATTTTAATGTAGTGTAACTGGGTAGCGCCTACGTGATTCAGTTCCTTTACGTCAGACGTCATCTTGAATACCTGCTGTGTGTAATTTTGTAGTAAATAAACTGTGGTCAGTAGGCTAACTGCATCAGCAACTGTATGAGATCGAACAGCAGTCACAACCGTATCTCCATTTCTCATCCTTTATGTAAAGGTAAAGCAGTCCCGTTACAGGCCTGGAGTGGCCCAGAGGGTTCCAGGAAGTTACGGTTCCCAGATTTCATGACAACGGCACAGGATGTTGGTAAGGTTGTCATCCTTACGCACCGGGCGCCTTTACCCCCAGGAAATGCTCCTGGTACTTATTTCTGTTAGAGGCTGAGTCGACTCCAGTGCCATAGTGCGATCGGAAGGATTATGTCAATGAAAAATTCCAATGACACCTGCTAGGATCGAAAACCAGCGACCTTCCGATCTGTAGCACAGCACATTAACCACTGTGCCACCGCTCATCCTTTATGCATAGTAACAAAATTGTAACTCCTAGTAATTAACCAATGCACGGTCAGCAAAACGTCAAAATTGTAACTGTTCTAACTGCTACTGCAGACGTAACACAGAACACGCACGGACAGCCTACCGTGAAATCTTCTTCGTTCTCTTGTACATTTGCTCGGTAGCTGCTAACGCGATGTTCCCAAGTAATGCGATCGAGTTCCTGCATGCGATTCCAACTTGCATCATCATTATTTTTACGGAAAAGCCTGAACTATTTATTTATTAATATGTATTCTTTCTCGAAAGTTTCGGCTACTGTGTACTGTGATACTAACAAGGAGAGCAAAACATGTCCCGTACAATGAACGGGTGAAGAGGTAACGCCATCCCTGTTTATAAAATGAAGGCATACATGTGGAGTAGAGGTATAGCTACATACATTCTTAACCTCGGCACTTGGTGGAGGTCAGTGGTCAGCTTCATGAACTTTTAGTTTTAAATGGAAGTCCGACGTCTCTGCTCAAGGATGTGCACACAAGGAATAAATGGAAGGGTTTTGCGGGGAAACCCAGCGCCGTAACTACCTAATTTCTTTGCCCGCCATATTTTATAGTAGTTAATTTGGTAAGAGGGGCACCTGGTGGCGCACTTGGTTGAGGCACTGCGCTACAAGCCGGAAGGTCGCGGGTTCGATTCTTGATGGTGTCATTGGAATTTTTCATTGACATAATCCTTCCGGCCGCATTATGGCCCTGGGGTTGACTCAGCCGCTAACAGAAATGAGTACCAGGAATATTTCCTGGGGGTAAAGGCGGCCGGTGCATAGCACCTTCATGTTTCGATTGCCTTGAAATCTGGGAGCCTTAACCTCCTGGAACTCTCTGGGCCTAGGTCCAGGCCTGTAATGGGATTGCTTTACCTTTTTTACTTTGGTAAGAAGGTAGATAAGTAACAACAGACAACAATAATAGTATCGATTTATTTCAGGCATGGGACCCTGCTTAAGGTAGTAGGTGCATGTTTTATGTACGTATTTGTTGCGCGTCAACTTTGCAGCGGGCGACAAGTGCCTCACTCGCCTCGCCTTTGTGTTACGGCTCCGGGGAAACCGCTTGGGAAAGGAACATTTGTAAGACCGAGAAGGAGATGGGGTAAAATAAAATAGACTGAAAATGGATGACAGTTACTTTGTATTTTGTCCGGAGGGCGTTCATAGTGGCAGTTCTTAAATTTCGAGTATTATTATTATTTTTAAAATTATTCTCGCCTATTTGTTAATATGTGGCTGTCTTCTGGTAAGTCCAGATCTCAACAACAGATCAAAGTGATTTACCCCAACATTTTACGAATGATATGTGCAGTGCTCATTAGTGTGAACTTCTGTAGCTCTGTGGCCGATGGGTGACCTGGGAGAAACTGAACGTTCTCGTCTCTTCCTTTCTTAATTGTTGTTAATAATAATAATAATATATTATTATTATTATTATTATTATTACTTACGTAATATTTATACTATCGCGTGTTCATAAGAATAGTGTTGCTGACCAAATACCGTGACTCTAGACACAAGAAATTCTTTCGAAACTCGTGGCACGAAGCTGCTTGTGATGGCAGTCAGTCAGTTAATTGTGACGTGGATATTAGAGGATTTATTTGACTTAAGTCTTTGAATTCTTGAGTGAAAGAAAGAGAAACATATAGAAGGTAAACGTCTCCCCACAACGTGCCATGAGGCATAGAAGAGGGGTAGAGGTGTAGCTATGCTCCTTCCTAAACTCGACGCTAGATAGTGGTGGTTGGTCAACGCCCGGGAAGTTACCCTGGTGCCCACTGTAAAGGAGGCTGATTGGACCCAAAACCGGTCTGAACGTATCGCAAAAGAGAAAAATATCTTACCTGTGCTGGGATCGAAACCCGGGCATTAGTACAGGATACATTTCTAAGCAAGTTGAAACAGAATGGGTGTGAACTCAGTAAACAGACCAATGACAGGCTGTGATGATCACGGTAATGAACCTTCGGGTTACGTACTAAGACATGGGGGATATGATGATCAACTGAGAAACTCTGTACCGTCGGTTCCGTTTCAAACCAAGAGTCGCGTTTCGACACTTCGTAGAGAGGTTTCCTCTACTGGCACATACTGGACACGCCCGAACATGGTATCACGTCAGTACACAACGAATCTCATGAATGGACCGTTCAGGGAGCGGTACTTCCCCCACCACCACGTCTCACATCAGACTCTTAAAAAATTGAATGAGATATCCCTTTGTTTCTCTTCCATTCATAAATGGTAATTTTATTGCCTTGCGCCTTGCGATGTTGAATACGTGTGTCCCTTGGGACCCCGTAGGGACCACAAGGACAAAACCGATTCGTTATGAGTCCATCAAAATAAGTATCATCATCATCAGCAGCAGCAGCAACAACGGCAGCATTATCATCGTCATCTTTAAATCACCACCTCGACACATCTACCTACACGTAATCTCAGTCATGAGACGCAGTCGTTAAACAGTCTGCCTGAACTCGCTCAAAGCTCTCTTCATAGCTGTGTTCACAGCAGTTCGCTACCAGACTCTATCCTGAACCAGTTAAATCTTTCTCACATCAGTTTTGATATTACGTATTCCATCTATGTTTAGATCTTAATAGACCTCTTTTCCTTTCAGATTTTTTACCACTGCTTCTTGTTCGCTTCCTTCTATGCGTGCTACATGCTACGTCCATTTTGTCCTTCGTTGTTTGAACTCTCCAATAACAATTCGTGCATCATACAATTTGCGAAGCTCCTTATTTTGAATTTTTTTTTGTCTACTGTCATGTCTCTCTCTCTCTCTCACACACTCTGCACAGATATTTTTCACAGCTCTTTTCACAGCCCTATTTACCCCCAGATTTGTCCGTTTTACTTAAAATCATGCATGGTTCAGCGGGTCGAGATTTTGAAACTACACAGAAAATCGTCAATTTTGTGCAATTAATTATGGAGTGCAATGTGTGCAATATTTACATCGCCCTGTACACCAACATTTACATCACCATGTACACCAACTTGTACACTACCATGTACACCAACATTTACATCACATTGTACACCAACTTGTACATCACCATGTCCACCAACATTTACGTCACCATTTACACCAAAATGTACACCGACTTTTACATCGCCATGTACACCAACATTTACATCACATTGTACACCAACTTGTACATCACCATGTCCACCAACATTTACGTCACCATTTACACCAAAATGTACACCGACTTTTACATCGCCATGTTCACCAACATTTACGTCGTCAATTACACCAATATGTACACCAGCATTTACATCACCATGTACGTTAATCTGCACACCAACGCCGCGAAATGTGATTCCGTACAAGCAGTTGTGAAGACGAGAGTATTTACAGATCAGTTTATAACGATACAGGTTCGACTGAAGGATGAGGACTCAAGTCCAGTAAATATTTTTCAAGTGGGTAGTGGAATTCTAATCACGCGTTGAGTCTCGTGTTTGACAATACAAAAGAAGAGTAAAGTCAGAGTGTATCACATTCGGATTGGACCTACAGAACTGGAACCGGAGGGGTGTGAACTGCAGAAAAAACACACACACAAAGCAATCCTATCAAAATTGCTGTTTCATATCGATAGAATGTAGCGACTGGACACACAGATAATTCCCTGTTGATGTAATGTAACATTAGGAAGATGACACTAATAACATGGAAGTTAAATCAACTGAACAACCCTGTAAATAATCGCATTCCATACCAACTGTTACAGATTATAATAATAGTGCAAGAAAATGGCTTTAATTACTTGAGTGTCACACATGTTTAATATTTTCAATCCTAAAATTTATATGAATCATTTTTAAATGTAAATAAAATTCCGATATTGTAAGAAACATTGTTTTTTTTTATCATAACACCGGTCTGTGAATGTTACTGAAGGACACGGTTGCTGTTTGTTGTGAGAACCGTGCGCAACTCATAAATACACTTCAGGAGCAGAACGCTGAGGTTTTAAGTGTATTTTAAGAAAGGCTGCAAGAATAATTACCACTTCACTGTAGAGTGTTAACCTACTGTGATCCAATTAGGGTGACAGAAGTGAGAGAACAGGCTGTACTGTTAGGAGGTTTCTCCTTCTGTAGCACTCTTTAACCTGATTTAGGCATGATATGGTTCGAGGAACACTCGTTGCTAGGAAACGCATTCCTAGTGGCCGTGATCTATTTGAATCGCTCCGGCTACTGTTCCTAAGCCAGGTGGGTGGCGTTTGCTCAAAAGCTGGAAAGAATTTCTATTCTTCCTTTTTTTCTGTCTGCCTTTGCTCCATTCTGGCGAGCCTTCCTTTTAGAACTTTAGCCTTCATCTGTTGTTACAGGTGTGAAGAAGAAGAAGTTGGGGCGGTTGAAAATGATTCTTCCCTTTCTTCTAAAAATGTTACCTTGGACCTTCTTTTTCTTGCGCCACATCTTGGCGTTGCAGTCTGGATATTATTTGTGATGTGACTTCTCTAAAACATGGGCTATTGTGAACGAAGGGTACTGCAATCGCATTTCTGTGCGTAAGGTCATGTATTGTAACAGTGCCACCAACAGCGCTGGTGACCACACACAGGTCATTTGGCATTCAAAATTTACAACTGTGACAAGACACGCGGGAACTCTTCTTCATTTATGTCTTCCTTACCTTTTTCTTCTTTTCTATCTCTTTCTCGTCGTTTCGTTTATTCTCCTTGTCTTTTCAACTTACTTTTTATGTTTTGTAATTGTACTTTTTGTAGTGTCGTATGGAGCGGAAGCATGGACGTTGACGAAGAAAGAAGAACAAGCTCTGCTAATTTTTGAAAGGAAAATATTTAGAAGAGTATATGGTGCTTAATATGAAAACGGGGAATGGAAAATTCGGATGAATCGAGAACTAGAAGTGATGAGCAAAGGAGAAAATATAGTAAAATGGATAAAAGGGCAAAGGATAAGCTGGTTAGGTCACCTAGAGAGAATTGAGGAGGATAGGATGTCTAAAAAGATCTTAGATCAAGAACTGGAAGGGACGAGAAGAAGGGGAAGACCCAGGAAAAGATGGAAAGAGGAAGTAGGAAGAGATCTTCAAGTGCTGGGGGTGAGAAGATGGAGAGAGTTGGTGGCAGATAGGAAAAAATAGAAGGACATTGTTCGACAGGCCAAAGCCCACAGTGGGCTGTAGTGTCAATGGAAGAAGAAGAAGAAGAAGAAGAAGAATTGTACTCTTTGTTTTCGTTAACATTTTCGTTTATTCTTGGATAGACATGTCACTCCACGCATGACGTATGTTTTTCTGATTATGATTTTAATCTCTAACCAGTGGCAGCTGTCTTTAATATCCGCGGCCACAGCTCGTCGTTGCGTTCCATAAATACGTTACCTGTGGTGTCACGGTTACTTTTGTTTCCTATTCTGTTTATTTTCAATCAGCTGCAGGTAATCCTAAAGTTTACTTTGCCTCTTACATGTTTTCGTTTCTGCCTGTTTGTTTGTTTGTTTACTTCTTTTTTTTTCGAAAGTTTCAAAGTAGGATATGTATTACTGGCGTAGGAACGTTTTCCAACTTCTTCCATAGAATATAATTACGTCCAATTTCTTGAATGTTTGAAATGTATGGAAGATGTTGACTGCTTCGAATAAACTCTTGTTGCGTCTGTTGAACTGACTGCCGCGAGTTCTTTGAACAAACAGTTTTGAATACGTTGAACAAATTGCTCTGACTCAATTTAAGGATGCTGTTGTGAGTCAGTCTTTATGATCTGTACTCTTCAGTAAATACTGTTCGGGTGATCAAATGAAGAAAAATGAGATGGGCGGGGCTTGTAGTACATACGGGGGAGCGGAGGGTTGCAGACTGGGTTTGGTTGGGGAACCCTGAGGGAAGAGGCCATGTGGAAGACCTAGGCGTAGAGTTGAGGACAATATTGAAATGGATCTTCAAGAAGTGGGTCAGGGGCATGGACTGGATTGATCTGGCTTAGGATAGGGAAAAGTGGCGAGCTGTTGTGAACACGGTAATGAAATTTCGGGCTTCATAAATTTCGGGGAATTTCTTGTCTAGCTGAAGACTGTTAGCTTTTCAAGGACTGTATTCCATAGAGTGATATATATGTATACAATGATGTATCAAACAAAACAAAACAAAACTTTATTACGTTTATTATTGTATTAGGGCAACATGTTTCGATTCTTATAGAATCGTATTCAGGCCCTTCTAAGATACAGGTCCTTACTTAGCCATGTTTAAAATGCGCTGTGGGATCCCAAACGCTTACATTCTTGATGTAATGTAAGCGTTTGGGATCCCACAGTGCTTTTTAAACAACATTGCTAAGTAAGGACCTGTATCTTAGAAGGACCTGAATACGATTCTATAAGAATCGAAACATGTTGCCCTAATACAATAATAAACGTAATAAAGTTTGTTGTGTTTGACTGATACATTATTGTATATTCATATATGTGTTAAACACTTCAGGATGGCAAATATTAAAAATCCCTAGGGTGAGTTATTATACAAATCTGAGTCAGTTGAAAACAGCCGCGATGCTGTTCAACTGACTGCTCTGAATACAGTCTTTAGGTCCGTTTTACAAACTAACGTTAATCCCTTAACAAACTTTTCTGGTTCAGTTGAAGAAAGTGTCGAATCCTTGGGGGGAGGGGAAGGGGGAGGGAGACCTTTTTGAATCCCTTGAATAAAACTGCGGCCAGTCCGTTAAACAATCTTCGTGAGTTCAAGAATTGCTCTGAGTCTGTTGAAGAAACTTCCCGAATCTGTCGATCACACTGACGTGTTAACGTATGTTGTTAGAAATATTTCTCACTCCGGCAAATATCAAGCGAATTGCGCTGGAGATGCACGCAAAAAATCATTTATTTGTGTATTAACAGAGTCGCGGAAACACGCATTCTTATGCTGTACCTACAGATGAGAATTTAGCAGAGCGTGTGGTCAGGATGTGCTTGATTTGTGACGGTGGTACATGCGATGTGCCCACCATGCTGAATGCTGCCCATTGTGTTACTCTCTCTCTTTATGCATGCTTGTTCACACATTTACATTCGTAACGCTATAAAATTGATTATTACCATCTTAAAATGTATTTAGTCAATTCCGAGAACAACCACCAGCTGTTTAGCGGTCCCGTATGTGATTTTTGTGCCGCACTGCAGCCTGACTGCCTCCACATTATTGCAGTCCTGGAAGCGGCGTAATGAAATGATTTCACTCCCGTTCTGGTATAATGACTGTCAATGTGTTAGCAAACACAGAGGGACTCTTGATTCAATACCTGCTTGTTCCAACGTGGAAAATATTTTAACATAATATAAACCGCCAACTAGATACAACAATAATAATTTTATTAATAATTTCAATCAGCTTAACATGTTTCGGGCGATATTTTCGCCCATCCTCAGGAACATTAGACTGTGTTTACAGCTTGTGGTATAATGCACCGACGATGCTGCCTGCTGGTGACCACCAGGCAGCATCGCCGGTGCATTATACCACAAGCTGTAAACACAGTCTAGTGCTCCTGAGGATGGGCGAAATTATCGCCAGAAACATGTTGAGCTGATTGAAATTATTAATGAAATTATTATTGTTGTTGCACCTAGTTGGCGGTTTATATTATTGTATCAATGATGCACGGTCACACAAACATCAAAAGTATTTTACCAATTTGCGACAGCAGGGAGATGGAAGACAGTTCAGGTATTCGCGTCAAATTTATTTCGGATCTGCAGCATTTCCGGTTATTAATGGGTTATAGTAGGGAAAGAATACTTACAAAGAAAACGAAGCAATTTGTAGCTGCAAGGAAGCAATAGAAAATATTGCAGGTTTCCTGTAACCTTGTTAGCAGTTTCAGGCATTAATATTGTCTTTTGGGTTGTGACGTCATGTGGTTTCGGTAACAAGAACAATGTTTCGGGAGAATTTGCTCTTTGCAGTTGCACTATTCTGTTGCATTTTGTGGTCTGGAAGTGCGGCGTTTTAAGGAGAGAACAACTAGAATTTCTGACAGAGAATTCTTGGACGCGTTTGGAAGGTACAGTAACTGCGGAAAAGTTCAAAATCACCTAACTGGAGGAAAAATTGGCTATAAATTATTTTGAATGATGAAAACCAAACGATTGGTTATTCAAAGTACAGCCGTAACTCTGTGTGTTACTTGCTTTAACTTTGATATTTATTCGTTTTTCATATTTGTGTTTTTTTTGGGGGGGGGGGGGGTTTCGCATGAAGTGGCAAAAAATTTTCTGAAAAAAAAATATTTCGAGCTAAAAAAAAAGGAAAAAAAAAAACTTGGAAAAAAGGGAAAAACATTTTTTTTT
>Ga0131853_10028316_pt1 | contig 10034 bp, 9 predicted proteins | sample TergutLab28metaG_FD_92764 | JGI IMG/M metagenome (GOLD analysis project Ga0131853, IMG submission 92764) | Labiotermes labralis P1 segment gut microbial communities from Petit-Saut dam, French Guiana - Lab288 P1 (version 2) (version 2) | ecosystem: Host-associated > Arthropoda: Insects >... | reverse complement strand
TAGATATTTCTTCGTGATTTTCTCTCTCCATTAGTGCAGTCAATAAATTAACCGATAGAATTAGATACAATTACACACAATTCCGGTAGTGATTTCAGAACAATATTTTCATCACTGTGTTCACAAAACCCTGCCGTCCACCAAGTTCCCTGCACTCTTCTGTGTTCTCTCTATTTTAAAATATAATGAAATAAAATTGTAGTAGATGACAACGGAATTACAGGTAAGTCTTTTGTTTTTGCCGTTTCATTAGCGACAGGAATTCAGCAATAGCAATTAACGTAATTAGATTAAGAGAGCGCAAAGTATTTTCTCTACGCCGATTGTAGGCCTTCATGACGCTATGCTTAGACAGAGTGACACTTTCTTATTTACCGTTTACTCTGTATGTGTGTGTGTGTGTGTGTGTATGTATATATATATATATATATGTGTGCGTATATATATATAGATATGTGTGTGCGTGTGTGTGTGTGTGTGTATTCGGATTCATTCAAGTAGAATATGAAAGACGTTAAAAAATCTGCAGTAAAAACGCCGGTTCTGGTAAAAGCCAACAGGTTTATTAATATATAAATTGCACATGGCAACCGCAGTATCTCCTATAAAAGTAATTAGACTTTCATAGAACTAGCTGATCGCAAATTTCGTCCCACCACTTGTGAGAAGCGAAGAGTCGCTAACCTCACAGCGCAGCAACGGATTTCAAGTAGAAATAAAAGACTATACTTTGTTATTGTAGACGTCTGAAGTTCTAAAAGTCCAATATTTTTAAATTCATATGCGATGACAGAACTTAGTTATATAACATCAAACGTAATCTGTAATTTAACTCATGCCGGACCCGTACGAATACTGTCAAAAATACAATTCCTGAAGAACAAGAAATTTTATTGTCATAATTAAAAAATACTAAATTTATTATTATGATTGATGGTATTATTGTTAGTTGTGATAACAGTGTAGTATTGTCCTGGGGGATGAGGCCTGTTTCTTGGAATTCTTAACTATATGCTTATGTGAACGTTGTGAACAGCCATTTTTATAAAAACAGAAATATTAGAACATCAGATATGTACAGGTTAAGGAAAGAATGAAACACTGAAGTAGTCTTTGGGAGATAAAATATTCGTCACCATAATCTTAGTAATTAACCAACTTAATGCACAAATTCTTGTTTTATAAAAAGTTTGAGAGAGGACCGGTGCACGGGACGGCCACCTACCAGAAGCTGTATAATACAATTTTGACCTCCTGATGATGAGCACAAAAGTGCTCGAAACATGTAGAGGCGTATAATAAATTTATTACAAAACAAGAATTTGTGCAATAAGTTGGTTAATTGCTAAGATTATTCTGAGATGCTCGGTCAGCAAAATATCAAAATTCGTCACCATATTTGTAAAGAGGGGTTGCTGACGAACCGGGTGGGAGGAGGTTCGTCCGCTTAGTATGTGGTCAACTGAGTAGCTCACAAATGTGTATGGTCCTCTTATCATTGTCACTGTCTTATTTAACAGCGTTTTAAATGATTAAAGTCATATGGCGTCGAAGGTACATGAGTGAAACATGAAGGTGGGACATCACTAAGGCTACAGTCACGAGAACATAGAATTACTCAGAGAAAACCCCGTCTCAGTGCCCCTTTGTTCGCCACATTTCCAACACTGACTTACGTGACTGTTTTAAGTAGTATTTCAGAAGTAGGCCTAGCGCTGTTGCGGAGCGGGCCGAAAGCTGTGAGCTCAGGCGGCCGATCGCGTGCCACTGCGCCGTATCTCGCTGCCAGTCATTCGCGCCAGACAGCTCTAGACACGGAAAGACAGTACCTCAACCTCAACCTCTCGGAGCAGAAGGCTCAATTCAGCTCTTCTTCCTCCTTCTTTTCTTCTCTGGGGCTGAAGCACGATTCCAGTCTCGGTTCTTTCAACGCACATGTGTTCTTAGCAATAAGAATACACCTGGCGGTCATCACATATTTGTAAGACAGGACCGCTCTGTCATATCCTGAACAAAATAAATCCATTCCACGCTTAGTTCAGTAGTATTCAACATTTCTCTAGTTCCGGCTGACAGCTGAGGTAAAGAAATTCAGTACAAGAATGTAAAAAAGAGAGAGAAGTGTTAATGGAAGAAACAATATGGGAAGGTCAATACTGATTGCATATCCGTATAATATGAACCAACAGCATGCACTCTTTACTCTTAATTTATTTCAGTGACAAGCCTCTACATGTTTCGAGCAGGCTTGCTGCTCATCATCAGGAGGATCGACTCTGTATAAACGACAATTGGTATAGTCGTGCATTGTGTTGACTGGCTGCTGGCAGAAGCCAGTCAACACAACGCATGACTATACCAATTGTCGTTTATACAGAGTCGATCTTCCTGATGATGAGCAGCAAGCCTGCTCGAAACATGTAGAGGCTTGTCACTGAAATAAATTAAGAGTAAAGAGTGCATGCTGTTGGTTCATATTATACGGATATATCAGGATATACGGTCAACAAAGCATTAAAAACTTACTGCGCACTTCATCTGCGAGTATTATAAAGTACTTTGGTTCCACAGTTCAACGTTTCGCTACAAAAAATAAATAACACAACCTTCATTTTATTTGGAACGGAGCTTGCCGTGCTTCGTACAAATGCAATTGGAGTTGTTATCAATAGAGAGCAATTGGATATTTTTAAGATATTCTGTAAGTTATCTGCCTGCATCGACACAGTGAGACTCAAAACGGTATCCAAAAGCACACAGGAATCTGGTCTTGTGTCAGTGTCTGATGTCTTTAACGTGCTGAAAGTTACCAAGAAGTAATGTCTTGGTTACAAAAAAAAACTCATATTATTCTATCACGAAACCACAGTAAACTGTCTTACTCAGCGCAGCGGCGTCTTCTGGCAAACACGCAACCTAAGAGTCCGTTTATTGACTTGTAAATAGAAAAGTGAATAAGAATTTTTGTGTTTTAAAATAAAAATGCACTTTTCGGCTAATGAAACCGAGTGTGTGTGTTATCTGAGGGCGCTATCAAGTGCTGATAAAATAGCGTTGGTTACAGACGATGAATGGCCATGGGGCATCTCTGGATTGATAATGACAAGAGAATACTGAAATATTCGGAGAAGAACCTCTCCCAGTGCCAGTTTGCCCACAATACAGCCCACGGACCTGCCTGGAAATGCGGCCGGACCAGCGCTGACAGCCCGGCGACTAAGCGCCTTAGTCGTGGCACAGCCCAAAACTGAGATTTGCTTAACTGAATTGCAGTCTTGACGTAGATTGCTGCATTAAAGAGAAAGGGGGCGAGCGAACTGTCTGTGGTCCGCGGGACGCGGAGCGATTACCACTGTTTCATGTGCTACATGGAAGAGGGGAAAAGAAATGTAGGTTTTACCGCCCATCCATTCTGTGGTCTGTCTTACGGCAGGTCCATAGCCTCTTCCAAACCGAGTTCTCCACAAATTGCGATCTAGTGTTTCCTCCTTCAATTTCCAGTAGCCTATCTTTTCCTTTAGGTCATCCAGTAGCTGCTTACGGTTCCTTCCTCACCTTCCCGTCACTTCTACCCTTCCCTCTATCTTTCTCCCATTAACGTGTTTTAGAAGGCAATTAGTATGCAAGCTGTGACCAATCTACTTAACCTCCCTACACTTCATTTTTTGTAAGATATCTCTCTCTAACTCCACTTTTTGTAACACTTTTCTTTTCTCACACGATCTGTCCAACTGATCTCCTCCATCCTTCTCCAGCACCACATTTCAAAACTTTCCAGGCATTTACCACTATCCGAAATTTACAGATCGGTCACACCGAAATTTTGTGCGTCGTCCAAATAAAGGTCTTTTCGGGACCTCACATCGTGTAGGATGATAAGTTTGTTCCCACGTTTCGGAGAGTTCTGCTGTTCTTCCAGAACGTCGCAACAAAGTAGCACAGCATAAGAATCCAAAAGACCACAATTTTAGCAACACTCATCATACTTACTTACTTACTTACTTACTCCATGGTGCAGAGTCCTTCTTGAAAAGCTAACTGGTTTGCAGCTAGTCAAGAAGTTCCCCGCATGTCACGGAACCCGAAGGTTCATTACCGCACTCACAAGCGTCCGCCACCTGTCTCTATCCTGGGCCAGCCCAATCCAGTCCATATACCCACATCACACCTCCTGCAGATCCATCCTATTATTCACCCATCTACGCCTAGGTCTCCCCAGTGGTCTCTTTCCCTCCGGTTTCCCCACCAAGACCCTATACACCCCCTCTCCTCACCCACACGCGCCACATGCCCAGCCCATCTCATTCTTCTTGGTTTTATCACCCGCACAATATTGGGTGAGGAGTACAGATCACTTAGCTCCTCGTTATGCAATCTCCTAGCAACACTTATATTAAAGACATTTCCAGTGAATGTTATACTTTGCTAACGTGTGCAGAAGTGCGAAGAATTTCAGTAATATATAGCATAATAATGTAACAAAAGACGTCGGACACATCTGAAGCCCTAATTGGTACACTGCACAGGTTTGTACACGGTATTTGAAGGTAATATTTACCATTGAAAATTTGTTGCTGTGCACAAGCGCCGCGTCAAGAAAAAGTTGAGGAAGTAGAGATTAAACTTCGTATATTCTTCACATCGACGCTAGATGAAGGTGGGCTCCATATAAGAGCTTTGTGAAGCCAGGAACCTCTCAGAGTGCGATAGCAACAGAGGGCAGTGTATTCATGCCGTAAATCAAATTGCGGCTCATAAGCATAAAATAGGCCTACCAATTACTCAATTATTACACCAACCACTGCACATATATAAAATTTACACATTAAAATATTAAAAACGCTCCGACATGTTTCGGTCCTAAGACCATAATCAGGGAGCTATATATTCCTTGCTAAAGTCACACTAGAAATAGTCACAGATTACTTTCGTCGTACAAATTGGGTGCTGTGGCAGCATGCCATGTTGTGTAATGTTATGTTGCAAAGAGTGCCCTGCTACGGATGTGCATTCTGTGCTTCGTTGCGTGAGTATCACATTACACAACACGGCATGCTGCCACAACACCCAATTTGTACGACGAAAGTAATCTGTGACTATTTCAAGTGTAACTTTAGCAAGCAATATATAGCTCCCTGATTATGGTCTTAGGACCGAAACATGTCGGAGCGTTTTTAATATTTTAATGTGTAAATTTTATAAATTTTATATATGTGCAGTGGTTGGTGTAATAATTGAGTACCTCGACAACATGCACGGTGTAACAATAAAAATAGGCCTACCAATACTTAAAGATTTACAAATATAAATTTACTGTGTAAGTTTTTGTTATTCAGAGGAGCGTGCATTATGATATATTCTTATAATAAAAACCAACGAGATGTACTATTTCTCAAATTAATTTTGGTACAGAACTCTGTATGTTTCGGACAGACTTACTGTCCATCATCAGGAGTCTAGTACTGTACACACAGCAATAGGTATTTGTCGTACAGTTTAAGCTGACAGTCTGCTAGCGAGATCAGGATGGAAGTCGGCAAAACCTGTTATGACACATACCTATTGCTGTGTATACAATACTAGACTCCTGATGATAGACAGTAAACCTGTCCGAAACGTATAGAGTTCTGTACCAAAATAAATGTGAGAAATAGTACATCTCGTTGGTTTTTACTATAAGAATAACTGTAAAATTTGATGTTCTCACAATCCTAAAGTTAAGGCAGACCTCTTTTTGGATCGTTAGACCACGAAGATTGAGGCACTTCGCTTTTCTCACACGTTTTAAACTATTTACCAGTCAACACGGCGTAACATAGGGTACACAATAAAACCTGAATCTTCATAAAGTCCCTATAATGGATTTCACGTTTGAGCGGTTAGCATTTCTGCTTAGTGTGAGAAAGTTATCGAGCCTGGAATTGGCCACAGGTATTTGCTCATTCTTCTTCAATCCCACAGAGAAAAGGCCCAATTGTTACCTTGCAATATACCACGCCTTTTCCTTCCACATGGTTCCTAATTCATAATTCCAAATCAAAACCACATTCTACTCTATAAATCATAAAACTTCTAATTAAGAAGCAAAAAAAAAACTTACACTGTTTCCATGACGGAAGAGCCTTAACCATTACGGTCTGACACTGTCCTTGTTCCCATTCCAGTTCTCTCCTGTAAAGAGGTCAATAAAACGTAACAACTACAGTAATGGTTTATTTATGGACTTACTTGCTTGTCGTGCCTTAAGGACTATAAAAACATGTGCGTGACCGCGAACCGTACTGTCAACTTGCCTTGGCCTGCTGTGTTTCATAGCCCACATCAAAGGCAATGCCATGCGTTTTTGTTTGAGTAGAAACTGCATTTTAAGATTAAGAAAGCCTCACAACTTATTAGGGAGGTGTGTGTTTCTCTGTCTGTCAGCTGTGTAGATGAAAGACGTCTATATGTTACAGAAAAACTGGCAGATTTTCATTCAAATCTGCTTTGATATAACATGTGACGGTGCCGGTAGTCATACAGGTGTGTTAAGAGTATTATAATAAGTTGTAGTGTCGTATTTGAAGGAAGGATTTTCATGCTAATCTTGTGCGGTGTTCTGATGAAAAGGGCATTTCATTTACAGGAGAAAGCTAAGAAAGTTCCGCTGAAGGAGGGGCCACAATTTATGACGTGTCAGAAACGTATGGAAGATATCGCGACGCGGGCCTAAAGTTTAGCGCATCACATATGCTGCCTATTTGCTCTTCCATCGGGCTTTAAATTCTAGAAGATCAAAGGAAATATTCCAAAAATTTGGATTGAGTACTGACGTGCCTTCTCGAAATTATGACGTATGTGACAAGATTTACAGAAGGCGCTTCGGCGAGCGACTAATTAATTTCGGGGAATTGGAAAATCTTTCTTGTACAACTAACAGTCTTTCATGTAACCTAGAAGTTCTGTATTTTTATGGATGCCCTATTTTTCACCGATTTCACAACATCCTTCCACCTGCTTCCATCCTGAGGCAGATTAATTCAAGCCACCATTTCGAAATCCATTTTTAAAGATCCATTAATATCATCATGCCATCTTGGATTAGTTCTCACATGTTGTTGACGTAAAGGTAAATTTCACCCAATACCGAGTCTTGAAGGCACAGTAGGGGAGTAACGGTATACATCTACTTTTTCTTTAACTTCAGGGCTGGATGCACGAGGGTGTTTAACGCCACGCTTTACCCACGGGGAGAAGATCCAGTGCCCATTGTACAGAAGGCTGGTTGGGCTCCAGGTCAGGTCTGGACGGGTGCGGAAAAATTCTTCCCCATCGGGTTTCGAAACCCGAAGTGCCTAACCTGTAGCGAGTCGCTATACCGACTACGCTATCCCGGTCGCCTCACACATGTGGCCTTATTCTTTCAAATTATAAAACAAAAGATTTGTATTGATTTCTCCCCTCTTGCATCCACTCCCAATCAACTACTTTCTTAAATATGAAATCAAATATGCCTAATTATTACCAACAAACAGGATCTCACATTACAGGCCCACGACAATTTGATAGGCTGTACTCATTTCCAAAGGGTAGTTATATACGTTATAAATGTATGTATGACATCTGCTACCATAAAATCAAATTGGATAGTAGATCCTCTCGTAGTTGCTCCTGTTAATGGCCTAACGCGATCTAGCGTTACCCCCCACCACACGCCCCACCAGTCTCGATTGAAAAATAAGACTATGGATTGACTCTCCAGACTCCATAGAATATGAGGGACTAAATCCCACAGGAAAAGAGAATTGCGGGGTTGAGTCAACCAGTGCATCGGATGGGGCAGTGAGTCACTAGAACTGCACCAGCCATCAAACGTTACTGTCAGATACAAGAGGCTATCCACTGCCTTCAAACATGGGCCGGCGTGTCTAATCTTATTCATAATTTATGAATCCTCGTCGTCGGAAAGTATCGAAATACTCTCTCAAATCTCGTCAGGATGAGTGATGTTTACAGTCTGGCACGTCCTTATACCGAAAAATTCCTGATATAATGTGTGCCTTTGATTTTCAGAACCTGCTTCATATTACTGCACTTTTGACATCACAACAGATGTATTTTATTGTAAACTGTTTATTGCTCTATGTTTTCATGGCACTTTGGTTTGAGCTGTCTGAGGATGGCGATAATGCCGAAACATGTAGGAACTAAGTAACAGAAAGCATTTATTGTAACCGGCCATCCACCTTAACGACCTTCAACATCCAGCTTCTATCGGACGCCATTAGTGGTGAAGGTGGATAGTGAAACTGCCGACTGATAGTTCATCGTCGAGAAGAACTCCACATTGGAAATGTCTGCGTGTTCGAAATTAATTAACGCGCGTCAACATCGGGAAACAATTTTGTATGAGTATCAGTCTTTTTTTAGTGTAACTCCACACACAGTGTCTGCTGTATCCAAAACAAACAGGTCGCCAACACAGCGCAAAGTTGAGTCCAGTTACGGGGAAAAGTACCTGACTTGGGGTCCTGAAAGTTATCCCTTCTTTCAGTCATGTTTATCTGTACCCTGGCGTTAATTGCTAGGTTGTGCCTTTCTGGTGGAATGGAGACTTGGTCAGCATCACATAATTGTATTGTACTGTACCAATGTATATTCTCTATCAGTTTCTGTTCAACCGGTCGGTGTTAAATTTACCAGTTCCATTCCCACAAAAGTAATGATCACACAATGACAGAAAGCGTTCTATTTTTCATCCGAGGTTGGAAGTCCTTGGATTCGAACTCAGGCTGCACAGCCACAATAGAGGTTGTAGAATTGTGCATTTGTTGGTGTTACCAGAGTTTTAATACATCACAATGCACGGAATGAACAATGTAAGCGTGATAAATTCTTAACAAGCCAGAATTATCCATCATTACAAAAAACACCAAAGAAAAATTACTTACAAGTAATGCAGCAATATGGTTTAACAAAACATGAAGATTCAAACATTCAGCCCCTAAATACATGCATGTTAGTGTTAACGGAAACAATGAAACCAAAACCTGCACTATTTACATCACAACAAACGTATGTTTATTGTAAACTGTTTATTGCTCTATGTTTTCATGACATTTTAGTGGGAGCTGTCGGTGGATGGCAATAGTGCCGAAACATGTAGAAGCTAAGTAATAGAAAGAATATATATTGTAAAATTTTGTATTTGATGGGGATCCAAGAGTCTTAATTACTCTCAGGGTTATTATTATTATTATTATTATTGGCTTCATTTTTTATCATTGTATATATGGTTGTATGTTTCGTATGCTTCTGTTTAATTTTGTACATTATGTATTTTTATTGTTATGTTTATGTATTCTTTTTGTTATTTGTGTTCTGTTCTGTGTACCCTGTTTCTTTGTGTTGTTCTGTGTATTGTTTGTGTGTAAATGTGTAATACACTACTGCCACCGAGTGTCAAACTAATTGCAGTTAACAAAATATATCATATCATTATTACTATTATTTTTGTTGTTGTCACTTATACAGTGTCTTGTTTGATCGCTTTTCAGAATTAATTATAATCGTGATCTGGTCCATCTTCACCGATTTTGTTCTTGGTACGTTCCGGTACCAGAATTCTAACTGTATCCTGCTGGTATGGGCTCGAAAGTAATTTCCATAAGTAATTAATACTCGCACAGTTACGAACAAGTAGGCGCAACTTCATACAAAGAGCCTAGGTAACCGGATGGGCGTTAACTGTTCCACATATCAGAAAGTTAAAAAATCGCACTACAAAGCTAAATGTTTAAAACAAATAATGTGCTCTTGCTTTTCGAAAGCGTCACTCCATCTACCATTGGTCTCAGGAGAGAAATATGGAAGCCTAAATTTATTATTTCGTCGGAAACGGTATGTAGTCAAATACAACTATGTTAATTAAAGTGTATTTAATGGCTATACTAGACAACTACATGTTTCGGCCTTTACTGGCCATCTTCAGGTTGTCTTCCAGAGAACTTAAGGTCCTACTATATACATTGTGCGCGCACAATGTATATAGTAGG
>Ga0131853_10028314_pt1 | contig 10034 bp, 5 predicted proteins | sample TergutLab28metaG_FD_92764 | JGI IMG/M metagenome (GOLD analysis project Ga0131853, IMG submission 92764) | Labiotermes labralis P1 segment gut microbial communities from Petit-Saut dam, French Guiana - Lab288 P1 (version 2) (version 2) | ecosystem: Host-associated > Arthropoda: Insects >... | reverse complement strand
TACAGAATCCATTGTCACAAACCATTAGAGAATTACTCAATTATTATACCAACTACTGCACATATATAAAATTTATTAAATTTACACATTAAAACATTAAAAACGCTCCGACATATTTCGGTCCTAGGACCGTCATCAGGGAGCTCTATTGTCCTTGCTAAAGTCACACTATAAAAAGTCACATTAATTTCGCTGTACCAGTTGGGTATTGTGGCAGCATGCCGTGTTGTGTTGTGTTATGTTGCGAAGAGTGCCCTGTTACGGATGCGCATTCTGTGCTTCGTTGCAACATTACACAACACGGCATGCTGCCACAATACCCAACTGGTACAGCAAAATTAATGTGACTTTTTATAGTGTGACTTTAGCAAGGACAATATAGCTCCCTGATGATGGTCCTAGGACCAAAACATGTCAGAGCATTTTTAATGTTTTAATGTGTAAATTTTATACATTTTATATATGTGCAGTGGTTAGTATAATAATTGAGTAACTCGACAACATGCACGCTGTAACAACGAAAATACATTAGAGAATTATTTGTAGTTTTTCAGGAAGTCACAGGTTCAATTCCCAGTGTAGAAGCTTGATGATCTGACTGAAGATTGTTACAGTGTTTTGTTTAATCTGGCCAGTAATATTCTAGATAGAACTTCCACAGTTGATGATTTATAATCATCTTGTTTGGCACTGTAACCTATATCATTAAATGAACCAGGATGAAGAAGGATATGGCATTAGACCTAACTAATAACCATGTTCTTATGTACATAAATTAATGAAATAGAAGAAGAATACAAAGTGCTGACTTGTGTTACTACTTGTTGCTGTAAGTTATGAGGACAGACTGGATGAGAAGGTGACCATGAAAGAGTTGGATATGGGTTTTGAAGGGAGTAGCTGTAACCTGTTCAAATAAACAGTGAGATTCTTGGGATATATGTTAAGACTGAAATTTTTTATGATGTTGAGTGTTTGGGTTGTGGTCATTCGGTTGTGACACCGTGTGGTCTGCAGGTTGATACTGGCAGTTGAGAGGAACATGCTGTACCATTCTTGTAATGCCTTTGTGGCTCAGAAGATGTACTAGAAAGTGTCACAACCCAAAAGACCAAGGTCTAGACATCAGTATGTTTGGTAACACAATTGAAATTTTAACCAGGTACTTCCTGAATACGGGGGTATGCGGTGGCGCAGTTGGTTGAGGCACTGCGCTACAAGTCAGAAGGTCGTGGGTTCAGTTCACGCGGTGGCGCAGTTGGTTAAGGCACTGCGCTACAAGTCAGAAGGTCGCGGGTTCAGTTCCCGATTACGTCGTCGTAATTTTTCATTGACATAATCCTTCAGGTCGCACTATGGCCCTGGGGTTGACACAGGCTCTAACAGAAATGAGTACCAGGAATATTTCCTGGGGGGTAGAGGCAGCTGGTGCATAGGGCTGACAACCTTACCACCTTCATGTGCCGAATGTCTGGAAATCTGGGAGCCTCAACCTCCTGGAACCCTCTGGGCCTGTCCAGGCCTGTAATGGGATTGCTTTTTACTTCCTGAATATAATTGATGTGCCTGATAACGGCCTAAGGCTCGAAATGGAATTCTGAGAGGTCTTGTAGTGTCGGATTCTGAGAAAATTGGACTCGTGGAAACCAAATTTGTTAAAATCCCTTTGATCGGCTGGAATAAATCTTAGTGTATGTAACTGAAAATCCCTCTCAATTTCCTTACACAAAAATTATGAACATTGTACATGTATTATGTATTTTAAAGCAGTTTTGTATAAAAGATAAAGTAAAATATTTTGTGTATGGGGTTTGTTATTTTTGCTTGTAATTTGGTGTAAAGCTGGAGGTCATCTGCTGTGTGGTCAGTAGAAGTCAGGAGTATGCATTTGTTCACAAATCACAGTTTCAGACACTTTGTGCTTTGGACATTTAAAGAACTTGCTTCCTTAGTTACGAAGCATTATTTCTTCACCCTCGTCTATAGTGGTGGCTCGGCAGCACGTATGCTGTGCTCGCAGAATATCCCAGTGATATGTCTGGTATAAATAATTCCTGTTTAACTGTCATGTAGAAAAGGGGAATATTAAGTTACCCATATTTATATTAACAGGTAAAAGAAAATACCTTCTTTCAGATCATTTATTTAACTGAGTACATGAATTTGTTGTGTAAATGATGTATGTGGTGTGATTTGTTTATAGCAGTGGTGAGCAATCTGTGCTGCACAGAGACCAATTTAAATATTTTGACGTTTTGTTGACCGTGCATCTCAGTATATTTATCTTAGTATTTAACCAACTTGATGCACAAAATTTGTTTCACAATAAGTATTATTTCATGCCTCTACATGTTTCAAGCACATGTGCTCAACATCAGGAGGTCAAAATTGCATTACACAGCCTCTGGTATCATCACACCTATAGGTGGCCGTCTCGTGCACGGATTGAGAGAGTCCTCTCTCAACCCGTGCACGAGACGGCCACCTATAGGTGTGATGATACCAGAGGCTGTGTAATGCAATTTTGACCTCCTGATGTTGAGCACATGTGCTCGAAACATGTAGAGGCATGAAATAATACTTATTGTGAAACAAATTTTGTGCATGAAGTTGGTAAATACTGGGATAAACAATTTAAATATGTAGAATCATGCCCAGTCCACACACCTAGTAATAAGCAATAGTTTAATGAAGTTCACCTTGTTTTTAGATGTGGTGCATTTTAGAGGAGCCTTCTGCCTTCATCTTCATATTAGAAGAATTAAAGATGGTGGCAGTAGGTGTCTGCATAATGTTGGTCAATATCTGCCTGAGTATGTGGTGTCATATCTCACATGAGAGTTACTGTCCCTGTCACAGCTGTGAGGACTTCACACCTCATATTTTCATTCAACAAAAATACATAATATTAATACCAGGGAACAAATGTAATCAGGCATGCTACAACGACTTGCATTTTCAGTCCCATGGGTCCAGGGATATCAGTTTAACTTGCTGCTTTGTTACCAGTTTTTCATTATATAAGCATTTGCAAATATCTATATATATATATATTTTTTTTTAAGTTTCTTATCCATGAAATAAGCCTGTGGACCATATTAAGGAGCTGGGATATGTAACTCATTCAGTATAGTGACTAGCCTACAGAGGAGTTGCAGTTGAATTCCCAACAGAGGCATGAGGTTCTTCTCTTCTCTGGAGCATTCATACCACCTCATTGCCCCACCCAGCCTCGATGTTCATTGGGTATCAGGGACTCCTTCCTTGGGGGTAAAGAGGCCAGGGCATGAAGCAGGCCAGTCATCTGTGTTTAATGCCAAGGTTAAGAATGTGTGGAGGTATAACTCTGTTCCTCTGGGTGCCTTTATGGCGTTCACAGCGATAACTGCACGTGCCCTTTTCATATGGATAGGTTTGGCAGTCCATAGGTTTATCACCAGTGCTTTAGATGGTCAAATTAATTCTGTGCCATTATTGTAGGTCATGAGCCTATTTTGAGCGTTGGTTATCGTGTCATTGCTCCAGTTACAATGTGCCACTTAGTTTTAATTTCAGTGACTGTGCCAACATACAGGATTGCTGTGAAGGTGTAACAAAATGCTCAGTCTTTGTTCGTCTTCAGGTTGATTTGAATCTTGGCTTCCTGTAATTATACAGACCGTCTTCATTCAGATTGTGGGCCAGGTAGCTCAGGCAGTATAGTAACTAGCTATGAGCTGGACGGTCCAGGGATCGAATCCCGGCGGGGATGAGATTTTCTGCACATGTCCAGACCAGCCCTGGGGCCCACCCCGCCTCCTGTACAATGAGTACCGGTCTTTCCCAGGGGTGAAGAGTGGCTGGGGCGTGACAATGACCCCTCACCCCCTTCTAGTGACGTGGTCAAGAAAGAGTAGAGCTATACCTCTACTCCCCCTATGGGCCGTACAGCCTGTACAGAGCCTCAGTGCCTGTACAGTACAGCTATACCTCTGCTCCCCCTATTGGCCGTACGGCCTGTACAGAGCCTCAGTGCCTGTACAGTACAGCTATACCTCTACTCCCCCTATTGGCTGTACGGCCTGTACAGTATAGCTATACCTCTACTCCCCCTATTGGCCGTAAGGCCTGTACAGAGCTTCAGTGCCTGTACAGTATAGCTATACCTCTACTCCCCCTATTGGCCGTACGGTCTGTACAGAGCTTCAGTGCCTGTACAGTATAGCTATACCTCTACTCCCCCTATGGGCCATAATATGGCCTGTTCAGAGCCTCAATGCCTGTACAAGGGCGCACTTTACCTTTATTCAGATTAAATTTTCAATTTTCATTCCCACAATCATGTCTTATTATTATGTTACGAAATATTCACTTTTTAATTTCGTCAGTACTCATTGTAGTTTTGGCGACCAGTCTGTGGTACTGACAGGGAATGCAACTGTATCCCAGATGAAGGTATTTCAGAAGGTGGTTTTGTAAAGTCGTTCTGTATTAAGCACAACCGAGCAACCAGGGTTCAGTTCCTGCTAGGAGCAAGATATTTTTCTCTTTCCATATTGTCCACACAGGCTTTGGGGCCCACTCAGCCTCCTTTCAGATGGGTACCAGATTATCTTTCCTGAAGGGTATAGTGGCAGCAGGTGTGACATAGACCATTCACTTCCAGGTTGTACTGAAGTTACAGTTGTAAGGAGCAGTGCATGCCATCCCCTTCGCCTTCGTGTTGTGACAATTAATTAACCTTAACTTCTTCTGTGTACAGTGTGTTCCCATCGATCTTTACATAATGTCCTACAGTTATACAGGGTTATTCGAAATGATTGTCGGGGTTTTAACAACCTGTCATACACAATACACTTGAGATAGCAGAATATGTATTTTTTTATTTAATAGAACAACACTCCCAAGTTTTTGTTACATACCTTACAGGTGCTCTATATGTGCACCCTTTGTGATTCTACGAACATCAACACGATAATTGAGTTCATTCCAAACTGTTTGTAGCATGTCAGCAGTGATGGTTTCATTGACAGTTCTGATTCGTACCGTCAGTTCCGGGATACTTGCAGGAAGAGGCGGAATATAAACCTGATCCTTGACATAACCCCATAGAAAGAAATCACATGGGTTTGCATCTGGAGAACGAGGTGGCAAAGTTGTTAAAACCCAGACAATCATTTCGAATAACCCTGTATTATTGCTGTGCATAAAGCTCTCGTTCCCACTTATTTTGCATCATGATTTATTGTAGCTGCTGCTTATAATTCATCAGATTCTTTACTTCAGTGTACTCCTGTTCTGTTTTTTTTTAATGCAAACGTATTCATGTATGTATCCTGTTTTGTAGTGAAGAGGTATTTATGTCCACTGCTGTTTCATGCGTATGGAGATCATGGAGTGCTGTGGCAGCAGCAATGTATGTTTGTAAGATTTCTGTAATAAATATTACCCAAACTAAAGAATGTGTGATATTAGTAGTACTCGATGCAAGTTTCCAAAATACCCATTTAACTTACTCCACTGTTCTCATTTCTTTTGTTTTTATGCCAGTCATAAATGATTTCTAAATTCCATATGTAAGTTCATCAAAATGACATGACATATGGGTGGGCTAAGATAGTAACCTTTAATTTATCTAATTTTTTCAATCGTTTCATATAATTTTTGCATGTATCTGCCACTTCTCTGACCTCAGTTTTACGAACTGTATCCTCTAGCAAGTTACTGTTTGTAATTCCATATAACAATTTCGTCATCTCTGTATTTCTTCATGTGCATTCTCACTGTAGGTTTTGTGGTATAACTGCAGTGTCTGATGTCATACATTGATGTATTGCTCAGTCATATATAATGTGTTCTGCAGGTGTATTTTGCAGAGTATAGTTGGAAGATTCAAACCAGAAAGTATTATTCTTCCATCTGTTTACTCACATACTTGTTATGCATTTAGCTAAGAATTTGCTTATAATACAGGGTGAATCTCTCACTAGAGGCCCCAGACTATTGTCTATGTATACAGTCGAACAGTGCGCATTTCTCATTCGTAAATACTGGCAAACATGTTCATTTAAAGCATGCCAGACGGCATTTCGAACGGAATTTGGTGAAAGACGTGCACCATCGAAGTGTTGCATCCAGAAATTGGTTAAAAAGTTAGAGACAAGGGGAAGCCGATCTAACACCTGCCGACTTCTTTCTTTGGGGCCTATTGAAGGGCAAAGTGTACAAAAATACACCCCGCACAATCGAACAACTCAAAGATGCTATACGCCAAGAGATTCAAGCCATCAGCTTTGACATTATGGAAAAAGTATTCCAGAATTTGGAGAAACGCATTCAAGTGTGCTTGGATGTGAAGGGAGACCAGTTTCAGCATCGATTATGAGCATGTCCTGTTTTGCATTGTTCCTGGTATGTGTATATAAATTTTCAAGTCATTATCTCAATAACATAATTTTTTATAGACAATAGTTTGGGCCCTCTAGCGAGAGACTCTCCCTGTAGTTGTTTATGTTTTGCATATATATTGAATGTATCTTGAGATTTATGTTTGTGATATCCGTGTACTCAGGGATGTAGCTAGCGTGGGCAAGTGGTGCGGCCGCAAAACGAATATTTTAGTTGATAAGAATTGCATTTTTGTGTGCTCAACATATTTTAAAATATTGAACCAAATAAAGGTAAATCTAGCCATTTTTTTCAGTTCATAATTTCGGCTAGGGATAGCCATAGTGTATGCTTGCCCAGGGCACTAAAAACCTAGCTACAGCACTGTGTGTCATAGTGGTGTAATTGTAAGGTATGGGTTTCTAAGAGCATTCAGTGTTAAGATGATAGGCTAGTGGGCTGTGATGCTGTTGTTTGGTACGTGGGAACCATTGTTTTGGGGGATCATGTCATCTCTTCCCTAACATCATACCACATTTTTCGTTGTGAATTATTCCTGTATACTGAAGGTGGAGGTAGCAGCTTCCTTCAGAATGTTGATATGCATCTGTCAAATTACATGGTGTTACAACCTAGAAAGGGGACCGCGATAGCACAGTGGTTAAGGTGCTGTACTACAAATCAGAAGGTCACTGGTTCAATTCCAGATGGTGTCATTGGAATTTTTCATTGGCATAATCCTTCCAATCGCATTGTGGCCCTGGGATCAACTCAGCCTCTAACAGAAGTGAGTACCAGGAGTATTTCCTGGGGGTAAAAACGGCCGGTGAATAAGGCTGACAACCTTACCAACATTCTGGGCCATTGTCAAGTAATCTGGGAACCTTAACTTCCTGGATTCCTCTGAGCACCTAGGGCCTGTCGTGGGACTGTTTTTTTTTTTTTTACAGCCTAGAAAACTGTAATCATGAGTGGTATAAATCAGGGATGCAGAAATTACCCAGAATCAAGGGAGCCACCTCCAGTTTCTTGGCACCAGAATAGTGATGGGACTCAATTTCCATATGGAGGATCAAAAAGTATTAGGTGTCCCTCTACAGAATTAGTTGGCACAGCGACCTTGCATCTGGGATTTTTGCAACCCTGGTGTGTTTTTATTGATCTGGTGTTACTGAATAATCATTAGTTTATTTCTACAGAAAAGTAGTGTTTTCAATAATTGTGTGGCCAATTGATATTGCTGTTAATGGCAACAGAACTGTTTCATAGTAGAATAGAGGTACTACACAACTGTTCACCCATGCCCTTCATGAAAAGCAGTGTTAAACTTTCTGTCACAAAACTGATTTCCTTAAGCATAACACAGGAAAATTAACAGCTTATGTCATTTGAAATGTGTTCTACATGATAACCCTTCGTAACTTTGTTGTCCCAATGTGCTCAGTCTGGTAGGTGATCCTGTTTCGGAAGACGAGTGTGGTTCACTGAATCACATATAGTTTTAATTATTTCTTTTTTACTTGTTGTTTTATTTACTCAATTTATTCTTGATGTAAAATAATGGAGTGCTATATCCAGTAAAACAACTAGATCATTTCTATGAAACTGACACAGTCACTTCTCTGTACTCCTACTTACACCACACTCGTACATGACTGAATTCGCACTGCACTGCTAGCGTCTGTTATCAGCTCGTAACGTTTTCTCATTTAAATCTCTCCCCTCCTACCCGTCACCAGCGGTTCTGAATACACGTTGACAGATTAACTTAATTATTTTCTTTTCACTTATGTTTTATTTACTCAGTTTGTTCTTGATATAAAATAATGTAGCGCTATATCCAGTAAAACAACTAGATCATTTCTAGGAAACTGACAATCACTTCTCTGTACTCCTACTTACACCACACTCGTACGCGACTGAATTCATGCTGGATTGCTAGCATCTGTTGTCCACTGCTAATGTTTTCTCATTTAAATCTCTCCCCTCCTACCTGTCACCAACGGTCCTGAATATACATTGACATATTAACTCACAACGCATGCCATGAACCATCTGTAACTGACACCAGCAATTCTGAGAAACAAGTATACTAAAAATGATCAGCTACAGTGTGGAAGTTATAACATGTACCAAACGAGAGAAACAATGGGGAAAATTCTTGTCATTTAGCAAGATCAACGCTGCTAATTTAAATAGAATACTTGGTGGGTCATAAGTTACTGTATGACCACATACATATAGATCAAGTGCAGCGGTGTGAGTTCTGTTCTTGTCCCTAACACAGCAGGATTTGTATCTAGGTCCTTTTGAGACATTTTGTGCAGCATTTGTGTTATGGGTGTGAAGATGACTCCCAAAACAGCGTGGGTCAACTGGCCCTTAAAAAAAATGTGACCTGATCCCGTGGTTTGTAGTGTGACTGCCCATAATGTAATGTGTGGTGGTGTACATGCTTGCTGCTTGAGAAGTGTGGGTTGTCCTTTGCCCAGAATATGACCTTACATTTATGGCCACTATGATCTATTTGACACTCATCTACGAAGAGGACATTTCCTGGCAGTAGAGCAGTAGGAAATTACAATGTTCTGTCAATTATCCACGCTCATATTTTCTGGTTTGCATATTATCCATGCATGACTATGGATGAAAGTGAGAAATGAATTTTGTTTCAAATTTTTATTAGGTAATCCCAAAGGTAAACAAAAATCACAGACTGTTTGTGTAAATAATAAGTATAAGCTATGTATATATTATGTGTAGAATTAATAAATTACAGTTTTATTTTTTGTTTGTGGCTCAGTAAACTACATGTTTTGGATGGTCCCTGTTTGTCAATTATCCTTGCAAACCCTTCCGCACCATTTCCCTGGATAATTGAGAGTACACTGTATTGTATCAATAAAAGGGATACTTTACTGTATTTAGATCCATGTCACTAATTTAATTGATGGAAACCAGTAAGTCCTACATATGGCAGTTCATTATTGTTTCCTGTACAGGTTCCCCCATTCACTCTTATGTTGATTTGAGAGGCAGCCATTTGCTGCTGTCCGTAAGGGTGCCATGTGTTCCCTCTACTGACCGACCGACAGCTTGTAATAGGTTTATACTGAAAATATTCTTCTATGGAGTAAAAAGAATGTGTATGTAGGAATCAATTTAAGTACATTTCAAATTTCCTGACATTATTGGATAAGTCTTTAATGTATGGAGGAAGATTGTTAAAAATCTTAATGCCCATGTAATGTAGTCCCTTTTGGTATACAGTTAAATTAGTTATGGGCTGGTAAAAATTATTATTTTGTCGTGTACCTTTAGAGTGATTCTCCGAGTTCAAAGTAAACGGGTTTTTGTTGTTGACTACAAAAAGTATGAGTAAGAGGATATATTGAGATGCAAAGGGTAAGATTTCCAACCTTTTAAATAGATTCGTACATGAAACCCTATTAGTATGACCCATCATAATTCTGACTATTCTTTTTTGCATTCTAAATATTTTCATAGCATGGGGTGAGCTGCATTGAGGGACATAAGTGGTTTAATATTCCTCATCATATAGCAAGCTGAACTTAGTTTTGGAATAATATATTCAATGTGGCAACACCGGTTTATTGAATCGTGTATATATATGCCCAGAAATTTAGTTTGAGGTAGAGTTGTTATTA
>Ga0131853_10028312_pt1 | contig 10034 bp, 8 predicted proteins | sample TergutLab28metaG_FD_92764 | JGI IMG/M metagenome (GOLD analysis project Ga0131853, IMG submission 92764) | Labiotermes labralis P1 segment gut microbial communities from Petit-Saut dam, French Guiana - Lab288 P1 (version 2) (version 2) | ecosystem: Host-associated > Arthropoda: Insects >... | reverse complement strand
GTTCCCCGAGGACACCGGGACCTCCCTGGAGCGGGTCTGGCAGCTGCACCCGGCGGGACCGGCCGCACCGGGCGTCGTCTACGCGGGCACCCAGCCCGGCGCGCTGTTCCGCTCCGAGGACGACGGCGAGACCTTCACCCTGGTGCGCAGCCTGTGGGAGCACCCGCAGCGCCCGCAGTGGGAGGCCGGGTTCGGCGGCCAGGCCGTGCACACCGTCGTGACCCATCCCTCCGACCCGGATCTGGTGACCGTCGCCGTGTCGACCGGCGGGGTGTACCGCTCCAAGGACGGCGGTGCGAGCTGGACGCCGTCCAACTCCGGTGTGCAGGCCACCTTCATGCCCGAGGAGCAGCGCTTCCCGGAGTTCGGGCAGTGCGTGCACAAGGTCGCGCAGGACGCGGTGGACCCCGACCGGCTCTACTTGCAGAACCACGGCGGGGTGTACCGCAGCGACGACGGCGGCGCGCAGTGGTCCAGCATCGCGGAGGGCCTGCCCGCCGACTTCGGCTTCGCCGTCGCCGCGCACAAGCACCGCGGCGACGTCGCCTACGTCTTCCCGCTGAGCGCCGACGCGTTCCGGATGCCGCCGGACTACCGCTGCCGGGTCTACCGCACCGAGGACGCCGGCGGCAGCTGGACCGCGCTGTCCGAGGGCCTGCCCGACGCGCCCTCGTACGGCGTGGTGCTGCGCGACGCCATGTGCACCGACGACGCGAACCCCGGCGGGGTGTACTTCGGCAACCGCAACGGCGAGGTGTACGCCAGCTCCGACCAGGGCGACAGCTGGGAGCTGGCCATCGCGCACCTGCCGGACGTGCTGTGCGTCCGGGCGGCCGTCGTGTGACCGCCGCGGGCCCGGGCACCGCGCCCGGGGCGGCCGGCCACGGGCCCGGATCGCCGATCCCCGTCCGCAGCACCCTCGTTGAGCCAGTAGAGTGACGGATCGTGACTGCACGACCCTTGCACGAAATCGTCGAGCCGGGCTGGGCCAAGGCGCTCGACCCGGTGGCCGACCGGATCGCGGCCATGGGCAGCTTCCTCCGGGACGAGATCGCCGTCGGCCGCACCTACCTGCCGGCAGGGGCGAACGTGCTGCGGGCGTTCCAGCAGCCGTTCGACGAGGTGCGGGTGCTGATCGTCGGCCAGGACCCGTACCCCACCCCGGGCCACGCGGTGGGCCTGAGCTTCTCCGTCGCCCCCGACGTGCGGCCGCTGCCGGGCAGCCTGGAGAACATCTACCGCGAGCTGGTCGCCGACCTGGGCGTGCCGCGCCCGTCCAACGGCGACCTGACCCCGTGGACCCGGCAGGGCGTCCTGCTGCTCAACAGGGCGCTGACGACCGCCCCGCGGCGCCCCGGCGCGCACCGCGGCAAGGGCTGGGAGCAGGTCACCGAGCAGGCGATCAGGGCGCTGGCCGCCCGCGGCCGGCCGCTGGTGTCGATCCTGTGGGGGCGTGACGCGCGCAACGTGCGGCCGCTGCTCGGGGACCTGCCGGCGATCGAGTCGGCGCACCCCTCCCCCATGTCCGCGGACCGCGGATTCTTCGGCTCCCGTCCCTTCAGTCGCACGAACGAACTCCTGACACGCCAGGGTGCGGAGCCGGTGGACTGGCGGCTCCCCTGACCGTCACCGCTTAGGTACGCTTCCCCGGTGACGACGCATTCGAATACCCCGGCCGGCTGGTACGCCGACCCGCAGGGCACTCCGAACCTGCTCCGCTACTGGGACGGCACCCAGTGGACCGAGCACACCAACCCGGGTCAGGTGCCGCAGCAGGCCCAGCAGGGCGGCGGGAACGCCTGGGAGTTGAACGTCAGCGGCGCCCCGGACCCGTCCAAGATCCAGCGGCAGGTCCAGCAGCAGGCCGGTGTCGCGCCGAAGGGCTTCGGCGGCGGCACCCTGTTCACCGAGCCCATCCTGGTGGTGAACCAGAAGGCCAAGCTGATCGAACTCGTCAACGAGTACAGCGTGTTCGACCAGCAGGGCCGCACCCTCGGCTCGGTCGTGGAGGTCGGCCAGAGCACCGCCAAGAAGGTGCTGCGGTTCGTCTCCAGCGTGGACCAGTTCCTCACCCACAAGCTGGAGGTCCGGGACGCGCACGGCCAGCCGCAGCTGGTGCTGACCCGCCCGGCGAAGTTCATCAAGTCCAAGGTGCTGGTGCACCGCGCCAACGGCGAGCCGCTGGGCGAGATCGTGCAGCAGAACGCCATCGGCAAGATCAACTTCGCGTTCATGTACAACGGGCAGAAGATCGGCGCGATCAAGGCCGAGAACTGGCGTGCCTGGAACTTCGCCATCGTGGACCACACGGAGCAGGAGATCGGCCGCATCACCAAGACGTGGGAGGGCCTCGCGAAGACGATGTTCACCACGGCCGACAACTACGTGCTGCAGATCCACCGCCAGCTCGCCGACCCGCTGCTGAGCATGGTGGTCGCCTCGGCGCTGACCGTGGACACCGCGCTCAAGCAGGACTCGCGCGGGCTCGGCTGAGGGTGCCGGACTCCGACTCCGCGTGGGTGCTCGGCGTCGACTCCGGCGGCTCGGGCCTGCGCGTCGAGCTCGCCCCGGCCGATGGCCCGATCGGGTCGGGCGCCCGTGCCGCGGCGCCGCGCCCGGCGGTCACCGGTGACCGCGGCATCGACGCCACGAGCCTGCTCGGCCTCGTGGCACCGCTGGCCGAGCAGTTGATGCGGGAGGCGGGCGCGGCACGGATCGACGCCGCGTGCGTCGGCGCCGCCGGGATGGCCACCCTCGGCGACGACCTGCGGGCCCGGCTGCCCGCGGCGTTCGCCGAGGCGTTCGGCGTGCGGCGGCTGGCGCTGGCCGGCGACGCGGTGACCGCCTACGCGGGCGCCCTCGGGCTGCGGTCCGGCGTGGTGGTGGCCGCGGGCACCGGGATGATCGCGCTGGGCGTGTCCGCGGGCGGCACCGGCTGGCGGCGCGCGGACGGCTGGGGCCATCTGCTGGGCGACGTCGGCGGCGGCGCCTGGATCGGCCGCGAGGGCCTGGACGCCGCGATGCGCGCGTTCGACGGCCGGGCGGGCGGTTCCCCGGCACTGCTGGCGCTGGCCGAGGAGCGGTTCGGGCCGGTGACGTCACTGCCGGCCCAGCTGTACCCTCGGCCCGACCGGCCCGCGGTGCTGGCCTCGTTCGCCCCCGACGTGGCGCGCTGCGCCGCCGAGGACCCGGTGGCGTCGGAGATCCTGCGGCGGGCGGCCACCCACATCCTGGAGGCCGCGGCCGCGGTCCGCCCGGGCCCCGGCCCGGTGGAGGTGGCCCTGGCCGGCGGGCTGTTCGGGATGGGCGAACCGCTGCTGGACCCGCTCCGCGACCAGGCCGAGTGGCTGCTGCCCGAGGCGGACCTGCACGCCGCGGCCGGCGACCCGCTGGACGGCGCGGTGCTCGTCGCGTCGGCCCTGCACCGCTCGGCGCTGACGCTCCCCGCCGACCCCGCTCTGCTGACGCTCACGGAGACGGACGCGGGCACGGACGGCACGGAGACGGGGACGCACACGGGCACGGGGGACCGGCCGGCGCCGGAGACCGTTCGCTGAGCGCTCGAAGGTCCTCCGGGTGATCTCGCGAGGGCCTCAACTGGCGCTGCCCGCCGCGCCCGTCACGCCCGCCCCCGCGCCCGTCACACCCGCCCGCCGGGCCCCGCGCGCCTGCCGCGGGCCCACCGGACGCGGGCGTCCCACGCGACGCCGGCAAGCGCGGCGGCACCGCATGTGTACAGGTCAGACTCGGTTGCTGACCGAACGTGTCCGGCGCGGGCCGGGGGAATCGGACACTTCCGGACAGCCGCGGCCTTCCTCGTACCCGCCCGAACATCGAGGCCGCGCAACCCGTTAGCATGCGACGCCATGAGCACTGCACCAGGCCCCTCCTCCGGCCTCCCCGTACGCATGCCGCGTCCGCGCCAGCCCGGACGACACCGTCGACCGGAGGCGCTGGCCGCGCCCGAAGGCGCGCCGGTTCTGGTCCTGGCGGTACCCGGCACACCGACCGCCGCGGCGCTCAGCCTGGCCGAGGAGGTCGTGAGCCTCGCCCGCTCCGAGCTGTCCGGCCTCGACCCGCGGATCGCGTTCGTCGACGGCGAGGACACCGACGCCGACGGCGCCGAGTTCCCGTCGCTGCGCAGCGTCCTGGACCGGGTGGCGGCCGAGAAGCCCGGCGACGACATCTCCGCCGTGGTGGTGCCGCTGCTGGCCGGCCCCGAGGCGTCGGTGCTGCGCCGCGTCCGCCAGGCCGTCGCCGACAGCAAGGCGCAGGTCGAGCTGACCGATGTGCTCGGCCCGCACCCGCTGCTCGCCGAGGCGCTGCACGTGCGGCTGTCGGAGGCGGGTCTGGCCCGCGCCGACCGCGCGCGGCTGTTCACCGTGGCCACCGCGGCCGACGGCATCATCCTGGCCACCGTCGGCGGTGAGGAGGCCGCCCAGGCCGCCGGCGTCACCGGCCTGCTGCTGGCCGCCCGGCTGGCCGTGCCGGTGCTGGCCGCCGCGCTGGACGAGGACGGCGCGATCGCGCGTGCCGCGGAGCAGCTGCGCTCCTCCGGCTCCAGCACGCTGGCCCTGGCGCCCTGCCTGATCGGCCCGGAGATCGCCCCCCAGCTGCTGCACACCGCGGCCGCCGAGGCCGGCTGCTCCGGCGCGGACGCGCTCGGCCCCTACCCGGCGGTCGGCAAGCTGGTCGTCACGCAGTACGCCACCGTCCTGGGCATCGCCCTGCAGACGCCGCAGGGCGTGCAGGCCCGGCCGTAGGCACCGGACGAGGACCGGGGGCCGCCGCGGCGGTTCCCGCGCACGACGAAACGCGGGCGGTCTCCCTCGGGGAGGCCGCCCGCGCCGGTGTTCAGTCGAAGACGACGCAGGACACCGCGGGCAGCGCCAGGGATCCGGCCTGCTTGGGGATGCCGGTCGCCGGGTCGACGTCGAACCAGGTGACGTCGCCGGAGCGCTCGTTGGCCGCGTACAGGCGGGTGCCGGACGGGTCGAGGGTGAGGTGGCGGGGCCAGTCGCCGCCGCAGCTGACGGTGTCGACGAGTTCGAGCTGCTCGCCGCTCTCGTCGATGGTGAGCACGGCGATGCTGTTGTGCCCGCGGTTGGCCGCCCAGGCGAACCGGCCGTCGACCGAGACCACCAGCTCGGACGGGTAGTTCTCGCCCGTGGTGCCGTCGGGCAGGACGCGCACCTCGGCGAGCGGCCGCAGGCTGCCCTTCTCCGCGTCGAAGCGGCACACGGTGACGACCGAGTCCAGCTCGTTCATCACGTACGCGTGCGCGCCGTCCGGGTGGAAGGTGAGGTGGCGCGGGCCGATACCGGAACGCAGGCCCAACTCCCGCTCGATCTCCAACTCGCCGCTTTCGGTGTCCAGTTCGCACACCCGCACCGAGTCGGTGCCCAGGTCCACGCTGACCGCCCAGCGTCCCGTCGGGTCGGGCAGCACGGCGTGCGCGTGCGGTGCCTCCTGCCGCTCGCGGTTCGGCCCGTCGCCCTCGTGCTCCAGCACCGAGCGGACCTCGCCGAGCTTGCCGTCGCCGAGCAGCGACAGCACCGTGACGCTGCCGGGCGCCGAGTAGTTGGCGGTGAGCAGGTGGCCCTGGTGGACGGCCAGGTGCGTGGGCGAGCCGCCGCGCACCGGAACGGGGGCGCCGAGCAGCGCGGGCGCGGCCGGGTCCGCCAGGGAGAACGCGGCGGCGGCGCCCTCGGGGTCGGTCTCGCTCACGGCATAGAGCGTGCGCCCGTCCGCGGACAGGGTGAGGAAGGAGGGGTTGGGCACCTCGGCCGTGTCCCCGAGCGCGGTGAGCGCTCCCGTCTTCGGATCCACGGCGGCCGCGGTGAGGCCACGGCCTCCCGCCGACGTGAACGACCCGATGTAAGCGTGCCCGGCCACTGCCGTACCTCTTCCGCCTGATGTCTTTACGGCGGCTGACAGTAGTACGTGACGTCCGTTACGTCGCCCCCGGGTCCTGCCGTCGGCGGTTCGGGGGCCCTGACGGCCCGTCTGACGCCCGGCCGCCACCCGTATGGGGGAGTTACGCCAGGCGGCGGCGCCAAGGCTCCGGCGGCGACCTGCGCGGTACGGGGTCCCGAGGCCGGCCCGCGTCGTGAGCGGTACGCGGGTTCCGTACCTCGGGCGGCGGCCGGAACGCGGCCGGGCTCGACGCGATCGGCTCAGCGTGATTGGGCTCGGCGCGGCCGGTACGGCTCCGCGCCTCAGGCAACCGCCAGAACGCGGCACGGCGCGGGGTGCAGCGACGCGGCGAGGTCAGCGAGCGCGGCCTCCAGGCCACGACGCGATCGGTCTCGAAGCGGCCAGTCTCGACGCGGCCAGTACGGCTACGCGCCTCAGGCAACCGCCAGAACGCGGCGCGGCGCGGCGTGCAGCGGCGCGGCGAGGTCGGCGAGCGCGGCCTCCAGGCCACGACGCGATCGGGCTCGACGCGGCCAGTCTCGACGCAGCCGGTACGGCTCCACGCCTCAGGCAACCGCCAGAACGCGGCGCGGCGCGGCGTGCAGCGGCGCGGCGAGGTCGGCGAGCGCGGCCTCCAGGCCGTGCAGGTGGGCCAGCGCGCGGTCGGCCCGCGGGCAGGGAGCCGGCGCCGCGGAACCCCGCGACCCGGCCACGACCAGCGGTTCGGCGGCGGCCCGCGGTTCGCTCGCAGCCCGCGGTCCGTTCGCTGCGCGGCGCGCGCTCACCGGCTGCCCCTCGCTCACCGGCCGCGGCCTGGTCGCGGTCACCAGGCCAGCCCCGCTCGACAGTTCCGCCGCGGTCACCAGGCCGTCCGCGCGGGGCAGTTCGGCTGCGGCCACCAGGCCGTCCGCGCGCGGCCATTCCTCCGCCGTCGCCAGACCAGCCCCGCCCGGCAGCTTCACCCCGGCCACCAGGCCGTCCGCGCGCGGCCATTCGTCCGCCGTCACCAGACCAGCCGCACCCGGCAGCTCCACCCCGGCCACCAAGCCGTCTGCGCACGCCAGTTCGGCCCCGGCCACCAAGCCGTCCGCGCTCAGCCGCTCCTCCGCCGTCGCCAGACCAGCCCCACCCGGCAGCTCCACCCCGGCCACCAAGCCGCCCGCGCACGGCCGTTCGGCCCCGGCCACCAAGCCGTCCGCGTACGGCCGTTCGGCCCCGGCCAGCAAGCCGTCTGCGCGCGGCCGTTCGGCCGCCGACCGTAGGTGCGGCGCGGCGCTGGTGCCGGTCGGTGCGAGCAGCCGCAGCACCGCGTGCTCCACGCGGCGGCAGGCGGCGCGCAGCCGGTCGTCCTGGCCGGCGCCGGGGTGCGCGGCGGTCTCGGCGAGGCCGCGCACCTGGTGGGCGCAGGCGTCCAGCAGTTCCAGCACCCGCCGCGCCCGGTGGCGGCGGGCGCGCAGCGGGCTGAGCGGGTGGACCAGCGGCGCGACCGAGGCGCGGACGCGGCCGAGCACCACGTCGAGTTCGGCGGCCCGCGCGGCCACCCCGGCGCCGTGCGGGTCGTCCAGGCTCGCGGCGGCCTCCCGCACGGTGTGCAGGGCGCGCTGGATCCAGGCGTCGGTGGCGGCGTGCGTGGTCACCGGCAGCACCAGCAGCACGGCCAGCGCCGCGGCGACCGCGCCGGCGCCCGTCTCCTCCATCCGCAGCACCAGCAGCCCGGGGTGCAGGACGCCCAGCAGCCCGTACAGCGATCCGGCCATGACCGTCACGAAGAACGTCATCCAGCTGTAGGAGACCGGGGCGCTGTAGAAGATGCCGAAGACGCAGGCGGCAACCAGGAGCAGCGAGGGGGCGGTCGCGCCGTGCAGCGGGACGGCCAGGGCGAAGCCGGCGGCGATCCCGGTGGCGGTGCCCAGCACGCGGCGGAAGCCGCGCACCAGCGTCTCGCCGCGCGAGGCGGTGTTGACGAAGATCCACCAGGTGGTGGCGACCGCCCAGTACCAGCGGTCGGCGGACACGGCCTCGCCCAGGGCGACCGCCGCCGCGGCGGCCGTCGCCGCCTGCACGGCCTGGCGGGTGGTGGGGCGGCGCAGCCCGCGCGGCTGCGGCAGGTCCACGGCGGGTGGCGGCGTGCCGCCGCGCTCGTAGCACCACAGGCCGAAGCGGACGGCCGCCGCGCAGCCCAGGCCGAGGGCGAGGGCCGCGACGAGTTCCGGCAGGTCGGCGGGGACGGCGTGCAGGAACTGGGCGACGAAGAACATCATGAAGGCGAAGACACCGAGCGCGTGGCCGCGCGGCCCCCAGCGCCGGGCGTAGACGCCGGCGCCCACCACGGCGACGAACGCCGCGTCGCGGAGCAGGGGGTGCGGGTGGAGGAAGGCGGCGGCCGCGAGCACCGGGAGGCCCACGGCCGGCAGCAGGGCGGTGGTGACCGCCTGCCGCCGCACGGTCGGGTCGGCGACGGTGAAGAAGGCGAGCAGCGCGGCCAGGCCGCCGCCGCAGGCGGCGGGCGCCGGGAGCCCGGCGAGCACGATGGCGGCGACGGCCGCCGAGATGCCCAGCAGGGCCCGGGCCGCGAAGCGCAGCCGGGCACGGCCGGGGTCCGGTGCGACGAACATCCTCTTCACCTGTGCGGTCCCACCCCTGTCCGGTCGGTGTCGGTGCCCGCGGCGGGCGCCTGCCGCCGGGCATGACAAAGGCGTTGCGGGGACCCGCAACGCCATCGTCACCACCAGGAAAGCACCTGTCGCGGTGGTGGCTCAAACCGTTCGCCGTGGACTGGGCCATTGGTACGGTGATCTCGCCGGATACTCGACCATGAAGGGACCAGTGGCCCATGCCCGTCGACGCCCTGGACGCGCGGATCCTGCGGTTGCTGCTGGAGCAGCCGCGCACCAGCGTCCGCGAGTACGCCCGCATCCTCGGCGTCGCCCGCGGCACCCTGCAGGCGCGGCTGGACCGGATGGAACGGGACGGGGTGACGACGACGGCCGGCCCGCGGATCTCGCCCGCCGCGCTCGATCACCCGGTGCTGGCGTTCGTCCGCATCGAGGTCACCCAGGGGCATCTGGACGCCGTGGGGCAGGCGCTCGCCGCGGTGCCGGAGATCGTCGAGGCGCACTCGATCACCGGCGGCGGCGACCTGCTGACCCGGGTCGTGGCCCGGGACAACGCCCACCTCGAGGACATCATCCAGCAGTTGATCCAGCTGCCGGGCGTCGTCAGGACCCGGACCGAGATCGCGCTGCGCGAGCGGGTGGCGGCGCGGGTGCTGCCGCTGGTGGAGGCGGTGGGGCGGTCCGCGCCGGACGGGCAGCGGGCGCCACGGTAGCCGCACGCCGTCCCACGCGTATGCCGCGGACCCGTTCTTCCCTCTGGCGGACGCGCGTAGAAACGCGCATCATGGCTGATGTTCCACCTGCACTGCCGACTCGTCCGACACACGTACGGCGCAGTTGGAGATCCCTTTTCCGGTCCGTCGCGGCCCCCCACTCCACGACGGAGCTGTGCCGTTTCCTATTTGTCATGCACAGGTCATTCCTGTGTCAGTGAAGGAGTTCGACATGGCTTGCGGATCGACCAGCCTGTGGGCCGGTGAGACGACCTGGTTCTGCTGCGGCGGAGCCTGGGGCCCGTGTGGCAGCGCCGGCGGCGGCGCCTGCGGCACCTGCCAGTCCAACGCCCACCAGGCCGCCTGGCCCAACGCGTCCCAGGCGTGCTGGGACATCACCCGTCCCGACCTCTGCGGCGAGAACATGGCGCGCCGCGGCTGCGGTTCGGTGATGAACGTCAAGCACCAGTGCTCGGGCGCCACCGTGTGCGTCACCGTCTCCGACTGCGGCCCGCGCACCAAGAGCTTCTGCGGCGAGGCCACTTGCTGCAACGGCGCCTGCCGCACCAACCGCGTCATCGACCTGACCCCGGCCGCCTTCTCGGCGATCGGGAACCTCAGCTCGGGCAAGCTGCCCGTCTACATCTACGAGTGACCGCCGGCACCCATCAGGAAGGAGCAGGACCGACATGAGCAACGACACCCCGGACCGCCGCGGCCTGGACCGCCGGCGCTTCCTCACCACGGCCGCGCTCGGCGGCGCCACCATCGTCGGCGCCTCGGCGTTGGG
>Ga0131853_10028311_pt1 | contig 10035 bp, 9 predicted proteins | sample TergutLab28metaG_FD_92764 | JGI IMG/M metagenome (GOLD analysis project Ga0131853, IMG submission 92764) | Labiotermes labralis P1 segment gut microbial communities from Petit-Saut dam, French Guiana - Lab288 P1 (version 2) (version 2) | ecosystem: Host-associated > Arthropoda: Insects >... | reverse complement strand
TCCTGATCTCTCTTCGTCAGTGACACTTTCTCTTCCCTCAGAAAAACGTTTCACCCACTTGTAAACTGCTGTTTTCTTCATAGCATTATCCCCGTAAACTTGCACTAACATCTCTCTGATTTTGTTTCCACTCTTTCCAAGTTTAACAAGAAATTTAATGTTCGTTCACTGCTCTAATTCAAGCTCTGACATTCTCGCAGCGGCACACCAAAACACACACAAACAGTAACAGATGCCACTCAGAAAGAGACTGCTATAGATCAACAACAACACAGCTGTGAAACAATGATATGTCAAAGTCATGAAACCATACTAAGGCTTTTGTCCAGTGCTGCCACGGCAAACACATGGTGACGAGTTCGCAAACTTAATTGTCCGACTACGTATATATTCTAGATTTCAATACCATACAGTAATACTTTCTATAATGAGCAATTTTTGAGAATTTGATGGAGTTCCATTTGATACACATTCATGTAACCTCTTGAGTAGAACTCACTGGTAGACACAGAAATAACATTTGTTTCACAAATGAAACACACTGACTGGCAGATGGACATAGCCTCCCAAATACATGCCCATTTTATGCCTTTTATAGTCATAACACAATAAAATTGGCATATGAAAACATGCAGGAATGCTCAGTGCTTACACACCAGGTAATTTCTTTGCAGACAATATTTTTGTTTCTGTTCCTGGGACACTGGGAACTAATTCACTATCCTAAAATTTTGCTTAGATTTACCCCTTGTGCAGTGGCAAACCACCCAATATGCGCTCAGGACTCTTGGTTGTGTAAATTTTATGTCACTACTTACATTTGCAGGTGGAGGGATAGCCAGTATCACATACGAGCCATTGAAAATTGTTCCATCCAGAGTTTTGACCATCACACCATCATCTATGTACTGGATTTGTACCACTGGTTTCTTCAGATGAATTCGCTCTGAAAAATTAAAGCAATATGATTTGGTATAGCTGATCCCAGTGGCCCCGCAGTCTAAGGCGTAAGTGTGTGGGTGCTCGCTTGCTGGGATTGTGAGTTTAAATCCCACTGGAGGCATGGAGGTTTGTCTCTTGTGAATGTTGTGTGTTGTCAGGTACAGCTCTCTGCATCGGGCTGATCATTCATCCAGAGGAGTTCTGCCAAGTGTTGTATGTCCAAGGAGTGTGATCACAAAGCCTTGTATGGGAAGCCCATGACCCAGAATCGGGTCCAAGCACCACAAGAGAAAAAAAAATTGTATAATTTGTGACTATGGACTGCCTTGAGGAATGCTTTTTATACTACTCACTAAACAAAATACAATTAATTGTATGTACCTCCAAATTTCTTGGCAATCTTGATGCTAAGCTGCTGTGAACCACCAACGATTTTACGTTCTTGTGCACCATCCTTAATGAGCCAAATGCGGTTCACACCTCGAGCCTGACGTATGTACCACAAGAAGAACAGTAATGACATCTCATGATCTTCAGCAGTGTTGTTAATAACACTCATAACTTCAAGAAATTCCCTTGCATCTCTGTTAACAGTATAAACAGTCAAATGTTAACAGATTAAAGTGTATATTACACATTTATTGGTAAAACTGAAAATATGAATGAAGGGATTGGTATAACAGTCTTTTTTTCACTGTTATGATTGTATGTGAAATAATTTCACTGTACACAATATTTAACATAAATGACATATTGTGTCATTTTTTGTTCTCAGATACTATGAATTTAAATTTGAGTGCCATAATAAACAGCAGCAGCAGCAACGATGATGACAACTATAACACACACACACACACACACACACACACATACACATAAAAAAAGGCAGCAACAAAAACAATAACAATGCCTGTGATAATGTGATGACAATGATAACAGAACAGCTGTATCAAGGAAAAGAGCAACCAAACGGTTATTTAATATTTATGTGCTGACAAAACAGCCTAGTGGCCAATTATTAAGACAGCAAAATTAAAAGAAAACAACAACAACAACAACAACAACAACCCATGACAAGAAAAACAAAGATAAACGAAAGAAGAAATAAAGCATTCTAATTAATTTAATTATTATGAATGAAAGCTAAACTGAAAGGAGGAAAAAACTGTACATGATTACAGTGAGTACATCCTTACCCATGATAATATTCAGTAGATAACACATTACCATAGTAATACAAAATATGACACCTGGGAAAAATGTTGTTTTCTATGTTTATCAATAAAAACATTAACAGTTAAATATTAATAAGCAGAAGTATGAGATACACAATATTATAATCTATAATAATGAAATGGGAATGATAACACCTTAATATATCACATTATACAAAAATTTGCCATTGGGTTGTGCATTATTCCTTGAAAATAATAAATTCAACTTTGGATCCAGTGGAAAGAGAAAAGTCTTAGTTGTTTAGTGGCTGGCCTTGGCTGGTAGGTACATGGAAAAGGTAACCTACCAATACAACTCATATTAATTCTCTATGATCAGAACTGCACTTGTTAATATGGTACATTTAATGAGCATCAGTTACATGTTTCAACAGACTGACTGTCACTGTCAACATGCTTTACAATATATTCTTCAGCATAGGACACACTGCATACCTAACAATATGACATGTCTCACCATGACATGGAAAGTACATATTCTTATATTTCATCAAATATGCACCCTATTAAAAACATCTCAAATTAAATTTATGGAGAGTAATAACATAATATGGGGACTGAGTACAAATTTTGTATCTCTTCTTATGCAAAGAGTTATTTGTATAGACAGAAAAAGTAAAATTATCCCCTTGCTGCCCATGAAGCCATATTGGGGGTGTGTATACACAGTTCCACTCTTTCTTACCCTCGGCACTAAATGGAAATGTGTGTTTAGCCTCACTTTCCTGCCATTTTGCCACTGGACAAATATTCCCTGGTATGCATTGAATGCCATGTAGTAAGTGGGTCCCTGTCACCATGGCATGGTGCATCCTCTGGTTGCAGATGGAGGAACGGCCTCCAATATGGAGGGTAGCTGCGAATATATTGAATAAGCAGTCGCGGACAGCAGACAAGGGGTGGTCCTCCAGCTTGGGGGTTGGGCAAGGTGCTGACAACTCCCCCCGTTAAAACGGATCTTGTTACGAAATATTCACAGATAAAGCCTCAAAACTTGACAGATACTTTGGTACGACCTAAGCAACGAAAGCGGGACATGAGATTTGGTACTTGGAATGTTAAGAGCTTGTACAGGGCAGCTTCATTTATGACAGCAACCAGGGAATTAGCTAGATATAAATTATATTTAGTGGGTGTGCAGGAGGTTAGATGGGACAGAGGGAAGGGGGGGTGGGGCAGTAAGAGCTGGGGATTATACAGGGCGTTTCATAATATACTCCGTGATTACAAACATTTATAACAAGAAAACCTGAGGACCTACCTTAATGGAATTGTTCACAGCCACATCAAAGCTGAAATTTTTTTTGACAACTAGAGATGTTCGATGTGTACACCACGGGTGACACGGCACGCATCGATACGAAATTCAAGCTCTTGCCACACACGCGTTAACATGGGTATATCGATATTCTTCACTGCAGCAATGATCCGTGCCTTTAGGTCAGCGAGGTCACATGGCAATGGTGGGATGAATACCTTTCCGTACTTTGCACGAAATGCACGTTGCACAGTAACCACAGACTTATTCGTGTGATATTTCAAAACACAAAACTACTTCTACCTGCAGCGGCCATTTTTTCACTACATACACTCGGATCGCCTAGCGGCAGAAATGTGAACTACGATGAAAAACAACTTACTGGGGAAAGAATTTTTTAGTTGTTCCTTCTATCTGTACAGGTTTCGTAAATACCTGTCCTACGGTTTTCCTATAACAAATTTTTGAAATCCCAGAGTACATTATGAAACGCCCTGTATTTTTTCCATAAAAAAGGAAATGAAAATCATCAATTGGGAACAGGATTCTTTGTACACCACAGAAGAGTATCAGCAATTAAAGAGAGAAAAGTTGGTTTGGAATAGGGTGTCATAGATAGTTCTGAGAGGTTGTTGGGGTACTATCGTTGTTCTAAACGTGCATGCACCAATTGAGGAGAAAAGTGGTGATTCAAAAGACAGTTTTTACGAGGAATTAGAGCAGGTTTCTTTTATCATTTTCCTAAGTACCATATGAAAATTCTATTAGGATATTTTTTGCAAAAGTGGAGAGAGGGAATATTTTAGAACTGACAATTGGAAATGAGAGTCTACATCAGGGTAGTAATGATAATGGTGTTAGAATAGTAAACTTTGCCACATCAAACAATCTAGTTGTTACGAGCATGATGTTCCCACACTGAAACATTCATAAGTACAGCTGGACCTCCCCTGATGGGAAGACTCACAACCAGATTGATCACATACTGAGAGATAGGAGATGACATTTGAGCATACTAGATATATGAAGTTTCAGGGGAGCTTATTGTGATACTGATCACTATCTGGTGCTTGCAAAATTTAGGGTATAATTGGCAGTAAGTATACTAGCAGCACAAAGGTTTGGTGGGGAAAGGTTTAATCTGAGGAAAGAAAATCAACTGAATGTTAGGAAACAGTATCAGATTGAGATTACAAACAGGTTTGCAGCTTTGGAGAACTTAAGCGAAGATGAGGACATAAAATGGGCTTGGGAGAACATTAAAGAGAATATCAAAACCTCAGCTAAAGAGAGTCTAAGGCTGCATGAATTGAAGCAGCATAAACTATGGTTTGATGAAGAATGTTTAGGTTTTTTAGATCAAAGGAAGCAGGCTAAAATGCAGTGGATACAGGATCCAAGCCAAAGCAATGTAGATAATCTGAACAAAGCTAGACGTGATGCAAGCTGACATTTCAGGAACAGAAAGAAGGCATAACTGAAGGTTAAAATTGAGGAACTTGATACTAAGAGTAAGATCAAAATATTAGGGACTTGTACGTTGGGATAACAGACTTTAAGAAGGGTTACCAGCCTAGAACTAATATAGTGAAGGATGACAAAGGTGATTTGGTTAGAGACTCCCAGAGTATGGCTATGAGGAGGAAATATTTCTCCCAGCTATTGAGTGTACAGGGGGTTAATGATGTTAAGCTGACAGAAATACATACAGTAGAACCATTAGTACCTGAGCCAAGTGCCTCTGAGGTTGAGTTGGCTATTGAAAAGCTAAAAAGACACAAATCGCTAAGAACTGATCAAATCCAAGCAGAATTGAAAAAGCAGAAGGTAGAACAATTTGCTCTGGGATCCATAAACTTATTAATTCCATTTGGAATAAGAAGGAATTGCCAGAGGAGTGGAAGGAGTCGATCATTGTACCTGTTTATAGGAAGGGTGATAAAACATATTGTAATATTTATAGGGGCATACCACTTTTGCCAACTACATACAAAATTTTATCCAACATCCTGCTGTCAAGGTTAATTCCATATACAGAGGAAATTATTGGGGATCATCAATGTGGATTTTGATGCAACACATCGTCTACCAATCATATATTCTGCATTCGCCAAATACTTGAGAAAAAAAGGGAACACAATGAAGCAGTGCTTCAGCTCTATATAGACTTCAAGAAAGCTTATGATTCAGTTAGGAGTTGAGGTCTTATACAGCATTCCCACTGAGTTTGGTATCCCCTTGAAACTGGTAAGCCTAATAAAAATGTGTCTGACTGTAACGTGTAGCAGAGTCTGGGTAGGTAAGAATTTCTGACATGTTTCCTATTAGGATTGGTTTGAAACAAGGAGAACCTCTATCGCCATTGCTTTTCAACTTTCCTGTAGAGTATGCCATTAGGGGGGTTGAGGTAATCCAGGATGGCTTGAAATTAGATGGGACACATTGGCCTCTTGTTTATGCCAATGATGTTAATATATTGGAAGGAAGCATACATACTATAAAGGAAAATGCAGAAGCTTTGGTAGTGGCTAGTAAGAAGATTGGACTAGAAGTAAATGCTGATGAAACTAAGTACATGGTCATGCCTCAAGATCAGAATGCAGGACAAAGTTACAATATGAAGACTGATAATAGTTCTGTTGAAAGGGTGGGATAGTTCAAATATTTGGGAACAACTTTAACAAATCAAAATTCTATTAAGGAAGAAATTAAGAGCAGATTGAAGTCAGGGAATGCTTGCTATCATTCAGTGCAGAATCTTTTGTTTTCCAGTGTGCTATCCAAAAATTTAAAGATTAAGATATACAGAACTATAATTTTACTTGTTGTTTTGTATGGGTGTGAAACTTGGTCGCTGATACTGAGGGAGGAACATAGGCTGAAGGTGTTTGAGAATAGGGTGCTGAGGAGAATATTTGGGCCTGACAGGGATAAGGGAACAGGGGAATGGAGAAAACTACATAATGAGGAGCTTAATGATCTGTACCCCTCACCCAACAGTGTTTGGGTGACAAAATCGAGAAGAATGAGATGGGCGGGGCATGTAGTGCATGTGGGAGAGGGGAGAGGCATGTACAGGGTTTTAGTGGGGAAATCTGAGGGAAAGAGACCACTGGGGAGACCCAGGCATAGATGGGAGGATAATATTAAGATGGGTCTTCAGGAAGTGGGAGGTGGGGGTATGGACTGGATCGAGCTGGCTCAGGACGGGGCCAGGTAGCAGGCACTTGTGAATGCGGTAATGAACCTTTGGGTTCCATAGAATGTGGGGAATTTTTTGACTAACTGAGAACTGGTTAGCTTCTCAAGAAGGACTCTGCTCCATGGAGTGAGTAAGTAAGTAAGTAAGTAAGTAAGTAAGTAAGTAATGCATTGAATGAGAGGTTGGGTGGGCACCAGGGACTGTCTGGACGCTTTGGAATAGAGAAAAATTTCTTGAGCTTGCTATGAATCAAAACATGATTCCCCAATTGTCCAGCCTGTAACATAATCACTATACTGACTATGCTACACCGGTTCCTCTCTGTTATAACACGAATTACATATATTTAAATGCAAATGCTACACTAAATATGTTTGCATCATGTTGCGTTTGATAACAAATGTCAAAGTTTCATATTCACAGTTTCCTGCCACTCGGTTTTGAGTATTCACCAGAATACACAGTCAGTCCACTGCACATTTTGGCACATCACTTTACTATCATCAGTTGCAGTTGCATACAAAATGTTACATTTAAATGCACATGTTTTAATTCATACAATATTTCAATGTTAAAAAAAATTCCTTAAAAGTAACACATAGCCAAATATCACTAAAAAAGCTTATGATCTTATGAACTTTTTATATAACTATAACTATATTGTTATTAAATGTTAAAACACTCTGGAGTTGCTCACTGTCACTTGTGTCACATATTAACTTATTCATTATGTGAGGTGGCAGACAGCTGAAGTTGTCGCATTTTACACATTTGTTTAAGGGTGAAATGCTGTGAAATTGTGTGTGTCCCAATTTTTTTACACTATTTCATGTAAGATGTCAGACAGTGTTCATTGATATCCATTATATGTTGTATTGCACCTCTGACTAATATGTGCAATGAACAACTACAAACTGTTTTAACTTTCACTGATCCAATCATAATAAAAATTATTTGGGTGATGAAATCAAGAAGAATTAGATGGGTTCAGAATATGGCACATACAAGCTACAAAGGGGTGCAAATGGGGCTTTGGTAGGAAACATGAAGGAAAGAGACCATTTAGAAGGCCTAGGTTTAGGTGGGAGAATATTATTAAAATGGATCTTCAAGAAATAAGATGGTAAGGCATGGATTGCATTGATGTGGCTCAAGATGCAGATAAGTGTCAGATTGTGGTGTATGCAGTAATGAAACTTTGGGTTCCATAAAATGTGTGGATTTCCCTGACTATATGAGGAATAATTAACTTTCCAAGAAGGACTCTGTTCTATGGACTTTGTTAAGTCAGTCATACCAAAAAGCACCTTGCAAATATTTGTCCATGTGACACTTTTAAGGAATTGTTACTAAACCCTGTAAGGTTTTATACATTAAAAAATTGCATTTTGCATAAAACTATGCCTGATGATGACAAAATAAACTGGCAAACACGTAGTGAGATTGCATGGGTATTCTTGCAAATACACAAACCTGAGTTATATTAGACCGTGAAAATAAAACACTGATAATGAAAGCTGTAAGCTTGCATTTTTCCATTCTCGTTATTTTACTTTAGACAATAATTTGTCTGAAAGAGTTAGTTTACCTGGTCCAGCAATGTTTCTTCAGAAAATCCTTGAATGTGATCTGATCCCATTCAGTAGCATGTGAGGCTTGCCAGGGTCGATCTGCAGGTACTTGGAGTGCCATGTGATCTAGCTTGCGGAGAACAACACGTAGGTCCAGTGCTGCTAAGGGGTTGCTCCACCAGAATCCAGGCCATGAACTTGAATAACTACATTTTCTCCCCTAAAATGAGTTCAAATAGATTTTTTAAAGGTATTTATGTTGATACTGTTCCTTAGCAACAGCACAATGTTGAGGAGGTTTGTGACACCATTAAATTTGGATGTAATGCAATAAAGCTTATGTATGCTTGTGATAAAAAATAAAATATATTAATTCACTTATAGCCACACCATCATTACCTTCACTACCACAACTACCACCACCACCACCACCACCACCACAACCACAACCACCACAACCACAACCACAACCACCACAACCACAACCACCACCACCACCACCATCATCATCACAACCATCACAAACCAGTGAAAAGTTTGTGAGCAAGTGGTTTTGCCTTTTAGACTATGACAGAACCTGCAAAAGACATTTTCTGAGGAAAAAATTGTATGTGTTTGGTGCACCCTACTTAGAAAACTGGTGTTTCTATTTCAGCACCAAAAATACAGCAGCAATAATGTATTTGTGGTCACACCCGATAACCGTGGTTCACAAAATCCATAATCCAGACAGTGAAGCAACAATGAATTTTGAGAATAGGTACCTGTAATGGGTGTGCGCTGGACAAATCAAATCCACTCTCATTATATTCAGGTGTGACACTGGGTTTAGACTCACTGGATACAGGAGCACTGAGAATAACATGTACTGGTCTGCAAAATATCCAGTGTTCATTCATAGAGAGTCATTATTCGATGTTAAAGTTCATGTATGTCGTGTTATGAGTGCATCTGGGATTACTAGGCCCAATGTTTTTCAGAGACCACAAAATAACACTGGTATATGACACATATTCTGGCACCATTTTTTGAACACTTCTCCATTTATGAGAAAACAAAAAAACTTTTAATCAGAAAGACACTGCAACACATTTCACTGCAAATCATAAATATGATGAGTGGGAAGCTAATACTCTATTAATTGCAGTGCATTAGAAAAAAATATGTAGACCTTACAAATATGGCAACTTGAAACTCTGTCAGTTGCTGTCCTCCATGCTGTCACCCAGAATGTCTCAGGGTAGAGTGATGCTTGGAGCCACTTAAATTAATGTCACTATGATTAGACATAATATGTTTCTGGTCTCCAATTTTTTGACAACTTTTAAAAATACAGAATGGGCCACCCTACAATAATCAGACAACTGCACTTGTCTACATTTGTCTGCTTACACACAAACAAATAATTAATATGTTTATGCTTTAACAGAGTTGCACAAAAATACCAGTACAATGATTCTAGAGAAAAACTGGGTTTTAATTTTCTGCTCTTAAGCATTATGAAGGTAATGATCATGGTATGGTTAAATATAAAAATTTAATTATATATACCTGATTAATGTTTTTATAATTAGGTATACACACGTACATACTTAATAACTTGATTAAAATTCAGAAGAATAACCAAAGATAAATAATACGTACAAATATTCTTCCATATCTCTGTGGTGCCAGGTGCAGTCCTTCCTCTCAAATTTACAATACTCCCAGCATCCCTGTCACAGGTACTCATTGCACAGTCAGAATATACTTTTACGTGGATCTCATTAACTCTTCACTGTATCAACATTTAAAGTATAACCTGCAGATTTTATTGATCTATACTGT
>Ga0131853_10028309_pt1 | contig 10035 bp, 5 predicted proteins | sample TergutLab28metaG_FD_92764 | JGI IMG/M metagenome (GOLD analysis project Ga0131853, IMG submission 92764) | Labiotermes labralis P1 segment gut microbial communities from Petit-Saut dam, French Guiana - Lab288 P1 (version 2) (version 2) | ecosystem: Host-associated > Arthropoda: Insects >... | reverse complement strand
TCAGAGCAGCTCGAAAACGCGCGTGTTGGACATCGTGTAAGAAAACGCAGAAATGCGGGGCCCGTCAACAACGCATGGGTGAGCAATAACGCATTTCTGCGTCAGCCGACGTCAATGTGTTAACAGGAGAGTGTGGGTATAACTAATGCTGACATCTTCTAAGGAAACTGAATTATTCATTAAGTAAGTTAGATGAATGTGGAGTACTACCCTACATCAGATCCTGAACAAGCTCAGCTGTTAAGTGATGTACTCTGCCACAAAACATTGTAACCCCTCCCTAACAGCCAGTTACATATATAGGATATATTTCTAGCTGCAGCATACTAAATTTGGGATCTCACTGAGCTTTTTATGAAGTTTCAAGTTCTGAGATTTGTAAGCCTTGTACTGTACATTACTAGGGCGCTTCATTGCATGACACTGACAGTTGCTAAGATCATGTAGTATCAATGTCAGATGAATGAATGGGTGTGGAGCAGTGGTAATATAATACTGACAAGGAAAAATCAAAACACTCAGAGAAAAACCTGGCCCACTGCCACTCAGTCCACCACAAATCTCAAACGGACTGGCCTACAAGTGAACCCGGGCATCTGTGGTGAGAAGTCCAGGACTAACAGTCAGAGCCATCTACCTATGGTGGGAAAAGTGACCTAAGAATGCTTTCTACTGTACAGATCAGTCCTGATGTGTTGTACTACATGTAATGTGTGTTAAAAATACAGCCTGCATACTGTTTGAGAGGTTATGTAACAGAAACTGCCACACAGCTGTTCTGTCTACATACGCCAAATATTGCAAATCCAAAATTTGTACTATTTTCTTTAATATCAATTATCCATCACTGCTGGCTAAGGAACAGCCTGTCAAAACTGCCTAAAACAGCCTGTTCTGATGGCAGCTAGAGGACAGCAAGAAACCTTCAGTGCCTCGAATTAAATGCCTCACAACAGAAACTGGTGACTCCATTTTTCCTGCTCTTAAGGTTTATTTCAAGCACTAAAATTTGACAGTTCTGAAAACCATAATACCAATGAAACTGTCATAACTGCCGTTCAAGACAGATATTCTAAGACTGCTAAGTGTCAAGGGGACATGATATAATAAGCTGACACATGTGGAATGACAATCAGTGACAGGTATAGAAGAAGCAGGACATACAGAAATACAGCCACTACTGTGCTGTGTTGCAGAGACTGTTGCAGTGATGACTGGATTAGAAACGTGAGTCGTGTCTTGCTACTGTCAGATACAACCGGAGAATCTCTGCAATTGCCACTGAGCCACATGTGTTTCACACACTGTATCTTCACTATCAGATTCCTGTCTGAGTATTCTGGGCGGAATTTTGCTCCTGCTGAGTTTATCATTATGATTGTGTACCTAATATGGTGTCCGTCCTATTGTAATTTCATGCTGTCATGCACATGAGGCATATGGCTAAATTCAGAAGTAAACTAGTGGCTTGTTATACGTGTAACAAAGCATGTCAGTAGTCATGCATCACAACTGAGGTGACATGCCCTGTGGGCCAAACTGAACCATAAAAACGATCACATATTTGTTTATGTCTTACAGATGTAGTTCATATTGTAATAGCAGGACAAGACAAATTGTTCTTATGCTTAACAACACAGTGAACATGCAGCTTGTCACTTATTTCACAAAAGTGTAGATGTTTGTGACAACAGCATCTTAATCATTAATAAGCTTCTACTGCCTCCCACTGTAATGAAATTTCATTGTAACAAACATAATCTGTCCCACAAAACTGTAATATTTACTCTAGTACCTTCTGTAAGTTGTGTCACAGTTAAAAAAATTAATTTTTTGTACGAAACAGCAGCTACAGGTACAGAACTATTTGATATGGTCTACAAGCTCAGCATACTTCACTGAACCAAAATGGTCAATAGTGCGGTGCGTTGATTTGGCTTGGTTCGTTAATCCATGTAATGAAGGACTGTAGAATCTGTATGACAGCTCACAACACTGTCACATTAAGATCTGCATGCTCTAATCCTTCAGGACCTGAACACAGCATGCTTTAAATGTATGTTTCTCTATTCCATGCTACTGGATCATTACCTACCACATTTATGTGAGAATTTTGCGCAATTCAGTGTTTACATATATAACACAGTGTTTGAGTGAGCTGTACAATCAATAGAATATTGTGACTTTTATGCTTTTTGCACTGTGCATTGTGATATAATTATGCAACATGAAACATTGAAATGTGCACATTTCAAATTAATATTGTAATTCATTTTTTCAATTTCTGGCATCTTTTACATGTTTTGAACCATCCTGAGAATGAACCCATGAGGTCTGAAACATGCAGAAGTCAAAAACAGAAAAAATGAATTAAAGTATTAATTTGAAAAGTGTGCATTTCATTGGTTCATGTTGCATAAGAATATTCGGACATTACGGCCAAAGAAAACAGACTTCCCCTGTTTAATCCTTGTAAGCCTACTGTTTGATGGTAGTTGTGAAGGCAGGGCACATGCCCCTCATATCTGGCAGTTGTATTGTCAGGAAGACATAAAACCCATCTTGTTACCTTGTTAAGCCTGTCAGAAGCTCACTAACTAGTGGAATTCTTTCAGCACCCCTTTGTGTTCTCATTCGCACTGATGCAACTCCATACCTTCAACATCTGCCGTTTGATGTGCCTCAGCTTCATTAACATCTCCAATGGGTCTCAATGGACTGGCCCTTGCAGTCTGCACATAAACGTACACATATAACTAAAGGTACATACAACAGTTTCATATTTTATCGATCACTGCTACAACAAGCCTCATACCTCTGTCTGTCTGTTTTAAAACAGTGACAACAACACAACAGAATTTTACTTTCCTTCGGCTTATAGCAGCAATTCTGAATTGGGGACACACACATTATACAACATGCTGTACATGAACCCCACACAAGTATACACAGCATATAATTTGTATACTGTTACAGCCCAGCCAGAAGGACCTAAATATACCTTGACAAACTGCAACTGCATTCCATGTTTCTACATAACAGTCTCCTTATAAATTGTCATAAATGTCTGTTCTATGCCAGCTACGAGACTTCAACAGTGGGTGGCGAACAAATCCGATACTTTGCTTTGTCACATAGCTCACACTGTGGACATCACATAAACTCATTACTTTGTCATTTAAGTTAATCAAAATTTCATGTGCTAAATGCTTCCTGAATGACTATAGGCAGTTTATAAAAATGACATACAAGGAATGAACTGCGACAAAATCTTCCAGTGCTCACTTTTAAGTACTTTTACATCATGGCTGATGACTTCAATCCTAAATGAAAAACCATCTTATCTTTGTGCAACATATAACAGTCTAGCAACATCACTGTTAGCTCCCAACACCAGGAAGAGATCTATGTCTCACTTACACTGTATTTTTCTGAATTTGTTTGCTGTCTACGATGAGAATAGGTAATCATTGCCAAAACTAAGTGTAATGAATCAGATACATAATTCCCTACAAGACTTTTCTTTAAACATGCCAATACTGCAATCATTCTCTTTTAGATGTAAAGACGTTCCTGCTGCCCGAAAAATTGTCCCACTGCCCCAAAAGCCAACTCAAAAAGACATATTAAAATGAAAATATAAAGTATCTGTTATAATCAGCCCTGTAACTGCCACCATGGCAAATAATGCTGGATACATATACTTGATATGTTATTATCAGGTTATGTGATTATCAATTTTCACATCAAGAAATTTCGTTCTAATAACAAATTTGATTGTTTCATTAACATTACCCACATTTCAATTAATTTTATTGCTTGTGACACATATGGTTGTTTCGTATGTTTATTTGTTTGATGCCAATTCTCGGCAAGTGCACTGTCAGGACACCACAGTACATGATACCAATAACACTGGCCAGTATAGGTTAGGCCTGCAAATTGACAATTTGGTTAGGAATCGTTTATGCACAACTGAGGAAACTCGACACCAAAACCGAGAATTATCAACAGAATAATGAGGAGCATTAACGGGGGTCTGTTGTACATAAATATTTAGGGGGTTCAATATTCCTGCACCTGCCAGGGTAACCGCACCCTCCGTAATACCATTTGCTGTGGGGATGGAATAATTTCCAACACACTCAGGCACACACAATACATAATTTTTGCATGCTGAATACCAAGCCTAGCATATGGCACAGTTTATGTACTATCCTGCAACCAATTCATGCAATAACATCAAAAATTTAAATCACGATAAACAGAAGTTTTTAAGGCTCCGTTTTAGAAGTGCCCATTACGCACTATAAAAATACACTTTAATACTCGTAACTACCCATTAATGTAAAAACGTAATGTCGCCACCTTCTGTAACGCGAATTTCCAGCGGCAATAGTAGCTCGTTACGTACTGTATGCACATCATCAAATTTACTGTTTTTTTTTTTCCAACTGATTAAGAATTCCAAACACCTTACCTTTTTTGTTTCTTCCGAATGATTTCCAAAAGTGCGTTACTATCGGTCGTTTCCAAGCCATGCCCACGTGTCATAGAGTAACGCACAGGCGAACTGTCAGAATTTGCAGTATGAATACACCACACTTTGCTGTCGGCCACGGACCATATACAACTCGCACATTTTCAGATCACTAAAAATCCGTACAAATTTGTCAAAGATTATAGGCATTTCTTTCATATTGCGCAATCTACTCGCAGTATATAATCTTTGACTATAACGTGCTCAGATGGTTGTCGCATTATGAAATTCATACTCATTAAAATAATTCGACAAGGCCAAAGCTTTTTGCACTACTTCCCCACTCCCTCGAGATAGTGATGACGTGCGCCGAAACGCGTATTTGAATGTACTGGAACGTGTTATGTACAAAAGGTGCATAAAATGTTGTTCAAAGACAATATCGGCACAGGACCCAGCTACTATCACATACACAATGATGCAGCTTCAACAGAAATAAACTGTAACGAACCAGAAAACCTCATCTTCATGTGGGAAAATAGGTTTGGGTATTTTAAATTAATGTTTAAAAATTATATTCATGTATATATTCTGTTATGACCACAGAAGTGACCTCTCGGTAAAAGAAGAGTTACATGGGGAACGTCATATAGACTTAAAATAGTTGTCAGAATTGACATTCATTACAAAACCACAGCATAATTATACCATATAAATCTCTGCTGTATGCAATTTTATTTCAAGGTGGTCATAAAAATGTTTATTGAATGTATTTTACTATCCCCACTTAAATGAACCACATTCTTTAACAGGCTATTCATGCTGCAAACATATGTAATGGTGTATCATGTACAAAATTTGTTCCATTTTCTAAAATGCTTTAACACTGGGGCAAAATGGAACACACTGACAAGTGTGTATTGCTGTTGTTCATGTAGTTGCATCTGTATAAGTGAACACTTTACTCTGACTGAAATGGCATTCACAATTAAAAAGGAGTTGGCAAGGAATCAAGGGATAACATTAAATGTGGAAAGGATTGTACTGCTTGTCACATTTGCATACAAATATGAATAAGGGAATAAATCTACCTTCCACGCAGTTCCTGGTGCCTCAAAACAAAGTCAAATGCAACAAACTTTTGTTCCTTTTATTTAACAAAAACCAGGAAAAATGTCTGATGAAGTTTCTCACCCACTTTGGGCCCTAGGTAGGCCACCATTTCAAGACTACAGGGAATTCTCCGATATTACTCCCAAGTTATACCTGAGGTATAAGACAAAGAGCAAAAAGGACAAGATAGTATCTACAAAAATGGGAAACTGCATAAGCAGCTGTAAATAAAGTTCAAATTTTAGAGGGACTTGTAATATATCTTACACAATCATAAACTCAGCGACTGATATCACCGTCATATTTACAATACCTAATGACCATTAACTTAGAAACATTACTTCTCCTGTAGACTTGGATGGGCTTATGAATAGTGATTTCATCTTTTCCAAAGCAAACATTCTAAAAGCATTATTCATGTAGGGTCTACATCCTAAAACTACAGTTTTCATATAAATAATCTAAAATCACAAGTTGGTTTTACCTCATGACAAAGGGGCACAGTTAGAGAAATGGCACAGCAACACTTAACTGCGATGTTTCCTTTTTCTTCCAAATCAGACTATCATGGGGGCTAAATAAAGCATTATTGTGGATTCTAGGAACTGTCTACAAATGCCTCCCAGACATATATACAGACTACATTTTATTATAATTATTACTAGTTGGGATATTTTGGAAGATTTATGGAGTGAACATTTTTCTTCATTCATTCATTCTTTCAGAGTAACAAGCTGTCACTACTGCCATTTCTAAAACAAGTGTCAAAAAACAGGACACAACAGCACTATATATACACATCATCATCATCAGCATCAATCATCATCATCTTCATATAAATTAAAAGACAGACATTCTGAACAATGTGGTATACATAATAATAGCACCCCAGGAGAAGAACCTGACTGTGTAACAGTGGAGTTCATATCTGCAATTATTATTCAATTACTTTTTTTTGCTTCTCATTTCAGGACAGCATTTTACAAACTATATATAAATTACAACTGCACAGATAAAATGAGTCTGTTTTCCCCCCATTATCAGCGTGCCAATATATCTGTGTCTTTTCATTGTTCAAAATGTCAGCAGTGGAACTGGTGACTGACATGTAACAAAGGACAAGTCTGATTTCATTAAATATTAACTTCCACATTTTTTTGCATATTTCATATATATATATCATCATCAGCCACTGTGTTATGTATAAGTCTTACCAGACTAAAACGTCAAGAAGATTATATGAGAAGTACTAGTTTTGTTTTTGTTGCTTTTCTTTTCTTTCTTAAAAACATTGCACTAAAATGAGCAGTTGTGATTACAAGAAAGAATCATACTCTGTTTAGCAGACCTCAGTTGTTCCAAACACACTTACATGTAACAAGTTTTACTAAAAAAATTCTGGGAAATTATTTAGTAACAATTTCTTACTGCAGACACACAGGCTGGTGGATGAACAGAAACAAGTTCAACAGTAGTGTTCATCTCTGTAAACAGTGTCTTAATTAACAGTATTTAAGTATTACATTTCCAACAGAACTTGCTTTCCATATGATTATATATTTATATATTGAAATATGAACATGACAAAACCGTAGGATGCATCATACCAACTATATGTGTGTACGTGAATGTGTGTATGGTTGCCAAATATGAGGTAAAGTTATCTGGATCAAAGAGTTCAATGGCTTGTAAAATGTTATAAGAAATGTTTACATAAGGTGGGAATATGTAGAGTGAACTGGTGATTCTCCAACATAACAATACCACAATGGAGAAATGCCATGCAGAGCGTTTCAAATGGACTCTAAAAGAGAATTAAGCACTGTTTTACTGTCATATGTTAGAACATATTCTTTTAGAGGAATTTATGAATTAATAATTCAATATTAGAAACACAATTTCCACTTAGTTTACAAGGTAGCACTGGCAGGTTTTTCACTGGAGAAATGTAGAAGTTTGATTCAAATGCAATATCATAATTGTTTACTCAGGCCATGAATAAAGAAATTAGGAAATCTTATTCTTTATTCACATGTAAGAATTTACTGACACATTACTCTTTTTGTTACATACTACACATGAAATAAAGACAAAAATGTCACACACGTACAGAATTTTGCATGTACAATGCTTTACTGTATATGGTATGCAGATAATTGATTGAACCTTTATCACTGGTGCATCACATTACTGTGTTGCTGGACTAGCCTTTGTTTAGAGGCATCTTGTAGAAGTCATGGCACTTATTTTAACTTCACTATATATATATAAACCTCTCCTCATTCTCATCTGTCAGCAGCTTTGAGATAATGGCACCACAAAGATGACAATAGACTGGTACTGTGTGTTTGTTAGTCACAGGAGTCAGGGTGGGAATGGGTCAAAAGACCATAGGCTGAAGAAATTATCCAGCTGGTATTATTATAATTGTGGAAACATGACAGAAGCAAATAATTTCTTCTCTGACAGTTTTTGTAAGAGTAGATTGAGTGAGTAGAGACCACCATTATAAGATGGAAACATGGGCATCAATCTGCAACATTAAACTGTAAATTTTCATCTGTACAGGACAAGAGTGGTATGTATTGTGACTCTCCACCACTGCCTTTCCAGAAATGGATCTGCCAGTACTGTACCGGCTTCAGCCTCAGAGTCAATACATATGACATACTGGCGGGTATGCACCCACAGCCAGATGAGAGCCCGTATCTCAACAAAATACAATTATTCCTTGTGATTACAGCATACGTTTTTGAAACTAAAAAGATACCGAGTGGAATTGTACTTTTTGGAGAAATTCTGACAAAGCAGTCTTATTTGACAGTGAAAGTCAGCATAATGAAGGCACGGTAACAGCACGTGATCATAATGGCAGCACTATTTCATATTACATCTGGTCAAAACCACAAAACACTTGGCATTTATCTTTACACTGGAGGTCACAGCGGACTAATACAAGAGACATCCCACGTAAACATTTCTACACTGTCATACTGCCAGTAATCTAATATCTGGAGATACCTGGCAGATAAAAATGGTCACAACGTCTTGACACCACTATAACAATGCACTTTTCTTTGGGCTATAATAATACAAATGGGATGATGAAAGAGAAACATTGAATCATTATGGGTTCTTGAACATTCTAGACATTTTACAGTACATGTTGCAACATGATGAAATTTTTTATTTATTGAGAATTCTACACAAATCATTAAATTGGTATGAATTAACAAGACACAACTGACAAAACGTCTGACAGACTAGAGAATCAGATATCCTTCTGATACGCTCCATGATGCCCACGCTGACTTGTTACAATCCACCTGTCGATGAAGTTACTGGGCCCTTCTAACGAGTTATTATCAACCAATATATTCCTACAAAATACAAATGGTTCTGTGTAAAGATTTACAAACCATGTGGCAAAACTGGCTAAATTATGACATAAATAAGTGTTGAGGAAAGGAGAGGCCAAATGATGTAACTATAATTAGCAGGAACATCAGAAATTTCATCTGAGTAGTTCAAACTGTAGAAAACTAATCCAAGTCAACCTCATTCCCAATGTACCCCACCCACATGCCAGACAAACGTTCTCCTTTTATACAGACCCTCCTTTTTTCTTGTTTACCCTAAACAGGTAAACTTCTAAATTGGAGTTCTGTCACAATACAGCAAGAAAAACATTCCCCAGACATGTAATGCTGCCTGTGCACACCACGATGGTATACAAGAAGGGTGGAGATACAGCACATCCAGTATGCAGTGAATAGGAGGCTAAGTGGGCTGCAGAAACAGTCTGGATGTTTTGAAAAACAGATATGTAATTTGGATGTGCTAACACCATGTCTGTCTTATGAAACATAACTACATATGTTATTAGCCACAAACAGATAGTAAAATGTAGCACCACAGAGTTTGAAAATTTATTTTCTATACAAAATTTTTAAAAAGACAAACGAATGTACTTGCGTGTATGATTGTAAGTTTATTATATCACCACCACCGACAGGTTGCAACCACTTGTAGCCATCTTCAAGGTGGTAAGAACAAGAATACAGCCACAATTATAATGTGTTGGAATCAATGCACAGACAAACCACATAAACAGTGAACCACGTGGATATACAGTTAAGTATCCGGAGGAGGCCTGGTGGTAGGGAAAGCGCATGCATGATGTCGTAGTTTAATTAGAATAGGGGATTATTTTGGATTATTTTTTCTTTTTGGGTTTGTTCTTTAATAGCAAGACCGCCTCTGTGGTCTAGTGGTCAGAGTTTCTGGCTACAGATACAGAGGTCCCGGGTTCGATCCCTGGCGCTACCAGATTTTCTGAGTAGTAGTGGGTCTGGAACGGGGTCCACTCAGTCTCGTGAGGTTAATTGAGGAGCTACTTGAATGAAAAAAGTAGCGGCTCCAGGTCTAGAAAACAGAGATTA
>Ga0131853_10028307_pt1 | contig 10036 bp, 6 predicted proteins | sample TergutLab28metaG_FD_92764 | JGI IMG/M metagenome (GOLD analysis project Ga0131853, IMG submission 92764) | Labiotermes labralis P1 segment gut microbial communities from Petit-Saut dam, French Guiana - Lab288 P1 (version 2) (version 2) | ecosystem: Host-associated > Arthropoda: Insects >... | reverse complement strand
TTTCCCCCCCCCCCCCCAACCCGCTATTCCGGCAAATATTTGGGTTCTACCGTCCACAGTATTTTAATCATCCTCATCTTGAATTCGTTAAGAGACTGGCCAACACCCAGAAAAATTCTTTCATGCAAATTCCTTCATTTAGAACTCCGCACATTAATGAAGAAATCAGATTCCACGTCACGTATAACGTGCTGGATCCAGAAGATTCATTCATCTAGAACGCTGGTCATAACGTTTGGAACAAGCCTAACGGGACGACGAACAGAAGAAAGGGAAGAATTTGGATACATTCCGTTCGGAGTGAAAAACACACAGATCACGGTTCGGTTAGGCCTACATCTTGAGGCCTGCGGTCTTCCGACATACGGTACTTCGAAATGCACATGAAACACAGATCCATAATTGCTTACAGTGGAAAGGCAATGTTCCGCGAAGTCTGAACAACTGAACAAAACAGCAACAGAGGAAAAACTATAATTTCAACTCAGTAACGCGGACGTGAAAGTAGTAACAGTAGGCCTATCTTCTTTGACCACAGAAGAAATAAAAAACAATATTACACAGTGTACCAATAAACTGTTTCAGCACTTCTGTCATAATAACTGGTTCAACATCCCAATATCGTCATACAAGTATTCTTCTTGGACGTTACCTTACTGACTGGATACAGAACACACACAGGGAAAGATATGAGGTTCAGATTGCGGAGCTGATGAAGATACAAATGTTTCGAAACATGATGCCGTGTCCACGGACCTTAAATATGGAGCTGGACGCTAAAGAAGAGTGCCACAACTGCCTTCATAGAGGACTGCAGTGTTTCCGATGGCGGGTCTGTCTCCGTCCTCAAATTGGTATAAAAACGAGACCGCAACGTTAAGATACCGGCTCTGTCTCCGTTTCTACTTAAAAAAAAGTTCCCCACTCTGTGAGACTCGGGGCACGCGGTGGCACAGGTGGTTAAAACACTGCGCTACAAGCCGGAAGGTCGCGGGTTCATTGCCCGATGGTTCACAGCGGCCGCACTATGGCCCTGGGGTTGACACAGGGCTAATAGGAATGAGTACCAGGAATATTTCCTGGGGGTAAAGGCGACCGGTGCGTAGGGCTGACCTTACCACCTTCATGTGCCGACTGTCGTATAATCTGGAGCCTCAACCTCCTAGAACTCTCAGGGACTGTGCAGACCTTTACCTTTAATCTGTGAGTCTCATTAAATAGAACTAGTCTCAGTCGTTAAACGTGTACAGTGATAAGGACTGGCGGTCTGACAAAGTCGGTCTCCGTAACATCTACCTGAAGATATAAGACGTCACCTTCCGATATGAAGCAAATATAACCCAATATAAAATAGAATGAAGGAAGGCCAAATGGATTGGTAACATCTTGCGTGGGAACTGCCTTCTGACACGCGTTACTCAAGGAAAGAAGGAGAGAGAAGATGAGGAAGACGACGTGGCAGGTACTGGATGGCCTTAACTAAAAGGGAAGATACTGGAATTTGAAAGAAGAAGCACTAGATGACACTCTTCGTAGTTGCAACGTGCATGTTGATAGTATTAAGTCCTTTATTTGTCCAACTAATGAACACAAATTATTATAAAATTGTTAAACAGTTAAAATCATTTAAAATTATAATAGTTGTTCCAACATGTTTCGGTTTACATAAACTATCATCAGGGAGCTCTCAGCCTGTGCTTCGCTAAAGTTACAATGTTGACTTCGGTTACATAACGTTATTTGAAGTTATCGGTATTGTGGCCGCATATTTTATTCAGTCCTGTTATGTGTGTGGGGTGCACGATCCGCATGCATAATAGGACTGAACAGAATATGCAGGCACAATACCGATAACTTCAAATAACGATATGTAACCGCAATCAACATTGCAACTTTAGCGAAGCACATGTTTAGATCTCCCTGATGATGGTTTATGTAAACCCAAACATGCTGGAGCAACTACTATAATTTTAAATGATTTTAACTGTTTAACAACTCTATAATAATTTGTGTTCATTAGTTGGACAAATAAAGGACTTAATACTAGATGGCACTGTTTGGAGAACTACCTTTGGAACGGGCTACAGGCCTTTCGTGAGACAGACTATGCGATGATAGTATAGACCCACATTTTATCCAGATAACATCCAAATAAAACACTCACGTGACAGTAACACCACCCACCATTCCATCATTCCCGCAAACTAATGTCACCGCCCCCTAAGGTGCGCGACAGCCCTGACCAGGTAGCACATCCTCAGTCTCGAACCTGGAGGCTACATCTGCGACCTGGCACTTGGCCGATCACGTTTTATGCATCAACACATAGGAAAATGGGAAGACAGGATGAAAAAGAAATTAGCATATCAAATAACGCCGGAAAAATGTCCCAAATAAATGCACTGGCATGTACGTGGATGATTACAATCTCAAACTACTGCTTCTGCCACGCTAGATTAACCTTGGCTCTTATCGCTAAACCCCTCACTCATTGCCGTGATCACGTAAGCCCGCCACTGGATTCCACAGTGAGCTATCTTAATACTCTTACAATTCACAGCTATTTATTTCATATTAATTTTAATATTATCCTCCCATTTAAACGCTAGCTTATCTGACTTGCTACCTACTCTTCGGATGTTCCAGGCGAAAATTATATATGAATTTCTCATCTCTCCAAGCATGCTGCATGTTATTATGAAAAGATCAAGCTGAATTTCCATATAAAGGAAGGAGTAAATTTATAGTTGTGCGTTTTATTTTGAGGTCTTTTGGTACAAAACGGAAAGATAGAGGCTCTCACCACTTAAAATGCAACATTACGTGTTGCACAATTTCTGCTTTCACATTTAGCCATACAGGCCCATGTTAACAATTTGTGCTAATTCACGACGTGTCGAAGTGCTGTCACCAAGCTCAGAAGTGGGAGGGGTAGTGAAGTGGTTCAGCAAAGCAAGGGGGAAGACCGGACATCATTCGAGTGCCCCTACGTCAGTTTGCTCAGTCGGAGCTACCTCCGACAACTTAATTAATAACCATGGAAACCGGTATTAAGTAGACCTCCCTTTAACTAGAGGAAAATAATCAAGCGGAGCGGGTATGCAGGACACGCTAACCTGATTATTTTGCCGTCCCAGCAACTGGAGATGTCACCAATGTACTGTAGCCTACTGCTCATGGAATTGCTCTGAGCCATCAATAGGCAGTCAAAAATACCACCACTGATAAACTTGCTGTTTTGTTTAACGGTACTATCAGTACTGGCAAGACAAATTAGTTCAAGTTTAGGAGAAGATGTTTTTAATCTCCAATACTTCACGGACCAAATTAAATTGATTTGCCGGTTCACAGGGCAAAAATAAATCAGTGTTGCAGCTACATAACAACTAAGCTACATGATCCATCTGACATATTCATATAGGCTTATATCTATAAATATCTAGATTCCTTAAGTAAAACAATCAAATGAAACAGGCAAAAATCCATCGTATAATTCAGGTGTAATTATCAGATACATTCTACCGCGTCGTTCAGCTGGCCAATAAATCTCTAGTAATTTGCAGAAACAAAGTTCCATAACCGTAAAACAGGAGTCCCCTACTGTTCCCTGTCGCGAGCCAGACAAATCCAATCCACACTCACACAGTCCATTTCTTTAAGGTAAATCCAAAGAAAGGCAATGTCCTTGTGCTTAATTAGGCAACAGACCACGAAGACAGCTAGGGCTGCTGTGATAGGCCCATAGCTTGAGCCAGTCTTGATCTCCCTGCACTAGAGAAAGGTGAGTTAGGTTTAGGAAGAGGCCGATTAATCCCCGGAGCAAGAGTCTCCGGTATCCGATGAACGGGAGGCTGGGTGGGTCCTGAACCGGTCCCAACTTTAATCCGTCGGCAGTATAGCCAGTAGCTCAGCTAAACCGTCTCTCTTCAATTTCTTTAACATCAATTTACAATTATACCCCCACCTACAAGTAAGTACCACAAGTGGTCTCTCCCCTTCGGATTTTCCAGCTGAATGTTGTACATATTTCCCGCCCCTTTCATGAACGTTGTATGTCGCATCTTTTCAACCTCCTTGACTTATACTGATATTTTAAACGCGGAAATAAATGCTGCATGGAGGGGGGGGGGGTCATCGTTCGCTGTGCAGTAATCGACGTCGTCCGCTCTACCGCGAGGAGTCGCACGCTAACGCGAATTCGCGGTACCGAGCGTTGCAGAACGGGGACCGTCATCGGTCGCTATGCAGCAATGCAGCATATGGGCGGGTTTCGCGATAATCTGGACATCCTGTGGTTCCGTACAGTTCAATCTTCGAGAAGTGGGTACTTAATGGCACAGACGATAGGAGAACTGAAAGGGGTGATATGAAATCCTAAAGAGAAGATGCAGGTCACAACTTGCGAGATGAAATAAGCAACGGAACCAATCGAAACGAGCTACAAATATTTAATATTGTGGGAAAAATTGCAGACCTAAAGAATACGTGCAATGAACACCTCATAGGAATGCAGCCACACCGAGAAGCTCGAAAATCTGGAACTTAACAACCCCACTACACGTGGAGACATCGGACGCCGAAGAAGATGAAACTAAGACTTAAAATGATTCCTGCTTCACCGGAGGGAACCTTAAGGCCTACCCTGACGTTGGTACTGATGATAAAATTCCAGTCTTCGTGCTTTCAGACAGATGACAAGAGACAAAAGGTTATTAGATGAATGCAACCAAACATTCCCGCGAATTAAATCTTCCCTTACGTTTTACGTAGAAGTAGTTGCGATTCATTACTGTCGCTTACAACGATCAGAATATTCTCAAAGGAATTACTGGTTACCTTTACACGCGGTAACTGCAATATAGCTTTACTTTAAAAAATACAGAAAAGCAATCTCAGCACAATATTTAAAAGTGCGGAACAAGAAGCAGTCCCAAGCTTTTGATTGCCATTTATCGCATTTAAATGTGAAATGAATTTGTGATTCTACACAAGTAAAAACCATAACCAACCTCATTCCAAACACTGAACAAGCGACCTCACTATATATTTCGTTTTAAATTATCATAATTAGGCCAAGGTCTTACAGAGCACCTCGACAGTTTAGGCGTCGGGAGGGCACAGAGAGTCACTTGAAAACGTTCCCCCACCCCACCCAAAAAAATCTAAAGATTTCGGAGTCGGGTATGCAATGTCTGCAATCCGATTATCGTCCCTTTTTGTGTGTAGAATCACCAGAGGGGCCAGAATAAAATCTGACAGTGACAATACAATATTCGACACGAGACGACAGATGAACTTACCTTACACTTAGTTTTCTCAGCGTTTCCTTCTAAATAGTCTCCTTACAAGCGTCTAATCGAGCTGTGTTCTTATGTGTGGTGGCCAATTTGTGTTTGCGTCCACTTAGTCAGCTTTCTGATTCTTTCTGGTTATCTCTAATGGAGAATTCCAAAACAAAGTATAAAAGTAATGGCGATAAATACTCGCCTTGTTTCGGTCCTTACTTAACAGGAAATGCAGCCAAATGTATCCCTATACCGATCTTACTATAGGTTGACCAAAATTCTATGGTGATCTCTCCTGAGTCCTGCTCAAATTTCTGTCACAAATATCAAATTAAGTCCATAGCACATCAGAGTTACAACCGACATACAAAGGGATCCAACATTAAGAACATCTGGCGTTTTATCGGCGCTGATAAGTCGTGGGTTTTAACAGATACGCGCTAAACCCTGCATGAAGCAGTATAAAATGGCATAGCAGTGGTAGCGACAGCAGTAGTAGTAGGAGGAGTAGGAGTAGTAGTTGTAGTAGTAGTAGTCGTAGAAGCAGAAGTAGCAGCAGTAGTAGTAGATGTAGCAGCAGCAGTAGTAGTAGTAGTAGTAGCAGCTGAAAATTGTCATTATTGTCATTACTAACGTATATTAAAATAATTGCGAAACAAGCTGACGGAACGCCGGACAATCTTTACTCTAAGATCGTTTCTTACTTCGTGAATAATCACGCTATGATTAAATTGATGATGGTATAAATCATTAACAACGGCAACTCATCAAATCTAAAACTAATCACTTTTAAGGACTCAAGCCTTTATGGGCATTACGCCGTGCCAACTGGTAAACAGTTACAAAAGGTTCAAAGGATCGCGGAGCCTCCACCTGCACGTGACGAGACAGCGTCGACGGCCCAGAACACTTGAATCTTCAACAGCACCTCAAATCTCTATTCAGTTTTACCTGGCAAATGCGCAGCTTCCCCAAAGCACCAATTTCATCCTACATATTTCGTGCATTTCATAACAACTTCACAGAATACGAACAAGTCTTAATACAGACTAAATAACGGTATGATGTCTTCCTATTATATGCGAATTCCTTTCCTCAACAACACAACTGATTCCGCTCAACACAAGTCGATAACCACATACCACAGCACGCCAAGCCACTTAGACTACCGTGGTTCACACAAATGTGCCCTTCATCATCGGACCAGTATTCCTCGCTTTACTATCCCACCCAGCAGCTGTAATGGGGAATGAATCATAATTGCAGATATTACTCTTGAAGTTAGACAATTATCCCTCCACCTATCCACCCAATGGACGGGGTCCCAAATTCAAATTAGATTCTTTTGTGTGTGTGTGTGTGTGTGTGTGTGTGTGTGTGTGTGTGTGTGTGTGTGTGTGTGTGTCAGAGACAGAAAGAGACAGAATGAGAAGTGCGGGACAGACAGATGAGTGGTCAGAGGCAGACGTCACAATTGTAATCACTACGCCCAACACATAATACATATCTGGCCCATATGTGGTCTTGACATAACCACACGAGGTGGCCAAGTCACTTTAGAATGCTGAAATACATCTATTACGCAGACGATCAGCAGTGGAAGGCACTCTACATCCGCATGAAAAACACTACTACACCCGTATTTAACACATGCGTTCTGTGATATGCTGCATATCCAGCTGCCAGTTACATTCATTCATTGCAAACTGCTGCAAAGCTAATTCCACTAAACAAGAAACATACGTTTCTTTCTTCTTTCTTTGTTCCTCATTCTGAACCCTTTCTACCTACTCAGTGTAGGTGTAAAGGCTTACTGTTCCACTTGATCACCCTCAGTGACACACAAACATACACTCGGTAGGATTCCTCTGGACGAGAGATCGGACCGTCGCAGAGACCTCTACCTGAAAACATACACAACACTCATAAGAGACAGGCATCCATGCCCCCGGCGGGATTCGAACCCGCAATCCCAGCAAGCCAGTGGCCACCTGTTGCTCATTTTTAGGTAATATATTCACTTTGACGAACGCTGCTTCACATAAAACCAGTAGATCTTAATGAAATGTACATTCTGTGCGATGCGCCAATCTGAAATACGCCTCTTTGATTTAATAAATATCGACACACCAACTTCATGTTATGTAAAACATCCAACTTTATGGTGGACCGATAAGAATCAACTTTCACTGACCTCTTTGGGCAGATTCCCCTTACAAGATTGCACTGACTTCAACTGCATATTTTCAGACATGAAGCACGCGAATTTTGCGCCTCACGCATATTAAGGCAGCCGTGCCCACAAATTCCTTGTGACAATAATGAGTAAGTCAGGGGGCCTCTCCCATATAATAGCAAGAATTAACATTTAAAAAGACTACATAAAAAAGGGTGGGCCCTGTAGCTCAGTCGGTATAGCGACTGACTACGGGCTGGATGATCCGGGATCGAATCCCGTTGGGGACGAGATTTTCCGCCCGTCCAGACTGGCCCTGGGGCCCACCCAGCCTCCTGTAAAATGGGTACCGGGTCTTTTCCGGGGGTAAAGTGCGGCCGGGGCGTGCTGCTGACCACTTACCCCCTTCTAGTGCCGCGGTCATGGAAGAGTACAGCTATACCTCTACACCTCTTCCCACCCTCTGGGCCACACCGGGCCTGTAACGGAAGCACTTTACTTGTACATAAAGAAGATCTGACACAGAAAGACTAGTAGTTTTGTGCACTAAAAGACCACAACCTCGAAGATTATCAAGTTCGCCACGTTGGCACTTCGCTGTGTGCAGTAAAATCATACAAAATTCATAACCAAAAGCATACAAAATTTCAAGCACATACCTCCACCATTCAGCTGCCAACACAAAATTCGAGACGAACCATACTTTTCTCGGAAGGCATGCCGTTATACATTTGTAAAAAGGCATTAATGAAGTTACACTTTTCCGAAGCCGTATTACTATAGGCCTAAACACTTAGGTTTACCAACTGACTTAAGAAATGATTCTCCCACCTGAAACGTTCGCACGACCTCACAAGACACTTGTGTAGGCTAACCCAAGTCAGCAGCACCATAACGCATGAACGTCATCTCAAAACGCCTTCCCGAAGCAAATATAAATTTTCTTTCTGGAAGAAACAATCTTAAAACATGCAAGATAAAATGTCAAGGCAACGAGGAGGTTCAAACCGTTGTTTTGGAGTTGGTTTCCACAAGGTAGAGGAGAAGAAACAGGCAGAAACTCGTAGAATGTATACGTCACTGAAAAAGAAAATATTTCTATAAAGTATCATAAGAATTGAACAACTATCTCCTGGTTGTGGCAGTGCCGTAGCTAGTTTATTTGGGCACCTATGCAAAGCTTACCGATAGGCCCTATCGATACCACAATATGCGTGGCCATTTTTTTTTATAAAACTGTCACAAATAAACTTGATTCCAAATGATGCTGCCTACTGAAATCTCTTTTTTTTAAATTTAAGATCTTGCGAACGCGTCCCAATTCGCCCGAATGGGGGTCGGAGTTCAGTTAGTGTAAAAACAGCTGATTGCGATGGACTCGTGCACACTCTGTATACAGGCCACCAAGCGTTGCATATTCTTGCTATACGGTACCTATAGGCTACGGTGTTTTCAATTAATACTCAGAATGTTCAAAATGTGTATTTCTTCAGGAAAGCAACTTACAAATTCCTGCATGTAGATATATTTATGAAACACACTGATACAAAGAACAATGTAATAAATCATACACCTTTCGGATCGGATACTCCAACTCAGTTTGATCGCCAAAGAAGAAAACGTTAATTCGCACATCATTTGGCCAGTGAATTGCTATACTTCGTAAGCCTAGTCTATCCTGCTTTTAAAAAATCCATATAACTTAACTTACGTAATGCACGGTATCCGCTCTTCACGCTCTGAATCTCGGGGCGTAAGGGGTTGGAGTGGGTAGGTAGTGTGAACACAAGTTTTGTTTTCAGAAAGACAAACACAGAAAATTCTTTTTTTGGTATATGCAGGGATTGCAGTCCTGTTAAATGCCATTGTCTAGTATGTTATTTAATTCCTGCCACATTCGCGAAAAGCATGATGCGCACGGAAAACCCGTTATAGACAATTGCAATTACGCTAAGGGAAAACCCTAATGAGCGCATTTTGCAGAATACGAACAAATCACGTACAGACCTCCGCCCCCCCCCCCAAAAAATACTACTCCAGAGCGCCAGTATTAGAAAACGGGGAGAACACAAAGTATTCAGCGCAAAATCTTCTGCTCGGGCGTACTACTATATACAATTAAGAGAGCGTATGTATTTAAAATATATATATATATACATATACACTCTCCCGAAGTCTGGCACATTCCTCCTGGGACACCCTGAGTATATATATATATATATATATATATATATATATATATATATGTGTGTGTGTGTGTGTGTGTGTGTGAGTGTGTGTATACAGGGTATGTGTATACAGGGTGTCCCGGAAGGAATATGCCAGACTTCGGGAGAGTGTACCTTGTGTTAAGGTATACCGATATAACCCAAAACACCTATACCAAAGTTGAACGGTTACGGAGATAATGGTCTGAGAAAAGCGGGGGCTTCTTGCGGTTCCAAATACTGCAACATGCACAGCTGATGCGCCGCGCTACAGCGTTGATGACCTTGAGAGTGGAATGCAGTGTTAATCGTGCCTGCGTGACTGTTAGTGAGTTGGAAGCGCCATGTAAAGTGCTTGGAGCCCTAAG
>Ga0131853_10028306_pt1 | contig 10036 bp, 3 predicted proteins | sample TergutLab28metaG_FD_92764 | JGI IMG/M metagenome (GOLD analysis project Ga0131853, IMG submission 92764) | Labiotermes labralis P1 segment gut microbial communities from Petit-Saut dam, French Guiana - Lab288 P1 (version 2) (version 2) | ecosystem: Host-associated > Arthropoda: Insects >... | reverse complement strand
TGTGTGTGTGTGTGTGTATATACACACGAGTGAAAAGTTATTTTAAACTTGTCTGGAAAGACAGAAGTCAACATACAAAAAAAAAACTTGACGTAGATACATGCTGCTTCCTCTGTGTTGGTATCAAAACAGCACATATTGAGCAAAGATTTAAGATCTGTGCTATTTTAGTATGTGACAGAAAAATGACGTTAGTGCATACATTGCTATGCCAAATTCCCACAGGACGAGGCGGTGTTTGGTCCCAGTGTAAGCCTATATTACAATAAATATGATTTCAAAAATGGCCTTAACAGGATTTCACACTGTGTAGTGTAAGTTTCCTCCAACGTTTCGGCCGAAAATCAGAACAAACCCGTTACATGAAATGATGTAAAAGCCAGAACACCACCATATTAACAACATCCGCCGTCAAAACTTGAAATAAGACATAACTGCATAAATAATCTCTAATCTATATGCTTTTCCTCGTCTTATTATAGAACACACAAATAGATGTGTTTCTATAGAAAATTAACCTGGAGGGGCGACTTCATTACTGGGGACCCTGGATGATATGTAGAAAAGGCTCTGGAGTTGGACATCTCTTTCTATAAGGGCTCCGTTGGGGTACCTAAAAGGGAGCTCATTTACCAGGGACTTTGAGAGATGGATGAATGGGGCTCTTCAAGTAGCGCGTCTCTCTCTGAGGGAGCTCTGTGAGGGGAACCCGGAAGGAGGGTCCTTTACTGGAGACCCTGGAGGATGTGTATAGGAAGGCTCTGGAGGCCGGCATCTCTCTCCATAGGGGCCCCGCTGGGGAACCTGGAAGGGGGCTCGTAAACCGGGGACGTTGAAAGATGAATGAAGGAGGATTCTAGGAATGGAGCATCTCTCTCCGAAGGAGCTCTGTGAGGGGAACCTGGAGGGAGGGCTCCTTTACTGGTGAACCCGAAAGATACGCAAAGTTTCTGGAAATTGACGTCTGTTTCCACAGGGGCCCCGCTTTTGGGAAACATGGAGGGACGCTCCTTTCCTAGGCTCTTTGAGAGAAGGGATAAATTCATTTATTTATTTGTGGGAATTTTTATAAAGAATTTGAGAGATACGTAAAAAGGCCTTGTCAGCGGGCAGCTTTCTTCGCAGGGGCCTTGTAAAGGGGAACCTCTAGGGGTTCGTTTACTGGGACTTTTGACAGAAAAAGATAACGTATATCTGGGTTCCTCTTTTGTGGACCCAGAGGACATTATAAGTTAAGTCTGGGGGCCATCTGGAATTTTAGCAAGGAACGTGGCTCCACTGAAATGATAACAGATTATGGGGCACAAAAGGCCCATTATATAAGGCCTAGGTGCATCGGGACCGTTAGGGCCCGAACCCAAAAGCCAATCAAACAACTACTGAAATTTACCGCATAAAATGCAACAAATCCAGAATACATAATATTTTTTCGCTGGTCAGAACTACGACCACGTTGTCTGTGTGAACCTACTTGCTAGGTGTCTGAGTCACCAAAGAATTTCTGTTTGTGATTCGCCGTATATACTGTTCATTCACTCTGTTGACCATCACCGTCTCTGTACAATATTCCTCATATAGGCCTATGCGGCATGTGTACAACGACCTTGGAAGAATGCAAGAAGGAGCTTTCATATCTTACTCAAGAAAATATCATACCAATTAGCCTGGAGATCCTGAAGAAGACAACGAAGAAAGTTTGGACAGCCGATCTCCGGCCGATACGAACTGTGTGCTTTCCCGACGCAATTCAGGCGATACACATCACCTTCACACTGCATATCTGATCCGGTTATTGTGCATAATTCTTAACCGATTTAGATGCTGTTTAGTATAATCGGACCATACACTAATCCACTATGTCACCACACGTGTCACGCAAATCGATGCAGTGAAAGCCATACCTTGCTTAAGGGCGCAAATGAAATATTGCCCTAATTTCCTACATTTTCCGTCCCACTGATGGAATTCAGTGCTGAATTTATGCAGGTACCGCCGGTGAGAAATTATGAGCTTCGTGAAAAGTGGCGCAGTGAAGGCCACACTTTACTTAATAATGACCTAAATGAAGTTAAGCATGTGTGTTCCACATTTCTTACCTGATTTCAGTGAAATTCGGTGTAACAGATCTCCAGGCAATGAGATTCTCAGGAAATGTGTGTTTCGTGAAATGTGTGCATTGAAACCAGTACCTTATGTAACGGAAAAATGAAGTTCGCCCTACAGCCTGCCATTAAGGCACAGAGGCGGAGTAGAGGTATAGCTCTACTCTTTCTTTAACCTCGGAGCTAGAGGGGGTGGGTGGTCAAGGCTACGCCCCGGCCGCCTTACCTCCGGGAAAGACCCGGTACTCATTGTATAGGATGCTGGGTGGGCCCCAGGGCCGGTCTGGACGGGTGCGGAAAATCTCGTCCCCACCGGGATTTAATCGCCGGACCGTCCAGCACGTAGTGAGTCACTATACCGAATGAGCTATCCAGGCCTACCTTAGTACGTGTAACTTTGTAAAGCAGTCCCTGTACAGGACTGTTACAGGTCTACAGGGTTCCGGGAGGTTAAGGATCCCAAATTTCGAGAGAATCTGCACATGAAGATTGTCAGCCCTACGCATCTGCCACCTGTACTCCCTATCAGTACTCCTGGTACTCATTTCTGCTAGAGACCGAGCGACCCCAGGGCCATAGTGGGGCGGGAAAGATTACGTCAGAAAAATGCCTGTGACACCACCGGGGATCGAGCCCGCGACCTTCCGACTTGTAGAACAGTACACATAACTTCAGTTTACGACATTTACTTACATTAAAAGTTTCTACTGCATTCGTCGATCGCAAGGATAACCGTCAAGGATAACATTCAATAATCACTAATGTAGAACTAACAGAGGTTTTACAAAATATTAATTACAGAATTAAAATTTTACATCTCATAAAATATACAGATACCGGTGTGTTAACATTTATGTTTAAAACTTCAACGTACAACTTCAAAATGTTGGCGTATTCTAATTTAACGTTTTGAAAGCGGTGGCTGCATGTATATTATAAATCACCGTGTTTTGTTCATTCCTCCCTGTCTTGAGTCTTGTGCTTTCCGTACGGTCTCGTGTTTCGTCCTATATAAATTTTGAATATCGTTATTTTGTTGCTATATTAAAAAGTACATTGTACACGTAATTTCTCTGCCTTTTTTTGATGGTCAGTTTATCTTGTACGTTATGGTTGCGTAGATAGATAAGTGCAGTAGCAGTGGGCATATTGCAAACCGCAAACTCTCTGGATGAAGCAAGAACTTCCCCATTGAGGTTCGCCTCATTTCCGGCTTGTTAAACGTTTCAGTCTATACTGAATTTTCGTGGCCTCTAAAAAACGGAAGTGACTGACGGCTCGTTCAAACCATGGATATCTTATTACCTTTGACACAACGCAAATTCTTTGTTTTCCAATGGCTGCCTAAAGCAGAAAATTCTCCAATGAAATCATATTGCAAGATCAAATACTTTTCGAGTCTCGAAGGCTCATACAATATATAATAACGGGGTGCTGATAAGTCCTTAGCGCGACCACGAAGGAAACAAGCTTGGAAGCATGTCAGGGACACGCGCGATTTCAACAATATCGAGAGGCGAGCTGTCATCAAGTCCCCCCCCCCCCGCAAGGCAAGGTACCGAAGGAAATTCACGCCCTTCTAACAAAAACATTAGCTTGTTTCCTTTCTGGTCGGGCTAAGGACTTATCAGCATCCCTGTAATTTAAGTACAAATACAGGTCCCTATTATGAAAGGCGTTTTCTGCGATGAACTTCCTGTCTATCAGAATACCCAATTCAGCGCGCTGGGATTATCAAATGAGAAGACCTTGAAGACGAAAATTAACCTGAATGACATGCACAGATTCAGACCTACCGCACAGTGAACACGTCTCGTCTCCAGTATTGAAATAATCGTTGTTCTGAAATCCAGAATATTCTAAGAAATACACTCTGTGGGCAGGATGTAGAATCTGATCACATTAAACCTGGTGGTACATAAAGTAACAAATGGGCCTGAAAGGGGTTAACACCCATTGCTTGTGTTACTCTCTGCAAGATTACATACCAAACAAAGTAGGCTCACGTTATTACCGTAGTCCCTGCGGGCCCGTGTGTGTGTGTGTGTGTGTCCTCGTTTCAACTGCTGAACCATTTAACAAGACTCACGAAACTTGATACGCACGTTACGCCAATGAAGGACAACCCCACACCAAAATCTTATATTTCCTATAATCAGGACTAATAAAATGTCGAAAATGCGAACTTGCTGTGGCGAGAGGGCCAGCTGCACAACTCACGCTAGGATCCTGAAATGGTGTATAGCTATACGTGTTGGCCAAAATTAGCAACATTTGTGAAGGTAATATTCCTTGTGAAGTATATAATAAGATCACAGCCGTGCTGAAAATAAAATGTCAGTAGCTTTCGGTTTGACGGCAACAACAAGCGCACCATTGGCGATAGGTAGTTGAACTCTAGAAATAAGATAATTTATATTCATAGTTATACGTCATACCATGAAACACAGTTCGCACGTCAAGAATAACGTGCCTTCACAAGGCGCCAGTTTGAATCTGCAGGGTTATATCCAAGACATTTAAGGCATACAAAATCTGCACTGATGGCCTCATATCTACACAAAATAATAATAATAATAATAATAATTAGTAACATTCTACTGCACCGGAAATTTATGCCACAGGAAAGATAGGACTGTAGCACCTTGATCTTCCATTGCATGCCTCTTCTCTGTAATAAACCCATAGGCAAATTTGCACGTTAAGTTCCTAGGGAAGGAGTGCTGTCTGGGAATACTCGACCGTTACACTTATTATTTCCCTGCCATCAATTATACAGACACTGCTTCTGCAGGAACTTCTGAAAGGGAACCAGGGTTGACGTCACCTGACGTACAGGTCGAAATATCAGTGGCGAGCGATCCTCGAATAACAATTATTTTTATTTACAATTTTTGTAGAGTCCGAAATCAGAACTCGGTGACTTTCATATTCGTGTTTCCGTGCATCGTTAGTATGATTTTATAATTACAACCAACAAGATGCAACTATTCTTTTCTTTTTGATTATTTATTTCTAAAAGGCTCTACATGTTTCGGGCGGTTCCTCCGCCCATCATCAGGAGTGCATAACTGTACATTCAGCTTCAGGTATCTCATTCACGATACCAGCCTGCAGCAGTACTGGTTGACAATATCTGAAGCTGAAACTGGGCGGAGGAACCGCCAGAAACATGTGCAGCCTTTTAGAAATAAATAATCACAAAATAGTTGCATCTTGTTAGTTCTAATAATAAAATCTACTCGGTGACTGTGGGAAGTCTTGTTTGCTTCTGTTCCACTGATGTGGGCAGACATGTTAGCCTTCGAAGACTGCTGTTTCCTTAGATGTGAAGCCATACAGTGCGGGAGAAATTTTCCGACGTCGCATAAGAAATTACTGCTTCAGTGATCTAGAAGATAAGTCATCTGCCCTAACGATGAAGAAAATTTCACTAAATCATCGATCCAGACGATGTCACATGCCAAAAAAGCATCGGTCTTTACAGGCAAAGCCGTGCATGGAACATTTATATTCAATAGATACGTAATATCTTTAAAACGCATTTTTGTACTTTGAAAGCACGAGAAAGAAAAGGCTAAAGGTATTTAGGACTGCTTTTTTGATAATTCTCTACGGAAACTGGTACTAGCGGAAATAATGGACAGAACAAATTAATAATAATTATAATAATAAATGTGGGGCAGTATTTATGGAAGCATTTAAAATAATTCAACAGCCATAATTTCCTCCCGAAATTTTTGACAAGTCCTAGCATTTGAAGTAGAGGTGACCAGTTCTGCGTCTTGCTTGCAGTACTTCAGGTATTAACGTTCGTTTTGTGAAAGAGTTCCTTCTAATATAGAGTGACTTACACAAAAGAAAATATTCCTGCGTCATTAAAATGATTAAGCACAGCAGTTTGTAACATAGGCTCCTTTCACTTCCCTCTGCTTGAATCCTGCACTGCCAGACGCTGTTTAAGCAGGTCCAGTGAGAGATACAGAATTTCGGGAAGTCGAAACTCTGAGGATAAAAAGCAGTCCCATGACAGGCCTGGAGTGGCCCAGAGGGTTCCAGGAAGTTAAGGCTCTCAGATTTCGTGACAACGGCACAGGATGGTGGTAGGCTGTCAGCCTTACGCACCGGCCGCCTTTACCCCCAGGAAATGCTCCTGGTACTCATTTCTGTTAGAGGGCCATAGTGCGATCGAAAGGATTTTATGTCAACGAAAAATCCAATGACACCAGCTGGGATCGAACCAGCGACCTTCCCATTTGTAACACAGCACCTTAACCACTGTGCTACCGCGGTTCCCACTCTGAGGATAACCTTATCAAATTCTCCATTTCCAGCATATCTGAAAGGTTTATCATATCAAAAGATTTTCACGTTTAGTTCCTTGGAACATGGCCGGATCCGTGCATCACCGGGAGAGGGGATTACATGATGATGAACCAAAGACTCTTTCCCACAATACGCTAAACACGAGCACTTCCGAAGCCTTGCAGAAAATGCAGTCTACGGAACTACTGCTGTAATTTCAGGAAGTCTGTAGAAGAATTCTGAAGCCATGTTAATTACTTTCTTTGCAGTGTTTCTAGCTTACACTGGAACACGACCCAACGGCTACGTTTGTAAGCATGGTTAGGAACCATTCGCAAAAGTACAAAGTACCTTTATCAGACGAGTGATCATTTATCCTAAAAGAATGCCTCTGTTATTCGGTCACACCAGTAATTAAACTAGACGGTTAAGACAAAAGAGGTTGCGGGCAAATACCTTCTTAACTCCAGCGTGTTCATATTCACACTTCGTGCCGAAACTTTATCTTAAATAAAGTAACAAAAGTGATAAAACAAAGAGTCAGGCCATCTTCTACCCGGATTCTGCGCTGAATTACAATGCAATCGGTTTCGTTTGATACGGGTATTACATTTGAATTGAATTCGACTTGCTCCAAAATAAAATACTATACAGTTTATAAAATTATAATGAAAGTAATTTATTTCAGTGTCTCATGACACTTCTGTTAAACGAGCGCTCCGGTAACTTTCTGAAAAAGTACATACATATTTAGACTGGGCGCACAAAAATCTCACTAAGCCGCGGGCCCAGCAATTGAAATATGAAGTAAAGTGCCAACTTGCTAGTTGAAGGAACTTTGCAGCGGGGCCCGCATTATACTTCCCAGTAAATAGCAACGTTACGCGTCCCACATTAACTAAACCGCTGCGGTTCTCCAAGGAAGTACCTTGGCATGATTTCGAGTGACTGAAAGTATAATACACCTAGTTTTGTAAATAAAGGTACTATAAATTAATCTGATAAAATATCGGAATTACAACATCAGTTTATGATTAAGGGGAGTTAAGGCACTGAACAACTTCCAGCTTAGGAAGCATGATTAATATCATTTAGTATACGTACTCTCGGCGTAGGTGTTGCCAAACAGTTAATGGCTGAAATTTACAGGCAGCCCACACAGTAAGACGGGAAAGGTGACGGTCACGACTGCACCGTTAAAGGCAAGCCTATTTCCGTCAGTAAAGTTCTTATAACTTGCTGTGCCTCCCCTTTATGTCTATATAAATAGCTTTTCAAATACACCATAACTTCCACGAGAAAAGAAGTTTTCTACGAACATCTCGCCCACTAACAATTTCGCGAGAATTCCGCATCTCTCTTAACATCCCCAATGCAAGTCTCAGAATTTAATCACCTGAGTTCCAATGTTACCTACAATCATGAGAAGTATTAAATAAGAAAGTTAATAAGCTTCAAGATAAATGTGGAATAATAACAAGAACAGTAAAAAATAGACATAAGAACAGAAGCAAGTTTAAAATTTACGAGGTTTTGGTAGATTTAATTCTTTGACATGGTAGTGTTATACAGAGTATGTTAAGAAATACAATAAATTTCAGTCAGCAGATAGGATACGAATATATAAAATGTTAAGGACTGAACTAGACTGGATAAATTAATGAAATAAGATATAATAAAAAATTCGATATTGTTTTATCTTCAGGAAAAAATTGTGATATGGAGAACAACATACAGAACATTCAGAAAGAATGGCTAAATCTCCAATGCATACAAAGTTTTAAATATAACCCTGATGGGACCCACATAAAGCTAAGGAAATCGTCAAATATAGCAGGCCAGAAGTGGAGATAGCGATGAAGTGGAGGAAGAGAAGGGCGAGGAAAAGCAGATGAAAAAACAAAAAAAGACGGTATCTCCAACGCAATGCACGCATGTGGTCCCTCTGATGCAAACATAACGGCGACCTAGCTGGCTGTATCTCTTGAAAAGTATCATTGTTCAGGGCGTTACACTACGATGTTGATGCAAACTTATTTAAAGAATTAGAGACTTATTCCAGCTAGAAAAATGCTGAAATAACACTTTATATCTGCTCCAATCGCTTCACAGGCGTCAAGGAAACTTTAACTGAGAAAACTGTAAGTCGCAAAGCACTGCACTGTACTCACAGAACTCTCTAAACTATAACAATATACGTTACACTATCGCATATATTCAAATCTGTGTAGACGGTCATGAAATAATTACGGCAACAGAACTGCAAACAGGATGCTTCAGTGTCAGCCGACATTGTCCTTAAAATTGTATGCCTAGGGCAATACACAGTCGCAAGGATACGCAGCATCTTTACGTATAATGTAAAACAAAGCATGGAGACCAGGCGAAATTTTTCCTAACCTTTCTATTTTGTGGGTTTAACTAGTGGACAATATGTTACAGAGATGTGGAAGACAGATGAAATTTGTATTTAATTAATATGGCCGCCTCAAAATAATGAGTGTAAAAGTAATAAGAAGATCAACAATATGTAGCATATTATAATTGTACGTACAAGAAATGAACTTCAGCAGAATTCTAACGCTAAAATATGTTGCACTTCAGTGCTTCATTATCCCTCCAATGGAAACTGAGATACAGCCGAAAAGTAGTTCGTTCTCTAAGCAAAGTGCCCTTAATTATTGGCCGATCGCAACCAAACTTACAAGGTTTGCAGGGCATGCGTGCGGAGTTGGAATCGTGTAGGTTCAGTAAAATCTCTCCAACGGCAGCCGAGACACAGCCGAAAAGGTACTTTGATCCCATAGTAAAGTCTCTTTAGTTAATGAGCGATCGCTAGCAAACTTATAATTTGTCTAGCGCAAGCGTGCAATGTGCGAGGTGCGAAGGTCTGTAGAAATCCCTCCAACGGAGGCTACGATACAGCCGAAAAGGTACTGTGTTCTGCAAGTAATGTGCCCTTATTTATTGGCCCATTGTAACCAAATTAACAATGTGTGTGGCGCATGAGGGGAAATTGCGAGGTATGAAGTTTCAGGGAAATCCCTCCAATGGAAGCTGAAGTACTTGCATTACTTAATATCACATTATGAACACAACATTCATAGAACCGTAAACGTGTCTAACAGAAAATTTTGCACGAGGGAGAGTCAAATGAACACCATAAAATTTCGATAACACTCCTATTATGGGTTTTGTTCAAATTCCCCCTCCCCCCCCCGAACGGTAAGCTCAATGTCAACGAAGATATTTGCAACAACACAGTCTTAAAACTTTTAAGCCCTGAACCACAGACATATGCAAAAGTGGACGAATTTTGAATGAGCATACATGCTAATAGATCATGTGCCGGTAACTGCTCTAAAGCCGATCCCGGTGGCCGCGTCATCTGAGGTGTGGGTCTGCGGCCGCTCTCTTACTGGGACTGCGGATATTCGAATCCTGCAGGAGGCACTGAGGTCTGTGTCTTGTGCGTGTTGTGTGTTTTCAGGTAGAGATCTCTGTGACGGACCGATCACTCGTCCGGAGGAGTCCTACTGACCGTAGTGTGTCTCAGTGTGATCTCGAAACCTCGACAACGAGGAAGCATTGATCCACTAGGGCTGTTGAGCCATGCAGGGGGGGGGGGG
>Ga0131853_10028305_pt1 | contig 10036 bp, 9 predicted proteins | sample TergutLab28metaG_FD_92764 | JGI IMG/M metagenome (GOLD analysis project Ga0131853, IMG submission 92764) | Labiotermes labralis P1 segment gut microbial communities from Petit-Saut dam, French Guiana - Lab288 P1 (version 2) (version 2) | ecosystem: Host-associated > Arthropoda: Insects >... | reverse complement strand
GGGTAATATTACGTACATGTCTTTCTAAATTGGGTAACCCTGCGGCTAGTGCTTCCATATCTTCTTGGTTAAGGTCATTTTTATCGCGTCCGCCATGGTATTTGAGTGCCCGTATTGTTGCGACTAGCACCACCGCAGCGGGTTTTATTCCCAATCGGCGGCATTTTATATTTAGGAATTTTTCTGCTCCAAGGTCAGCACCAAAACCTGCTTCGGTTACAACGATGTCGCCTAGCCCCATTGCAAGCTTGGTAGCAATTGCCGAGTTACAGCCGTGGGCTATATTGGCAAATGGTCCACCATGCAGTATAGCAGGATTGCCTTCCAAGGTTTGCACCAGGTTTGGGTCGAAAGCATCTTTTAACAGGGCTGTCATTGCACCTTGTGCGTTTAAATCCCCGGCGGTTACGGGTTTCCCCGCATAGGTATAAGCCACAACGATTTTCGATAGGTTTTCCTTGAGAGCGACTAGGCTGTCAGAAAGGCAGAACGTCGCCATAACTTCCGAAGCGGCAGTTATATCAAAGCCATCTTCACGGGGAGTGCCATTGGCTTTGCCGCCTAGACCATTGGTCATATTACGAAGTTGGCGATCATTCATATCCATTGCGCGCCGCCATACTGTCTGGCGCGGGTCTATGCCCAGGGTATTGCCTTGGTAGATATGATTATCAAGCATTGCTGCGAGCAAATTATTGGCAGAGGTTATCGCATGTAAATCCCCCGTGAAATGCAGGTTAATATCCTCCATTGGTACCACTTGAGCATAACCGCCACCTGCCGCGCCGCCTTTTACGCCAAAAACCGGACCGAGAGATGGCTCGCGTAGGCAGATTACAACTTTTTCGTCTGATATTGCTGAAAGCGCGTCACCCAAGCCTACTGTGGTCGTGGTTTTACCTTCCCCTGCAGGGGTGGGGCTTATTGCGGTTACCAAAACAACTTTACCGGGGGGCTGGTTTATTTCAGGGCAGCGATGATTGATTTTTGCTTTGTAGCGTCCATAAAGGGAAAGATGCTCGTCAGAAATACCTAATTTTGTAGCAATTTCCCCAATTGGCTTGAGCTTGGCGGCTTGGGCGATTTTGATATCAGATTGCATGTGAATCACTCCTTGAGTTGTAATATGAGGATTATAATGCATTTTACAAAGAAGTGATAATACTTTTATGAAATATGCAATAAAAAGCGGTATGCTAGCATACCGCTTTTTTGTTCTATATGCACAAAAATTGATTAATATTAGACAAATCAAAGCTTTATGATATACTGCACATAGTGACAATATTTGCATTATATGAGTAGGGGTGAGCCTACCCGGTGAGAGATTGGCTGTCCCGGATTGCACTGCGGATTGAACGCATAATTATACTCAAAGCCATAAGAGATGGATTTGCGGGCATTATGCCCATCCTATTGATAGGGGCTTTTATTTTCATGCTTGTGGAACTGGAAATTCCTCTTAATTTGGATGCTTCCGGTGTTCCTGGGCTTAATTGGCATATCACTTTTGAACAGATATATGTCGGCATTTTGGGGATTATCCCCATAGCGGCTGTGGTATCAATCAGCTATACCTTGGCGCTTCATTCCCCTAGCTATTCCAGTAGGGTGCTTAGCCCATTGGTGCCGGCACTTGTAGGGCTTGCGTGTATGTTTATACTTGCCGCTAACCCATGGGGAGAGACTAAGTTTTACGATTTTAGAGCAAGTGGGGTATTTATCGCTGTTGTTGTGGCGGTCGGTTCCCATTTGCTTTTTTTCTTTTTCTATCGATATCGGCTGGTAGTTGCGCGTCCCAGAGCTGCTACATCTTATTTGGCTCAGGTTGTGCTTTTACTTGAGCCGGCTCTATTTACCATTCTTATTTTTACCGTGTTTAGGTTTATTTTCAATGTGGCAAATGAGTTCAATATCCCAGATTATTTTCAACAGGGCGTTGTCAATATGCTTGCCGGGGTTTATTCTCGGTTTAACAGTCAACTAGCCATTGTTATTTTCTTCACACTTTTGCATCAGGTTTTATGGTTCTTTGGGCTTCATAACGGGGATATATTATGGGAAGTAGCATATACTGCAGGGTATCCTGAGGGAGTCGGTCCTGAGTTTTTTGAATTCTTTGCATTTTCCGGTGGCGGGGTTCTTGCTCTTATTTTTGCCATAGTAATAGTCCGCTGGAAAAATGCTGCCCGCCCTGCTCTGGTCTCATTGCCCATGGGTATAGCCAACATCGGTGCGCCCATCGTATATGGGCTTCCTGTTGTGTTTAATCCATTTTTCTTGATCCCATTTATTTTTGCCCCGATGTTTTCTGCGATTATTTCCTATATGGCTATATCCGCTGGGATGAGCCCTATTGTACAAGCCGTATCTTCAACTATGCCGCCGGGCATCAGCGGGTGGATGGCTACAGGTTCTGCTATGGCAGGGGTTATGCAAATTATAGGGCTTATAATGGGGACGTTTATCTATCTGCCCTTTGCCTGGATGGCAAACAGCGCGAGCGAGGAGCGTTGCGATTTTGCTGTAGAGGAGCTTATGTCCCGGGATGCAGCTCCATATATGGCTAGGCGCGATGATGTTGGGGTTTTTGCACGTTCCTTATTCGAAGAAATGGAATACGACCTGCGCCGTAAGCGAGGATTTTATTTAGAATACCAGCCTATGATCGACAGTAATAACCGGATGCTCAGCTTCGAAGCAAAGGTGCGCTATCGGCATTTATCCTTAGGTCCCCTGCCTCCTGAGCTGGTGCAAGCGCTGGTGGAAGAAGGACGGATGGAAAGCGAGCTCAATTCATTTGTAATAGACGAAGCCTTATCTAGCCTACAGAGTTTGCGGGAGTACAATTTTACAGACCTATTAATGACGATAAATCTCTCACCCAAGCAGCTAGGCAAACCTAAGAATATTAAAATGATGGAAGCCGCCCTGCAAAAGTATAGTATTGACCCGGGATTGATTCGAATTGAACTAAACAGTCAAGATGTTTTGAGCCCGGGGGTTGACCCATGGATGTTGATCGGCTCTCTTGAAGCAATTGGGCTCAAGGTGATAATTGATAATTTCAACCTGCAAAATACCCATTTTAATAATCTTAGGCGTATGGGGGTTAAGGCAATAAAGCTAAGTAATGCACTTACTCAGGATGTGCAGTACAACGAACTGAGTGCCAGTGTGATACGGGATATCACCACCCACGCCAAGCCAATGACCATAATAGTAGAGCAGATTGAGTCCAAAGCTCAAAGAGATGCTCTTGCAGAGCTTGGATGTGATATTTTCCAAGGAAAGTACTTCTCAAAGCCCATGGAAACAGCAGATTTGGCACTGTACCTTCGGTTGCGATAATGGCGCATTGGAAAACCAGGGGTTTACGCGGCTCTGCATTTGAAGAGATGATAGACCTGACCAACCAGCTATATGCCCAACGGGGGCTTGCAATAATCCAAAAGGTGCCAACGCCGATTACCCCGGTCGAAGTGGATAATAAGGCTAGAACCATAACTTCGGCGTATTTTGAAAAAAAAAGCACAGTGGATTTTATCGGGGTAGCACAAGGGCTTGCCATTTGTTTCGATGCAAAGGAAACCAAGCAGCTAAATCTACCGCTACGCAATATTCACCTTCACCAGATAGAATTCATGGAGAACTTTCGCAAACAGCAGGGTGTGGGCTTCCTATTGGTGCATTTTCAGGCAAAAAGCGAAATTTTTCTTTTGCCGTGTGAAGACCTGGCTGATTTTCATGAACGCGCAGGAAAAGGCGGGCGTAAGTCCATTCCATATGATGAATTCGACCAAGCACTTATGGTTCCAAATAAAAATGGCTTCCCGGTGCATTACCTGGTAGCAATAAATATGTACTTAGAAAAAAGAGGGGAAGTAAAATGAGCAGAATTATAGCAATAACCAACCAAAAGGGTGGGGTAGGGAAGACTACAACTACTATTAATCTATCGACCTGTCTAGCTCAAGCCGGAAAGCGAGTGCTTGTTGTTGATATGGATCCACAGGGCAATGCAAGCAGCGGTTTTGGGATTGACAAGTTTAGCTTGGGGCAGACGGTTTATAACTTGCTTATAGGGGAAGCCACATTGGAAGATGTAATCCTGCCAGTATGCGTAGAAGGGGTGCGGTTGCTTCCGGCAAACATCGACCTAAGCGGTGCGGAAATCGAGCTTATTGCAATGGATAATCGGGAATTTCAGCTAAAAACGATTTTCGATAATTCAAAATATCTCTTTGACTATATAATTATTGATTGCCCGCCATCCCTTAACTTGCTGACAGTTAATGCGCTATGCGCCGCCGATTCCGTTCTTATTCCCATTCAATGTGAATATTATGCCCTTGAGGGGCTCACACAGCTAATGAATACAATCCAGCGGGTGCAGCAAAAACTCAATACCAGCCTTGTAATCGAGGGCGTTGTGTTTACAATGTATGATTCCCGCACCAACCTGAGCAATCAAGTTGTTGAAGAAGTACGAAGACATCTAGGGGCACACACATATAAAACCATTGTCCCAAGAAATGTACGCCTAAGTGAGGCTCCAAGCCATGGCTTGCCCATCACACTCTACTCATCAGACTCAAAAGGAGCCGAGGCGTATAAATCTTTGGCGAAGGAAGTAATAGAGGGGAATGAAAACAGAAAATGAAATCAGGATTAGGAAGAGGGCTAAACGCATTACTCAATGCGTCTCAAGAAAACATCGCCGAACCGGGTAGCCCGCCAACCGGCACTCTGATGGTAGACATAAGGAAAGTAGAGCCAAACCCCAATCAGCCACGCCAATATTTCGATGATGTGACGCTTGAGGAGCTTGCGGAATCTATGAAGACCTACGGGGTTATCTCACCGCTTGTGGTAAAAAAGAATGACGAAATTTATACCATAATTGCGGGGGAACGCCGCTACCGCGCGGCACGGATTGCAAAGCTGACAGAGGTACCCGTAATCGTAAAGGATTACTCCGATGGTGATATCCTACAGGTTGCCCTGATAGAAAATATCCAGCGGCAGGACTTGACCCCTATTGAAGAGGCTCTGTGTTATAAGCGGCTGATGGATGATTTCTTTTACTCAACCGAGGATATAGCCACAAAGGTTGGAAAAAATAAACATGCGGTAATAAGCGCGCTGCACTTGCTTGAGCTTGCGCCACGCGTTCAAGCCCTTGCCGGAGAAGGCAAACTCACAGCAAGCCACGCCAAGGTGCTGCTTGTGGTAGAAGACGCGGAACTGCAAGAATACTGTGCTGATAAAATTGTAGAAGAGGGTTTAAGCGTACGAGGCGCGGAAGCCATGATTGCAATAGCCCTGAAAGACGCGGCAAGACCGGAGCGAGAGGAAAAGGAATCTGATGAGCTATCCGAAGAAGTAATATTCGCCTACCGCAAGGCTGAAGACGACCTCAAGCAGGTATTTGGCTCTAAAGTAAATATCCGTCCGGGAAAGAAAAAGGGGCGTATAGAAATTGAATATTACTCGCCGGATGAGCTGGATAGATTACTGCTCATGCTGGGTAAAATAAAATAATAAGGAGAACCCAATGAATAAAAAAATTATAACATTAACCCTTCTGCTGGCAGGATTGGCAATTTTATTCACCGGCTGCATAAACATAGGCGGCGGACGACAAATCCGTGGTACAGGTCAAGTCGTCTCGCGGCAAATGGATGTTGGAGATTTTAACAGCATTGATGTAAGCGGAAACTTTGTAATTATCTATCGGCAATCTACCGAAAGAGCGCTGACCATTTCGATGCAAGAAAACCTCTTCGATCACTTGGATGTAAATACACGAGGCGGAACTCTGAGTGTAGGCTCTCGCAGAGGATTTGACACCACAAATGCAAACCGCCCACGCATGTATGTTTACGCACCATATCTCACCGCGGCAGATCTAAGCGGTGCGGTAGGTACCTCCGATTGGGATAACATCGAAACCGAAAGATTTTCCCTTGATATTTCAGGCGCAGTAAGCTTCAATGCCGGCTTGAATGTAGAAAGACTAGACATTGATGCTTCAGGTGCAGCAAGCATTACCCTAAGAGGCAGTGCTGCCAACATTAATATAGACGGCGCAGGAGCCTTGAATGTTAACGCATCAGATTTAGCAATAGGAGGCGGCAGTGTAGATATATCCGGTGCCGCGAATGTTACTCTCTCGACCCTAGACAATGTGACTGTAAGAACCAGTGGCGTAGCAAGAGTCCGCGAGGGTTAAGTTAAATGCTTATTAACTCATTAGCAACACCTGCTATTCTCCTGGACTTAAACATACTAGAGCGAAATCTTGATAGATTTCAAGCAATGGCTAATGATAATAATAAGCAGCTATGGTCAATGACAAAAACCCATAAATCAACTCAGATAGCCCGTATGCAACATGCACGCGGTGCTACTGGGTTTCTTTGTGGTACTTTGGATGAATGCGAAGCTCTTGCGAGTAGCGGTATGAACAATATTAGTATAATGTATGCGTATCCCGTTGCCAGTGAGCCTAATATCAAACGAGTCATCGCGCTAGCTAATAATGAAAATTGTAAGTTTTACCTGCGATTAGACCATACTGATCAAGGACGGTTAATCAATACTATCGCAAGGTCAACCAAAATATCCAAGTCCCTCAATTATGTTGTAATAATTAATTCCGGTCTTAACCGCTTTGGCATTGCACCAGACGAAAAAAGCTTGCATAATTTTCTGACAGAAATGTCAATGAATAAGCATTTCCGTTTTTGTGGAATCTCAACGCATCCAGGTCATATATACAAGCAAGGCGAGAGTATGGAAAGAGTAGTGCAAGATGAAGCAATATCAATGGAAAATGCATATAGGGCATTATCCAATATTGGTTATAAGCCAAGCATTGTGAGTTCAGGAGCCACACCCACCTTTACATATTCCGTCAAAAACCATACCATTCATATATTACATCCCGAAAACTATGTTTTCATGGATTATTTGCAGATGGTTTTAAGCAAAGATAAAGAATTTTGCATTGGAGAGGCAGATTGCGCATTAACGGTTCTCGCCACGATAATTTCTGCGCCAAGAGAAGGCGAATTTATTTTAGATGCCGGTTCCAAGATTTTTGGTGAGCAGGGTGTTCATGGGGATGAAAGCATCGAAGGCAAAGGGCGCGTTAAAAATTATCCTGGGCTTATTTTAGATGACCTTTCGGAAGAGGTAGGGAAAATAAAGTATAAACCTGGCGAATCCGCTGATCTTAAAATCGGCAGTATAATAGAAATAATCCCGAGGACGTGTTTTGTCAAGGTGGGTGAAAGAAAATATAATATCTAAATATATGTTTGCGGCGGTACGAAAAATTTATTTGGGCAAAACCGCCATCGAAATGACTTTTTTCGATGGCGGTTTTGCATTGCTTATTTTCGGAAACTACTTCCTATGTTATCAGTGCCGCTCATTCACATTCACAGGCATTGGTCTATATGCTGATGTATTTAAAAGGAATATGTAAATTTATTTCGAGGATTGGAGAATTTTCATTGTGCCTTTTCCTCCGATGCGCTATAATGGATAGAGTTCGAGTAGGCACTATGTGTAGGGCGAAAGAGGTATTCACTTTGAGAAAAATAAGCTATAAAAAACTTTGGAAGCTATTAATTGACAGGGAAATGAACAAAACGGAATTAGCTGACTTTGCCGGGGTCAGCGGCTCGACCATCACCCGTCTATCGAAAGGGGAGAGCGTGACTCTGGAAGTGATTGTCAAACTTTGCGATGCATTGGAATGCGACATCCAAGACGTTGTTGAGTTGATTCCGAAAGATTAAATTTGGCTCAGAAAGGCGTGTGACGGCGATGTGGCGTATCCCGCTGTCGGTGAGCGAGCGCATTATACCTCATGTCGCCGAGAGTTTCGAAGAATTTGAAGTTTTCATAAAATTCTTCCAGCAGTTGGATGCTAATGATGACGAAGATTGGTGGATGAAAGTGGATGCGGCTCCTCTCAATCTTCTAAATGAAGAAGAACGCGCACCATACGGAAATGACGATGAAGAAGATGAGGTGGTATGGGAAGATTCCTACGACGAGGATTACTTGAGAATGGAGGATGGGGATGTGATTGACCCGAATGACTTTGTTGCGTGGCTGGTCACTCAACCGAACGCCAATGGCACTCTTTATCTGGAGCGTGTTGCAAGGCATTATGTCAGCTTTTTGCGAAACACGCCATACAAGCTGAATGTGCCTTTAAGCCCCGAAGAGTGTAACATTTTCGCTTGCGAAACAATAGAGGACTTTGACCGTATTCGTACCATTATGACAAATGCTCCTAATTACAAGGAAGTAAACAACAGAGGACACAATTCATTTTCCGCAGGATTAAACTGTTATGGGCGTTATTTAATGTACCGAAGCACAGGCGAAGTTCCTGCTGCAAACAAACCGGGAAGAAAACCGTCGCAGCCAACAATTGTGCAAGAAGATAAACCAACAATTAATCTATCATCCGAAGAACGCACGGCGATTGAGATGGTGCTTGAAACAAGGTATACGAACGGCTTTAGGATTGACCTTATAGAACTTGGGCGGTTGCGGCGGTTCGTCCGAGAAATAACAGATGCTGATATAGCATTAACGGACGATGAGTTGACCGAAGCAGTAAAAATGTGTGGAACACTCTTTGAGGGCAAAATTTATACAGTGTCCAAGGAAGCGCGTACAAAAATAAAGGACGTTGTAGAGGACTACTTCTATAATGGTGCAAGGGTAATATTCTACGACGAATTCTACGCAAAGAACGAATATTGGCTCTTTGAAGAAAGTGTTGTTTCGATTGAAATGCTCACAAAATTGCTCCGCCGATTGTTCCATAGATTAGCGTTCACAGAAACATTCTTCGGCTATACTTTTGCCGATATACGCACGGTGGTTGTTAACGAGTTGCATCGAATATGGGGCGATGATGTTCTTCTTAGTTTCAATCAGATTGCCGAACGCTTGTTATATGTCCCAATTGACCGAGTTAAAACTGCCCTTGCATATAGTACAGATTTTGTATGGAACAGCGTGGAGGTGTATGCACGGATAAATAAAATTGATGCTTCCATGAATGAAAGGAATAATGTCCGCGACGTAGCGCGGCGCGAATGCGAACTGCATCGTTATGTGTCTGTTATGGATTTGCCTCTGGATGCCTTTGCGGAGCGCAACCACGAACTCTCACAAACTGCAGTACATAACGCCGCATTCAATGTCTACCTTGCAGATGAATATGAAAAGCGTGGAAAAATTATAATGCGAAAAGGGGAGAGTGTGGACGCACTCACAATCATGCGTGAATACTGCCGCACTTTGGACAGGGTCACACTTGACGAACTGCTCGACTTCGAGCGCGACCTTACCGGCGAAACCCATAGATGGTTGCCGATGCAAGCTGGGTACGACATAATGGTGCGGATTGACAAAGACACCTACGTTGCAGACCGCTTTATTGATTTCGATGTTGATGGCATAGATGCCGCATTAGATCATTTCGTACACGGGCAATATACACCATTAACAACTGTCACAACCTTTGCAATTTTCCCGCATTGCGGACAAGCATGGAATCTGTTTTTGTTGGAAAGCTATGTACGACGGTTCAGCAGACGCTTCCGCTTCGAATCACCAAGTGTGAACAACCGAAATACCGGTTGCATTGTGCAACGGTACAGCCGACTGGATTATGACGGCATTATGGTTGATGCTATTGCTAACTCAAATTTAACCTTGAATGATGAGAACGCCGTGGCAGAGTTCCTGTTTGAAAACGGATACAGAGGTAGCCGCCAAAAGGCAAAACTTTCAGATATTATTAAGCAGGCAGTACGTCAGCGCGAAAGGAGGGATTAAAGTTTGTACTCATATACCCATGACCCGAAAACAGGAGGGCTTTTGCTTAACTCTTCACCAACTAAGATGTCAAAAGAGCCTCGCCCTGTATACGCACCGGAACTTGATTTGTTAGGCTTTAACCAATATTGGAAATACGATAATCAAACCGATGTCCCAT
>Ga0131853_10028300_pt1 | contig 10037 bp, 10 predicted proteins | sample TergutLab28metaG_FD_92764 | JGI IMG/M metagenome (GOLD analysis project Ga0131853, IMG submission 92764) | Labiotermes labralis P1 segment gut microbial communities from Petit-Saut dam, French Guiana - Lab288 P1 (version 2) (version 2) | ecosystem: Host-associated > Arthropoda: Insects >... | reverse complement strand
CTGACCACGTGACACCCCTCTATCCGCAAAAGTTGGCACTAACTTCGCCGACCGGCGGCGGCCGCTCTGTCGGTATAGTTCGCGTGCGGACTAAGGCCACGGAGTTGTTGTTGTTGTTGTTGTGGCAGCATGTCGTGAGTTATGTGTGAGTCGTACGGTGTTCAAGTGAGACCGGCTAACGATGTACACACTGACAGCCGGTCTCAACTGAACAGTATACGACTCACACAACTCACGACATGCTGCTACAGCACCAAATTAATTATAACGAAGTAAATCACTGAGTGCTTTAAACTGTACATTTAGCAAGGAACAAAGTATGCTCCCTGAGGATGATCGTATGATCGAAACATGTAGGAGCGTTTTAAGTGTTTTAATGTAAGTTTTAGATTACTAAAGACTATATGTGTGCATTTGTTGGTGTAGTAATTAAATAAACTACAGCATGCACGGTGCAACGATACATACTGATATTATTTAATTGCAATTCATACAATCTACAGTTCACATTCTAATATTCTGCACGACCAGCGGTTGCCTATAAAAACTGCATGAAGTTAAATTTCTGCCTGGCTTTAAGCAGGGATCTTATGGCACTGATAAGCTTTCATACGAAAATGGGCTAGCCAGTTTTAATGTCGACATTTTACGGCCAAAAAAAGTCTAGGCAACAGCAGCACCATTAATTAATTACACTACGCGAACGTTTATGAGAAATGTGACAGGACCGATTCTCAATACAGCAGTGAAAAAAAAACTGGCGATCAGGGATTCGTCCGGTAAGGATAAAGGTGCAAAAGTACACTTCTCAGTGGCAATGAAACTATTTACCCGTCATTTGGTGTAATACACAGACTACATATTATTCAAATTATGTATTCATACACGGCCCAACTGGAAGACAGAGGCGTCGATGGTAGAACAACAGTAAAATGTAACTCAAAGAAACAGGATGACTAGGCATAGATTGGATTCATCTGGCTCAGAACAGGGACAACTGGCAGGTTCGTGTAAACACAGCATGCACCTTCGAATTCCAAAAGTATGTAGGAAACTACTGAAGGGTGAGGAAATGTTAGCTACTCCAGCAGGACTATGCCCCATGGAGTTAGCAAGCTAGTTGGTTGTTTGGTCGGTCGGTCACGTACTGACAGCAACTGTCGAAGCAATGAATGACACAACGCGATCTTATGGAACTCACCACTCAAAAGAGTGTGCCTTGGAACCTCCACTGCTTCTACAGCTATTGAATTTCATCGAAACAAAACAACACAAAGTGAGTGCTGGCAACGAACACCTGGAACAGATTCCAAGCAGGATGTATCCATTATAATGGCAAACCAAACATTTCAGCTGTCGGCATTCTGAACAAAATATCGCCAACAGATGACAATGAACTGCTGCTCCAACCTGGTGGTCACGCGCGAGACCAGGCGTCCAACCCCGTCAGACAATGAAACTCTTACATTCACGCAACGATTCGTAACTTTCGAGATACCCTTTAACACGAGGCCCGAACGGCGGCATTTCAACGAACGCAATAACAAAGGCGAAACTTCTGTTTCCATAAAGGAGGAATTCCCTGACCAGCAGAGTAATTGCTGCCTGGTATTACGTGACTGAACAACCTGATTTACCGGCCGGCTCTGAGGTTTACCACGGCTCTTTCCGCGGAAGTAGAGCGGTCGGGGCGTTCGGCTAAGCACTCACCTCGGTCTAGTACCGACGGTAAGAATAAATGGAACCATACCCCTATTCCCCCCTATGCCTTCATGACGTGTATAGGGACAATTTTGCTGCTACAGGAATGGCGTTGCAGACCAAACTGAACCTTAACCTCCACAGTGCGTTGCCTCCACGATTCGTTATCTTTGGCTTTAGTTTTCCAAGTACGGACAATTTTACCTTTACTGTATTCGTATGAATGTTCCATAACACCACACAAGGTATTCAGGTCTATGACACGCAGACAACGTGTTGCGGTAGGCCTGTGTTCACAAGACCAACGTTAACATTAAACCACAGCGCAAAACCTTAAAGAAGTAACGAAAGGTCATGCCAGACAATTTCACTCGTGTATTACTACCAGTTATTTCGTGTAAACGGGCAACTCTGTAGCCCCAATAAAACTTTAAGGGAATATGGGGGGTGGGGGGCAAAAGTATTATTCCGTAAAATATTTACCGTTTATTTATTCTTATCCCTATACAGCCAGTGTTTAATGTACGTACAGTCACGTTTAATATCACTAAGTGTTTACATGTAGCGTATGTGTCCTGCGACTCCTATGATACAGAGCAAAGCGTCTACCAATCGGCCTTTATATATAGAAAAAACACCTATTTCTTTCTCTGTGAGGTAAGAATCGATTCTTAAAATAAAATACGGAATGATACTGGCCCTCTACAGATAAAAAATACCTGCATAAACGTGACGTAAACACCAGCTGTTACACCTGACAAACGGTACAACTTCCAAAATCGTTGCAGAACTACAGAAATGATAATGCTCAGAACACGACCGTACCTTGGAGATCATTTTCTTATCAACTGTGCTTCGCTTCATTATTGTTTGCAACGTCTTAACATTTCAAGAACTGTGCTTAAATACAGTCGTCCTTTCGGAAAGTCCCTCCAATCGCACCACTTGTTTCACTTTACACACGGTCACACACTTCACACAGATTTCGGATCCAACAATATGCTACTGCGACTGTATGACACACGACGTGCCAGCAAAAATTTTTGCTTTACACCACGGAAATCGAACGTACAAACATCTTCCATCGAAAACATGGACAACCTACCTTTATTCCTTGATTAAATACCATGATTATTCAACGGAACTCAGGGTGCAAGTGTTAAAAGTACGTAACAATGAAAACGTCCTTAAAATTCACAACTACGTTCACGGACAATGCACACAGATACACCACCAATGGACTTGTTTACAAAACAACAAAACAGGTTTAAAAATTACCGATTTGTAACGTGTCTCTACACACTGCCAACTAACATGAATGCTATGCACGCTTCCTCAGCATAATGAGTCACAGGCTCCAGGTGTGCTATTGGTTATGAGTGTGGTACTACAGACTACCATTGGCTAGAATCTGATCCGTTGAGGATGAAGATGGTAAGGGGGGCGACAGTAAATCGATACAAAAATCAACAGCTGATGTTCAAGGGGTAGCAACAAGCTTCTATTAAAACCAGTCTACGCCCCTCAACAGGAAATGTCCACGGCCCCACAACTGCCACTGTATGTTCGCGTACGCATCCATACTGGAAGAACGCGCCTCACGCTTCCTGTCATAAAAATGAGTGTATTTTTCCAGTTTGTTTTGAATATGACCAGTGTCTGAAAAGTAACGCAGGCCTATTTGATGCCGCGCACTATGGAAGATGAAACAAGAAATAACATGTAAACGTGGTCAAACATGTCTCGCTTTCCAGCTGTTCCGGGCTCCTAAAATAACATGTGCGCAACCCGTGGTACGCAATTCCGCGACACAAAATACAAATGAGGTCCTTCCGGGTCAACAGTTTCAGTCTCATACAAACATAAACAGCAATTAAGGCAGAGAAGAACTGAAGTTATTAGCCCTATAAGTGGGACCTGATAGTGACGCACTTTTCAATGGGAATAGATGAGAATAGTTGTCATTTCAAACAGGAGTACAATATGCTGCAAAACTATTATCGGAAAAGTTATGGCGGGGGGGGGGGCACACAAATAAAGATTGCAAATAAAATCTCTTTGAAACCTTCAGGCACGGAACAGGAAAACTGAAAGCTTCCTTTCGCCTCTGTTTGGCCCCCGAATAATTACGAACACACACCATGCAACGAAAACAGCACGTGCAGTGTCTGCAACCAAACAAAAAAAAAAGTGACTTGCAACTAAATGGCATACGTCCGCCAATGAAACTCATTATAAGCGAAGGTAGCACAAAAAAAATTCAAGACGCCAATGATTGTCGCTATCAAAAGCTGACGGGACTACGATATTGACATGTATTCCAACTCCGAACACTTAAAGCGTTATGCAAGTTATTTCGTGGACTTTTTGCACCTTGCAGGCGGGACCGATAGGTTGTACCCAAACGTTGCTAAGGAATTGCCACTCTACGCTGCGTAATATCTCACAAGAGCGCAGATCTCACCTAAAATGCGGTGAAAGCCTGAAATCGCCCGTATTTTATATTTTAACGGTACTCGAGTAAAATACCTGACCATAAGACAGGCATAATGGAAGAAATCCAATGGATCCTATCCTCCGAACATTCAATAGCATGACAGCAGGCACACTAAATGCGAAAAGGTAAACAGTCTGCATGGTAAGAGACAACTGACTCAACTGTCTGAAATTATCGCACCGACGGGAGGTGAAACTATGACGGAAGAATTTGAAAATATGTGGCCTATTTAAATAAATACCCCATCATACATACCATCGCATGGATACACACCATAAACATGGCTACAAGTTAATAAAATTAGAAACCAATGACGACGCGAAATTTTTGGGTTACGCCCGACAAACTTAACGTATGCAAATTTTGTACGTCATGTTCAAGTACTTCATAATCACAAAAATTAAATGACAGTTAAACACTGGAATACCTACAGAACTAATACAGGATGTATGTTTTCGGTTCTGCTTGCAAGTCCAGTCTTAACGCTGCAAGAGACCCAAGAACGTGTAAACAATGAATCCGAAACGCCGGCGAAGGAAATGGTCATGCCATATGCAATGAAATATCCTACATTCCGCCTGGATAGACTCTCTGAAACGCCAGACTGTCATTTGACGTTCGACAAGGGGTTAATACTGTAATACGCCTGTCGCATAGGCCGTGCGGTGTAAGGCGTGGGTCTGCGGCCGCCCGCTTGCTGGGATTGCGGGTTCGAATCCCGTCGGGGAGATGGATGTGTCTTGTCAGTGTTGTGTTGTAAAGTATAGGTCTCTGCGTCGGGCTGATCACTCACCCAGAGAAGTCCTACCGAGTGTGATCGTGAAGCCTCGATAACGAGAAGGCCCTCTCCCACCAGGGGCCGGTTGCACTGTGTGAAATAAAAAAACTAATACATATCACTGTTGTCTTCGAAATACTAAAAGGTGCTTGATTTTTACAATACACTAATTACCGTTGCAGTCCTTCTTATGAGACTGTACACGCCAAACACTCCAAAACAGTGTTGAGGAAAAGGGTAGTTCAACGGGGAAACTTAATGGCATAACGTGAATACGAATAAAATGGACCCAAACAGTTTTCGTTGCCCAAATGGGTTTGCTGTTGCAGGTGGAACGAAAACAAATACGTGAGATGATTCCTGCCACATCGGTTTCCAATTTACTCGACACTAGCGGCTTCATCCAGCCCCGCGGCTACAAAGAAACGTATTGTACCGGTAATCGATTAACGTTCTCCGTAACAAATGCCAATACAAATTACCGAAAATAAGAAAACGATACCCAACACACCAGCACACTTAAAATGGATTTGTGGTCTAAATGAATTGCTCCATTATATCAAATTACTTCGAGAAAGTCCAGGAACATTATTCTTCTGCAATTTAATAATGAAACAGAGGTGCAAGAAATCAAAACTTTCTTCCCAACTCTGCGTTCATCCTATCGTCTCAACTCTGGGAGGAGGAACGGTGAAGAACGCTGGGCAGAGCTCATGTTTTACAAAGAACCACTACAACGTTGTAAATATATATAATGTGTATCAAATGATGGGCTGAACCACGACAGACCGAGGCTCGCAACAGGGGGTGTCGATTAAGGGTTTTACTCAGACCAAACACGCGGCGACGCACTGGAATCAACTGTCGACATTTAAGTAGGAAACGTTTGGGAAAAATCGTTTCCCTATAGCAACCGATAACAATGCTTCACCGTTCGATATTTATGACCTGGATACAAACACGAATAATCGTTCGGGTGCGCACGTGTGAAACCGCTCTTTCACAATAAGCCAATAACTGTGTTGCACAATTCTGAAAGTCACAAACTATAAATGGTTGTGGTAACATCCCCTAAACTCTATGTATGTGCATATTATTATTATTATTATTATTATTATACTTGACTGACAAAACGGCTCAAAGTTGTTCTACCAGAAATTAAATAACTCCAGCCAGCACAAAAAAGCGCTTTAAGCTTCCTGTTTGATGTATTTACGTTCGATCATCCACAGCCACAGACAGACCTGCGTCCTTTGGCCATGAACTAGCAACGGTGTGGGCAGTCCGCACAGCCGGTGATGCCGGCGTTAAGTCTTTATGTATTATCATTCCGCTGTGTTGCTACCAATGATTAAGGAATTAAACGCCCTCAAAAACAAAAAGTGTATACTGTATACTTCATTACGGCTACACGTTTCGACTTGATTTGGTCATCTTCAGGCCAATAGTATAATATTCGTAAAAAGTACTGCATACAGTAGTATTAAAGATATTAATACCAGAGGTATCAATTTTTACAATTAAATCAAAACATGTTGCTGTATCAAATTTGTTTTGATAAATTATTAAAATTATTGAAATGATTATATTATTATTATTATTATTATTATTATCATCATCATCATCATCTCCTTTATGCTGGGTATTTATATTTATATTACTGAGACAAACTATGTCCCTAGGGAATACAGTGTTGCAGCTATTCTGTTGTTACTATTCATGGTGCTTATATCGTTAGTTTCAGTGCTGAATCTATTGTACTTTTACACTAGTACTTTCCGAAGTATGTGTGCAGTGCCCAATATGGCTGTTTTCTGGAGTTCCTTGACTTCATGTTTTCCTGGTATATTGCTCACGTATTTTCAGAATGACCTTGAAATAGTCCCAGTCGCCCCTGTTACTGGTATCACCTTTGCTTTTACATTCCACATGCGCTGTATTTCTATTGTAAGGTCTTTATATTTTAGAATATTCTCGGCTTCCTTTTTATTATTTATTATTAAACTAGAATCCGTATGACATGCTGCATTTCAGTGTGGTGCGAGAACAAGCACTGGAAGTCCAAGGAACGGCATTTTGTAGCTACTTATAGCTACTTAACCGATTTCGTTATAACTTCTTGTTTGTGCTGAATTCCCATTGTTTAAGAAGTGCTGGAACCGGTGCACAAATATACTGCCATTCTCCATCACTGTTCGGGATATTATTATCATTAGTAGTAGCAGCAGCAGCAGCAGTAGGTAACGCATGTTTCGTTACAGTCGCCTTCAGTACAGTTGGTTATCACGTCTCGAAATACTCTACGACGACGCCACACACTGTACTATGACAGCCGACCTGAAGGGTGGAACTGGCACTATGGCGTTCCTTGTTCTAAACCACCGGTGGGAAACTGGGATTGCTGTGTGGCACAGAGAGAGGATAGATGATAAGTGGCATCATTTATTGTGGTGCCTGTTCGCTATATATAAGGGGCGGGCGAACAGCGGGTGGCATATCATTAGAAGGACCCCCTGCGTATCAACCGATGACGATGCATTTGACAGTATTTGGTAAATAAAATAACCGAGAGCTCCTGTTGCGGGAACCGGCAACGCAATCAACAGGTAATTTGTTACAGCAAGCGACAGAATAGGCCCTCCTTTTTTACAGGACCAGAAGACAATAACGTAACTATTACAATGTCTGGAGATATCATCACCTATTAATATAAAATGAAATAAATACATTTTAAAGCCAACAAACCACTTGTTCCGAAAATAATTACACAAGCCGGGGTGCAAAACGTATCAACTCCAACATCACCAAAAAGCCAGGCACCCCTGTTCCTCCATGCACACAAGTTATTCAACTATGATTAACACTTTGAAGCACGAATCACGTAAAACATGTCTAACAGCCGACCTTCTCCTCCATCACAATCACGACGGGCTCCGTTACAAGATTCGAATGTTCCCTGACCTTGCGAGAAACAAACGAAAGACGTAACTCGCGTAAGTGGGCAAAAGGCAAAATGTTTCACTGCTAAACTAGTGGACACTACAGTTACCAGCGTGTAATAAAAGGTTACACTACACTCTCTGATTTACCGTTCCAGTTTGTGTCCATCGTGACGAGGACGTGATCTCTGCAAGCTCATAAAGAGGACAACCCCAATTTGGTGGTTATTCACAACTGCTAGCAATATAAAACTTTTATTTTTTGTTGTTATCCAATCTCTGTTGACTCTGTAGGTCTTCCCACGATTCATAAATTACATTTCCTAGTTTGTCTTCGACCTTTAAGGCCTGGGTTTCATGGTACAGGAGAAGACAGGGCAAAACTGTTACGGGTAAAAATAAGTGCACCCTTGTACAGGCACTGAGGCTCTGTATAGGCCGTACGGTCCATAGGGGGAGTAGAGGTATAGCTCTACCCTGTCTTGACCACGGCACTAGAAGGGAGTGAGGGGTCAGCGTCACGCCCCGGCCGCTCTTTACCCCCGGGAAAGACCCGGAACCCATTGTACAGGAGGCTGGGTGGGCCCCAGGGCCGGTCTGGACAGGTGCGGAAAATCTCGCCCCCCACCGGGATCCGATCCCCGGACCGTCCAGCCGGTAACCAGTCGCTATACCGACTACGCTACCCGGCCCACAAATCTGTTACGGGTTCTTAAAATCAATTGGACAGGCATCCAAAGAAGATGAGCGTTATCTGTGCGTAAGAAGCAAGTCCCTGGAAAATGAATCTTACTTTAAGAATGCGAATGGATTTACTGTGTCTATAGAATATTAACGACTGAGAACCGTGATGAAGCACTGACACACAAAGACCGAAGGCCGGCCTTCGTATTATTGGACAATGGGGTCGGCAAGGGTCAAGTGTTCCAAATTCTTTGACGTCTGAGGGCGACGATGAATATCGCATGAGCCAACCGAAAGTGGCTACCAGGTGCCACTAACAACACATACAGGCACAATAAAGCAAAGGAATAAACCTGCATTTGCAGCACAATTCCCAGAGGTCATTCCGGACAGCTGCAGTAACAAAATTGATGCACAATGCTTTGAAACTACAGCGACATATACAGCACAGACCATCATAACACTCGCCAAAATATCGTTCGCGGGCGGCCGGATTGTTTTGAATAAAAGCGGAAATAATATGGAAATACTGGGGCTACTAGAACGGAGTAATGTTCAAACTGAACGGACTGCATTCTTAAACAACAATTTAAAGATTGAGCAGGTCCGAAAGACGGATACCGACAAAAATAAGCCTATAATTTGCGCAAAAATTAAAATCTTTTAAGAGAAATAAATGTAACTACTCTATGAAGAACTGAAGACAGAAGACTTAAAAAAAGAAACCCTGAATTATAAGCAAAAAAAAAAAAAGCAGGCCATCAAGACAGCCCTGCCTTCTATTGCAGTTTAGTTCATTAATCCTAATCACTTACCCCATGAATTTATTTTGTATCATTTCCTTAAACAGATTTCTGATTGAGTTCATTCTGACATATTTTAGGGCACCACAATGCACAGCATTACAATTCATGTCAATTAACAAAACCCATGTCTGAATCATCAGGTTCATCCTCCGGGACCGTACATTACATGTAAGTATTTCCAATTCACAACTTTTAGTTCTAAAGAAACTAATTCAAATTAATTTTAATACAATGCATTGTGACTGACTACAGAATAGCTAAATAACAAGGCAAAGGTACGATTCCCACTGTGCTGAACAGGAATACTGGCAAGCTACGCGAAGAGAGTGCACCCGTATCACTACCTCCAAATCACCGCCTAAACACTTCTCCTGTGATGTCATCCCCCACATTAAAACACAGATATATGACACCGCGTTTACTATCTCTGCTATTCAGACTGGAATTGCAATGAAGTCACAAAAAATCTAGACGAGAAAAAAATGCATTTCAATGCGCTAATTGCATGACGCGTCCTCAGGTTGCGGATAGAGGAACGGCCTCCGATAAGGAGGGTAGCTGCGAATAAATTGAATAAGCAGTCGCGGACAGCCGACGAGGGGTGGTCCTCCAGCTTGGGGGTTGGGCGAGGT
>Ga0131853_10028298_pt1 | contig 10037 bp, 6 predicted proteins | sample TergutLab28metaG_FD_92764 | JGI IMG/M metagenome (GOLD analysis project Ga0131853, IMG submission 92764) | Labiotermes labralis P1 segment gut microbial communities from Petit-Saut dam, French Guiana - Lab288 P1 (version 2) (version 2) | ecosystem: Host-associated > Arthropoda: Insects >... | reverse complement strand
GGCCATTATCTCCGTAACCGTTCAACTTTGGATATAGGTGTTTTGGGTTATATCGGTATACTTTAACATAAGGAACACTCTCCCGAAGTCTGGCACATTCCTCCTGGGACACCCTGTATAGTAAGTCTATTGAATTTTTTCCTGTACGGCTTCCAAGTTTTTCTTTAAACCTTTTGCTACTATTCCAGTGGCTCCAGTTATTACTGATATAATCATACATTTCAGGTTCCACATTCGTTGTATCTCTATAAATAAGCTCTTGTAGTTTAGCTTCGTTTCCGCTTCCTGTAGACATTTCTGTCTTCAGGTATAGCCACATCTTTCAGCATGCAGTTTTATCTTTTTGGTTTGTAATTATTACATCTGGCCAATTTGTTGTTACTTCTCTGTCTGTGTGCACTGCTTGGTTCCACAATACTGTAACATCTTCCTTTTCATATGTTGGCTTGTTCATGTGTGTGTACCAGTTGTCTGTCCTTTCATTGCCTGGGGTTCTTCGTACTGAGTACTGCAAATGTGCACACACTTTATCGTGTCCCATTAAGTATTAATTCTTCACCAAATTGGAGCATCCTAACGTTAGGTGGTCAGTAGTTTCTTCATGCTGTTTACATAACAGGCATTTATTCTCATTCTCTTCCTTCAAAATTTTATTCTTCAAATAGTTTGTGGTAATTGCTTTGTCTTGAGCTGTCCCTGTTGTACTTTCTGTTTCTCCCTTAATGTCTTCAGATTTTAGCCATCGATATGACTGTTCAATATCTACCAGCTTTCCATCTAAGTAAAGTGGCAATTGTCTTCCCTTGCCACCTTTCTTTTATTTTCTCTGCTGTGTTGTCCTTTATTTGTCTTTTTCCTCTCCGTACATCTGTTTTGAGGCGTCTAGCTGTCTGTATCACTGCTGAGTTGATGTTGGTTTGTGAGTTCTGACAACCTGTATTAGTGGATCTTCCTGTCTGTTTATATATTCTAACAGTTTCGTATTATCTATTACGTAGGTTTCTTCTAACTGTATCAGGCCCCCATCTCCATTTTTTCTGGGAACATACAAGCGATCTACGTCTGCCTTTGGGTGATGTTGTCCATGGATGGTTAGCAATTTCCTCTTTTTCCTGTCTGGTTTTTGCAGTTTTTCTTGGTGTCAGTTAACAATCCCAAAACTGTACTGGTATTGCCAATGGTCCAATTGTTTCAATTTTATTCTTTTCACTTAATTATGTGCCTAAAACTAATCTCAGTCTTCTCAAGTATTCCTTTTTCATCTTTTCTTTCTCATTCTTATGCTCTATGTCTTGGCTCTGTTCTATGCCTAAATACGTATATGCTTCTCTTGCGTCTACATCTATAATATTCTTCTCAAATATACTTCCTACATATATTCTACTTTGGACACCCTCCTTTTTTTAACATATTCTTGCACACTTTTATAATCCATTATTATTATTATTATTATTAGTCACTTTTATGCAGGGTATGTGCAATTACATACCTGAAACAAACCACGTTTCCAGGATATACAGTGTTGAAGCTATTCTGTGTTTACAGTATACGGTGTATGTAATGTTATTTCCCATGTTGAATGTTTTGTACCTTTACAACAGTACTTCCCGCAGTAAGTGAGCAGTGTCCAGTACGGCTATTTTGTGTAGATGTTTGGTGTCGTGCCTTCCCAGTATGTTGCTGTTTAGGTATTCTCTGAATGATTGTGAGTTGGTTCCATTTACCCCTATTATTACTGATGTATTATTACTATTATTATTATTACTGAATACAAGTACAATTGCATAATACAGAACCTGGTAACGTTACGTTTGTCGAAGAGAACTGTACATTACCTCGACATTCCGCACCGTAAACATGTTGCTTGTCAAACAGTATGCCATATAGAATTTTCATTCCTGTTTCTGATCCACATCCATACCAAATTTAACATCAGTTACCGCCACTAAATCAAAGAAAGGTAAGTATTTCAAACAGTCGCCAGTTTACTGCTTCGCAGTACACATATAACACCGGGGCACTAAATTTAGTGTTACTTCTGCAGTTCCCCCCATTACACAAGTTACCATTCCCACTATGTTTTATTACCAACTGTAGGAAATCAAAAAGTATGATACTGGCGTGATATATGATGGCATAACGTCCACACCAAATTGTGTACAACTCTTAACCTGTCAAAAAATGAAGTTGGGGACACACAGACAACACACACAAACACAGGCACTAAGTTGACAAAATATGTCAACCTGTTTCACACTAGGAAAGATAAGCGCGCCAAGAAACCGATTAGCCGACATTACGGCCATACATAATTATATGCTGATATAATCAGGCCATCAGATGGTCGGATCGTCTGAAAAAAGGAGTGTTACAAAGAGTCAAGGTGGAAAGGGATATTCTGCGTACGTGGTACAATAAGAAGAATGAAGGCGAACTGGATCTTCTGTTTAATGGACCGTGCATCATCTTGATAGTTGAATAAAGAGAGAACAACTTGATGTCACTTGCTTCTTTATTTCATTATTTAATGCTCAACATGTTTCGGATGTTAATACATTCATCATCAGGAGCTTGCGACTTATTTGTTGAGTTATTACATGGGTTGTATTGCTCTGGTTCGATGTGTGTTGGTGTTACGTTGTGGTTTGGCTGGGGTGGTGTGGAATCCGGATGCAGGCTGAAGCCTGCATACGGATACCACACCACACTAGATCGAACCAGAGCAATACAACCCATGGAATTACTCAACAAATAAGTCGCAAGCTCCTCAGGATGGTTGTATTAACAACCGAAACATGTTGAGCATTAAATAAGGAAATAATAAAGCAAGTGAAATCAAGCTGGTCTCTCTTTATTCAAGGCTAACTGGATTGGCCACATCTTGCATGGGACCTTGCTTACAAAACACGTTAATGAAGGAAAGATAGAAGGAAGGATAGTAGTGACGAAAAGACAATGAAGAAGTAAGCAGCTATTGTCTGACCTTCAGGAAAGGAGAGGGTATTGAATATTGAAAGAGGAAGCACTACTATCGCACTCTGTGGAGAACTCGCTTTGGAAAAGTCTATGGACCTGTCTTAAGACATACTGCAGGATGCACGAATAAGCAGGCCGCGGTAAATTTACTCAAAAGAGCTTATAGATCTCATTCTTCGGGAATGTTTGCACAATTTGCTGGTGTTTTACGCGCGTTATTTAAAGACGTTGTCAACTGCTGAGATAATATAGCGTTGGGAACAGATAAATGAGTATGGAGTATCTGTGGAGTGTTACTAACAGATGTAAACAGAGACCAATCAGAGAAACATTCATCGCAGTGACACTCTGGCTACCATAACCTCCACATGGACTGTACCGGGATTAAACTCCGATTCCGCGGTAAGAGGTCGGCGACTGCCAGCCTGAGTCACGGAACGGGCCACAATTTGCCCATACTGAGGTATTCAGAAGACCACGACACGATACTAAGCATAAACTGTAAGCTACTATCTCGTGTTTATACGGACTGCTGTGACTGAAGAGACACACACAAAATGCTGACATGAATACGACTTTAAGTCATCTCCGACGCACCAAAAGTGACACTTCTTTTTTTTACGTTTTTTGCTCCGTGCACTGATATAATTATATAATACAAACCAACGAAATGCATTAGTTTATAAATTAATATTTAATTTATGTTGTCTGCTACATGTTTCGAACCTCGTGGGTTCATCCGCAGGGACAGAGTTGTATATGCAGTACGATACGTTTTACGTACATCGGTGTGAGCAGTCTGGCATTTATTTGGTTTATAAGTACAAAAATTGACACATCTAGCCCTTCCAGTCTTGTTATATGGCAGCGAAACTTGGGACTATTAAAGCAAGTGACGCCAGAAGAATAACAGCAGCAGAGATGAAATATATAAGAAGAATAGCGGGATATACTTGGGACAGATTACACAACAAACGCACAAATTGCAAGCGAGCTAAAAATAACACCAATTTTGGACAAATTACTGGAATACAAGAGAAGCTGGATATTACATGTAAATAGAATGCTTCGAAATAGATTACCCAGGGTAATGAAACGCTACTCTCCAACTGGCAGAAGGAATCATGGAAGACCTTTGAAAAGAGTTCTGGATACGTGAGACCGGAACGGGTCAAACAAGTGGCCCAACTCCATGACAGATATATGGGGATGATGAAAATTGACACGTTGAATATTTTGGCATTCTGTAAAATTACGCAGATGCCATTATTTTACCTGCAGTTGGTAAAACGTACCTTTACGCAATGAAACAGCATTGCACTAATCGTTTCCCAACTCGCTTTATGGAATACGAGCCTGTTTGGAGAAAGTGACTCCGCTGAGATTTGAGATCTTTTTATCAGCGCTGGAAATGGGGGGCGGTCGCCCAGTCGAGTGTGGCCTCATGGAGTGCAGAAGGCCTGTGCGTGTGAGGGAAGTTCTTTGTTGACCTAGAGCGAATTCCCACTACTTTCGCAAAGTATACATTATGGAAAGAAATGTAACCAGAATTTCTGTAAAAAAGAAAAAAATACGCCGTCGACGGTGCCCTGTAAAATAACAATAAACGAAATGTGTAAAAAAATAAAAGAAAAAAAAATTCGAAAGAAATACACTAAGATAACCCGAATTTTTTTTTTTTTTCGGACGAGAAGTGGTTTACACTAGGCAGGTATGTAAACATACGATATAACCGATTTTGGCATTAAGAAACCCTCTGTACTTTCCATGAAGTTTCCTTTGAATGACCTTAAAGTGTCGTGTGACAGCCCAAAACTATACGACCCGAGTGCCTCCCCCCCCACCGACAGACAAATTCCGACCATTACGTTACACTACTCCCAACAGCATCCGTCGGGGAATTAACTGAATTAGATCAAATGTGGTATATGGGTCGCCAACCCGCGGCCCAACCAAGTTGCATTACGCGGCCAGCGGCCACATTTGTAAATTATGAATACAAGGTAAAGGTACAGGCCTGCACAGGCCCTAAGGGTTCCATGGAGGTCGAGGGTCCCAGATTTCAAGACAGTCGGCACATGAAGATGGTAAAATTGTCAGCCCTACGCCCCGGCCGCCTTTTCCCCCCCCCCCCCACAGAAAAAATTCCTGGCACTCATTTCTGTCAGAGGCTAAGTAAATAATGTATACACTATGGAGATTACACAATATTTTAGGCGGATAGGCATACCATTTACCATTCCCTTTATGTGCGTCCCGCGAACCAGACCACAGCAACGAGTGTGGAATTATGCAAAGAAAAGTGTGGAAGCCCATGATATAGGACAAGTCAGTTTATTTGCAAGAAATGAAGGGCAATTTTCTAAAACAAAATGTTAATGTTTCAATACCAGAGCTTCGTTGGGAGTCGAGGAATGATTTCAGACGTTGCGAGGTACACTGAAAACCTGCAGCTCAGCGCTTCGAGACTTTTCTATAAATTAAGCAAAACTGCACTGCATGGGGAACGGCCTATAAACTGCTGGCAGATGCACATCACACATTTGCTCAGACAAAAGATGAGTGGGCCACTTTGCTTCCCACAGACAGTATCACTATGATATACACAATAAAAGGTAAAGGTAAAGTGATCCCGTTATAGGCCCGGTGTGGCTCAGAGGGTGGGTAGAGGTATAGCTCTGCTCTTCCATGACCGCAGCACCAGCAGCATGCCCTGGCCGCACTTTACCCCCGGGAAAGACCCGGTACCCATTGTACAGGAGACTGGGTGGGCCCCAGGGCCGGTCTGGACGGACGGAAAATCTCGTTCCCATCGGGATTCGATCCCGGACCGTCCAGCCCGTAGCCAGTCGCTATACCGACTGAGCTACCGGGCCCACGTCTCATGTAAAATACAAACCATAAATTTTGATACTGGTGACAATAATGCAATTACTTTTGTGCCCTATCAGACTACTGTCGCATCACTCAAACAAAACATAATTGTTAGTTTTGATACACTAATGTCATGGGTCGGATCTCGGTCGAAGTACCGATTATCCTGACTCAAGTTTTCATGTTGCCTCAACCAATCATGTGCCGAAATATTACCTCCAATAGGCCACGGCCCAGAAGGGGCATGAGATTCGTCTCTTCTCCAAAATGTCCAGACCGGCTCTGGGGCCTACCCAGTCTCCATGCATTTGGTACCGGGGCTCTTCCCGTGAGGGCTAAGCGGCCGGTGCTTGAGTCTGAACACTCACCTCCACCTGGTACCAAGGTTAAGAATTAGTGGAGTTAATTCTACTTTGCCCTACCCATTATGTACATTCTCCAACCTACTGCCTTTAATTTTGGGGTAACTAAGGGGGTTGGATGGGTAGAACAGGTAGCATACCCTCTTGTGCAGCAACCGGCAATACTGGTTAAGTCACCGAGCAGGATGACATACTGGCTACGCTTCAGGATTATAGTCTGGAGGTGCCCGCTTCAAACCTCTGCTGGCACACCGGCTAAGCTGAGGATTTTCATTATCCATGCAACCCCCCGGCAAATCTCGGGTAAGGACCCCGATTAGGTCACGACCGATTCCACCGAAATAATTTCCAAATTATCACTCACCAATCACCCTACCATTCACGTTACATAACCTAGGGTGGCCTAGTAACATAAATCACGTACAGAGAGCTCCGGGGGAGTTGGGCGTATTGGGTAGAAATACACTCCGGTAAGGCTGTAGCAAAAACTGGCTACGTGGGGGATGGAGGGTGGGAAGATGGCCAGCGAGGAAGGGAGCGAGAATTACGGAGAGGACCGTGGACACAGACCCGAATCCTTACGTATACTTTGACTTCAATGAGGGGTGCCCCAAATTTTCCAAATATCTAGGCGCCACCTCAAAATTCCATGCACCAGAAGGCTGACATTAAATTTCATAATGACAGCCCACTAGTATTAGGTGACACCGTACAAAATTTAGTCACCAGGACGACATGACCCCCGGAATTTTTGCACCCCTGACTTAAATGGTCTGAGCATTCGAGTGTAAGTTCTAACGGAGTCTTCAGGAGATTAGCTGTCATACTGAAAGAAGGAAGACAACACTGAGGAGATCTAAGCGTAATGACAGCATATTATTAATCTTAAAAGAATGGTGTTTAATGACGATACCCACTGCATTTGTCTAGCTCAAGATGGGACTAGCGGCAAGATGTCGCGAACATGTTTACCTTCGGGCTCGATAAACAGCAAGGGGACTTCTTGGCACGCTGAGCGCCCAGAAACTCCTCCAACGTTCTTTTCCAGGTTTCCTTTTCCTTCCCCCTTTTTTACATGCGAAGAGTCCAAAGTTCGTAACCTGTTCGTAACTTTGGGAATATGTCCCAAAACTTCAAGGAAACCAGAAGTGGCTGGAGAGGAAATCGGGTTTGGTAACTGAAGTAGTCTTGGTGTAACGTCATTCTGTTCAAACAAGCAAAGAAAGTAACTAAAATCGCTACTTATGAAACTTCAACCGTTACGTCACCATCGCTTGTTTTCGACAGTTTTCTGTCGTTGCTATTGACAACCAAGTGCGATGGATGTCGTCTGATTGCGCATTTCCTGTATCGAAGGTCTTCTCTGAAGAATGCCCTTGGCCACTGCTTTGTGTCTTTCATCTGTCTTTCTTTCTAAGCTCTTTGACACAAACTAGAACATACTAATTGAGGTATAATGGACTGGAGGTCCAGTGATTTTTCTTCGTGCAAGAAGAGAACATACTCTAAGATCGCTTCATTGTTTGACCGTGCGTGTATCGAAGTTTGCATCTCTCTATAAAGGAAAACGGCGGTAAAGGACGGCCGTAACGACGAACAAGACAGGCAGTGTACGTATAACCGTAACAATGAGAGGCGTTCGTGGAACCATTGTTGAAGAGTGAAAGCAATAAGTATTACGTGTTCTGAGCGTGCATCTGTAGTCCTATTTTTCTAGCGTTCCAAAAGTGCGTAGGCCATTTTATATTGTCATCTGTGGCCTATCTGGCTCTAACACATTTTCCCACACTATCGCATACACGGCACGACTCTCGGAAATCAGTTAATGAACATAAAAAGCGTGAGTAGTAACCGGGCGCTTATAGTCCACATTATTAAAAAAGGAACGTGTTTCGACTAGAATGAAAAAGTCCATCATCAGGGTGGCAACCGCCGTACAGTCTGGTAGAGAGGAACCTCCGTGGCCCCCCTACGCTAAAGGAAGACCACGTGACCTGTTGTATGTAGTGCAAGAGTGGACTAAGTGCAAGAAGTGGTCTAAGTGCAATACTGGTGTTTATAGTCCACATTATTAAAAAGGAGTTGGTTTCGATTTGAAGGAAAGAGTCCATCTTCAGGGTTGGAGCCGCCGTCCAGTCAGGTATGGCGGTCCCTCCGTGGCCCCCCTGCGCTAAAGGAAGACCCCGTGACCCGGCCACCTGACCCACGTATGCCGCCGTATAGTCTAGTATGGTGGTCTCTACGTAGTAACCCCTACGTCAAGCCAAGATCACGTGACCGGTCGTTGAATGTAATGAAGTTGACATCGTCAGTACTGGTAGTGAAATTGGAAGAAATCAAATCTGAATGCGCGTTAATTTCGAAAGTTGGATCGATAGACCCTATGATAACACAAAAAATTAAATTTTCCCCAAAAAGTGGCATGTCATATTTTTGGGAGTAGCCCAGATGCACTGGGTAATGTTATAGTACAGTTTTGAACGTACCACATTGAGGTACACCCGCTATTGGAAAATGTATCGAAGGTCTTCATGGAATTGTAAAAAGGGATTATCTAATCTGAATCATTCCACGTGGGATGTAATGCCAAGCCCACACCATATGACATGTCGTATGGTATAATGCGAGAACTTTGAATATTAGAAAATGACATCGTCAGTATTGGTAGTAAATTTGGATGAAACCAAATTTGAATGCGCTATAAATTCGAAAGTTGAAGCGATAGACCCTATGAAAATACAAAAAATTAAATTTTTCCCAAAAAGTGGCATGTCATTTTTTGGAGTAGCCCAGACACGCTGGATAATGTTATAGTACAGTTTTGCATGTACAACATAGAGGTATACTCACTATTGGAACGTGTCTCGAAGATCCTCATCTTAGTGTAAAAAGGGATTATCTAATTTGAATCATTCGACACGCTTGATGAAGGTTACGCTGATTTTACGCAATTGCTGTATAAAAGCTAAGGGATACGAACGGTAGCCATCTTTGTAAGGACGATCTCCGGCCTGCATACCGACCAGCCTGGTGTGGTAAGTGCGTCTTCTTTGTTTGTTACCTAACAGTACTGTCGTACTGAACATTAGGAGACAGTAACTTGGTATCAAATTAAATAGTTTGCATTTACTTGTGTGAACACGCATCTGAAGACGGGGTTGCTCGGTAAGTACATTCCTGTTCATGAAAAATGTTTTACTGACATGTTTTTAATAATGTTACAGATAACATAGCTTGCTCTCTCTCTGTTTGTTCTTCAGACGAGTAAGCGAAGTATTATCTTGTCCCTTTGTCGTGTATGCAAGGTAGAAAGTAATTTTCTGGTTCTGCAATGCAACACAAGACAAAGGAATAAGATAACATTTCGTTTCAGGTGACGCGTGCCCAGGATCCTTGCCCAGCTGCCAGCTGTTTGCCGTGTAAGTGTATATGTCTTATTTAGTGGTCAAACCTGTAAGGCGACGGTTAGCATCTTGAAGAAGCAAGCCTTATTCTTTCGCAGGAAAGAAAGAAATACCCGCATTTTTGCCCGTAGTTTGCTTCTTACTTGATCGTAGATGCTAACCGCGCCTAACTGGTATGAGCACCAAATCTGATACATGCACTTGCAGCACATCACACACACACACACGTCTACATTGAAGAGGTGCAGTGAAGGGGTCGACTAGCTTGTCCAGGATCCAGCTGCCTTTGCCGTTTGCAGGGTAGGTGTATATGTCATATTTAGTGGTCATACCTTAGTGGCATTGTTAGCATCTGAAGCAAGCTTTATCCTTTTGCAAAAAAAAAAAAATACCGGCATTTCCCATGTAGTTTGCTTCCTTC
>Ga0131853_10028297_pt1 | contig 10037 bp, 7 predicted proteins | sample TergutLab28metaG_FD_92764 | JGI IMG/M metagenome (GOLD analysis project Ga0131853, IMG submission 92764) | Labiotermes labralis P1 segment gut microbial communities from Petit-Saut dam, French Guiana - Lab288 P1 (version 2) (version 2) | ecosystem: Host-associated > Arthropoda: Insects >... | reverse complement strand
ATGGTGTGTGTAGTGTTGGATGTGTTGGGTGTGACTGTATGGTGCGTGTACTGTTGGATGTGTTGGGTGCGACTGTATGGTGTGTGTAGTGTTGGATGTGTTGGGTGTGACTGTATGGTGTGTTTACTGTTGGATGTGTTGGGTGTGACTGTATGGTGCGTGTACTGTTGGATGTGTTGGGTGCGACTGTATAGTGTGTGTAGTGTTGGATGTGTTGGGTGTGACTGTATGGTGTGTGTACTGTTGGATGTGTTGAGTGCGACTCGGTCGCACTCAACACATCCAACAGTACACTCATCACAACTATGACATGCTGCCACACCACAGTACACTCACCATACCCATGACAAGCTGCCACACCACAGTACACACCCCATACTGTCGCACCCAACACACCCAACAGTGTACACCCCATACAGTCGCACCCAACACATCCAACACTACACTCACCATACCTATGACATGCTGCCACACCACAGTACACTCACCATACCCATGACACGCTGCCACACCACAGTACACGCACCATACAGTCGCACCCAACACACCCAACAGTACACACCCCATACAGTCACACCCAACACATCCAACAGTACACACACCATACAGTCACACCCAACACATCCAACACTACACACACTATACCTATGACATGTTCCCACACCACCCCATAACATATAAAGACGTAGTTTTTTTTTACCGAATTTTAACCTAAATATAACTTTAGCTAGGCTCTAGTGAAGGCTCCCTGATGATGGTCGTAGACCGAAACATGTAGGAGCAAGTCAAAGTGATTTTTAATGTAAAGTTTAAAATTTTGTCAAATTTAATAAAGAGTCCATTCACCATATTTACACTTGATTCAGAAAGATATGGTAGTAAACATAGGAGAGCTTCAGGGCTTACAGGTGTGTTCGGGTAACCCTTCTGGGTGGGAGATGTATCCTAATGTCTTCACATTGCCCAATCAATGGCGCGTGTGTCAGAGGTGAGAGGGGTTATTGGCTCCTGCGCTCTGCCGTCATAGCCAGACTCACGACGTCAGACAAGAATTCAGCGGCAACTGAAGGAGCAAACACACTAACGTAGATAATAAAAATTCCCTGACTAACGGCTATAATTAACAATAAATTAGCAACACACCACGAAGTCGTGCGCCTAAGTAGCATTACTTTTCCTTCTATCCCCACTTTGGTATTTGGTGGAGGTAAGTGGTCTGATTCACGCCCTAACCACTTAAAACGCTGAGAAAAAATTCCCGTACCCACTGGACAAGTGGTTGGGTGGACACCAAAGCCTGTGTCGATGAGGTTGGGAAGAGAAAAATCTCGTACTTATGAGAGTGATGGTGTTCTCTCCTCCTTCTTCCCTAATCTAGTCACTGTACTGAGTTAACATGTATCCGAAAAGGTAAAAATGTTGTAAAGTTTTAATGAAGTGTAGATGAAGGATCCGTTCGTGTGGAACATGAAGCCATGCCAATGGGTCATCGAATCCAGACGTCTCAAGAGAACGTGTCCTACTTGTCTTCAAGGGTGGGACTATAATAGAAGAATTCCTTGAAACTTTGGGTTCCCACTGCTCACTGGCGTATCGTCACACACCAGAAGAAAGAAATCCTAATATAATTACAATTGCATAAATAATATAGATGGATAACAGTGACAGATAGTTCTGATACAACTATCTGAACTTTAATGAACAGAGAAGTGTTAAAAATAAAGCGAAGAAGGCATCAGATGTGGAATCACACCACGATTATTCAACATCTTACATCGCATTGCACTGGACTGACAGTAAGACCTGTTATATTCATTAAAATTCTTACTGCGATTTGGTGCGTTCTGTTATCCAGCAGTCCCGTAGATGATTCGTGACGTTTCGGAAAAGCATATGGTTTCAAGCTAATAGTGGAAGAGCCTAATCTACGTTGCCATGGAAACTTTAAATTTCATACACACTGCTCTGTATGGCTTGAAAATTATAATAGTTCAGAAATTTTATTGGGGTACAGAATTGTGGAGGAAACTGTACGAACAGCGAGGGTGTTCGTGGAAGCGGAAGTAAAGAGAACAGGAGGGAGCGAGAGATGGAATCGAATAGGAAGGCGAGGGAGTGAAGAAGAAAAAGAAGAGGGGATGATGGAACACAAGCTCTGGACAGAGACTGAACTTGGCTGGGGCACAGGTTTATAGTAATGTGAAAAGCAGACAACATTCCCTAACGTTACGAGATAGAGAGAAAATAAAATCGGTAGATTAATTCAACGATTGACGAATTCATTTTAATTGGAGATCAAGCAAATCGGCTTTTTTTCTCCAGATAATCAGGCAAGTAAATGACGTGTTATTGAACTCACGTGATGTCAGGCGTTTTGCTGAATTCAGATAACTTAAATTACGAACGTACAAATTAGCGAGTGATTACACAAATTATTGACAGCAGTGGCGTTTGCGAACTTCTGAAAAGTCTGAAACTTGTGCCGCTAATGACACACCCACAACATTCATATAGCCCGAAAGTAAATTTGCGTTCCCATAAGAGCCAGATGATTCCAGCCCACATGTTCATATCTTATTTGTTAAAGCCGAAATTAAATATTTTATTAATACTTACCCCTAAATCTTACAAGTGGTCCTCATTAATCATGATCGTCTGCTAAGAGGTTGTGAGCAATCACTAAATCCCAATGAGTGAAATATGCTCCCCTGCATAGTGCTGCTTCATTCAGTTACTTCAGTGTTTCCCTAATTTTTTTTTCCTCACGGACCCATTTGGCTTCGAAAAATATCCACGGATCCTCACGTCCTTAAATACGGAGTGTGCGGGCGATAGGTAACCGAGAATAAAAATTTACATCTCAGAACAAATTTTAGATAGCTACGAATACACACGTAAAAGTGTCTTAAATGACACGTCTTTAATTAAACTGCACAGGGTGTTACTTAATTAGACAGCCTATTAAAAAGTAAATTGATCCCGTTACAGGCCCGGTGTGGTCCAGAGGTTGGGTAGAGGTATAGCTCTACTCTTACACAACCGCGGCACTAGAACGGAGTGAGTGGTCAGCAGCACGCCGCTACCGCATTTCACCCCCGGGAAAGACTAGGTACCCATTTTACAGAAGGCTGGGTGGGCTCCAGGTTCGGTCTGGAAGGGCGGAATATCTGGTCCCCACCAAGATTCCATCCCGGACCGTCCAGCCGTATTCAGTCGCTATACCAACTGAGCTACCCGGCGCACAGATAGTCTATTGGTCATGCAAAATAAACATTTCTCAAATTTAAAATGTTCCGCGACTATTAAAAAAAAACAGTATTCCTTTAGTTTAAAAAATGAGTAATCTTCAAAGTAGCTCTAAGAGAAATGTATCCACGGATCCCTGGGTGCTGGTCGAGGATCTCTTGGGATCAGCGGAGCAAACCTTGGGAACCACTTTGTTAATATTGAAATAACGCAATGATATTTGGTGCATTACATAATTCTCTCGAACCTGTGACTCTAACAGTAACTAAAATATAGCTAAGTAGTGCGTTTACAATTGCACACATACCTTAGTTTGCGAACAAGTGCGGAGAATTAAAATAAAGTCGCATAGAACATGGTATCAGATTAATTTGACGGTCAGGTGACCGTGCAACGTGATAAATTCTTATAATAAAACCGACTGGATGCACTAATTTCTCAAATTTATTTTTGGAATAAAAGTCTACATGTTTCGGACAGTTCCTCTGTCCATCATCAGGAGTTTTTCACTAGTATATATCATACAGGTTTGCTAACAGCTTGCTGTCAGCAAACCTGTTTGACATATACCATTGCTGTGTTTACAGTGAAAAATTTCTGATGATGGACAGAGGAATTGTCCGAAACATGTAGAGTTTTATTCCAAAAATAAATGTGAGAAATTAGTGCATCTAGTTGGTTTTGTTATAAGAATGTATCAGATTAAACTGAACACATTTTTTTCAATGTAAAACAGAGCAAGGAAGGTATAGGCAGGTCTGACGACTTCAGACCTAGTAAATTAAAGGAAGTTGCGTTCTTACAGACCTGAGTTTTATTCCCTTAAATTGCTTCTCTCATCCCTTCAGAGACAACACACAAGAACACTCTTTACCACAGCCGAGCAAATTAAGAAACAAGCAACTACCCTGCCCTTACGTTCGTCCTTAAAGCGACCTCGACGCTAGTAGCCATGATTAGATTCATTGAAGCTACAAGGTCGGCACCGTTGCAACTTCCAGCCACGTGGAAAACAGCATGAAGGAGCAGAAGACGGGAGAGAAAAATAAATGAAAACAACAAACACAACAGAGCACCCCCCCCCCTTTCTTCATTCTATTTTATTTTCATCAAGCGGGCATTTAGAGTCACGCTGTCCGTAACAATAATTTGTCCTGTAAACCCACTCCTAATTCCATTACAGAACAATCTATGGAGAAATGTTAATAAATGTGAAATACAGAGGTCTCTACCCAATTGCGAGGTGAATTAAGTGTCCTAATAAAAAATAAGAGAAATTAGACATACACTAAACTATGTTCTTATAGACAATTAGATACTCACTACTTCGACAAAAGCAATGTTTCGTAACTGATGGCTCGCGTCAGACCAGTAGGACTTGACAGTAGGCTGGGTGAAACATGGGAAACTGAAAGTAAAGGTTTACATTTTTCATTACTGTAATACGAAATTACACACACTAATAAACCTAGCCTTCTTGGGGAAAAGGGAAGTTTTGCTTTGACTATGGTGGAATAATTCAAATATTGTGATCCATCGGACGTAAAATCTAACACCGCTGGGCGCTTTCGTAAGATTACATTACATGTGACAGGAAGGGAGTGCTGTGAGCATCACATAATGTAGTTTGGAACAACCGGTGTCTAGAACGATATGCAGTGGTTTGCAGTACTTACATTTGAAAATGCAACTTCACGTAAATCAACTTCATTAACAGGATGTCAGAAAGAACTTTCTCTTTAAAAATTACAGTTTTAATTTACTCGTATTTTCTTGTTTATACCACCGTGCAGACCGACAGGTGGTCGGCACTTTTTAAGAGGAACGTACTCACCCATTCTTAATCCCTTTACAATGAAGATGGAATAAATGTCTACCCCAAACCTATATAACCACCCACCACAATACGCAGTGCCATAGCCCATATCGCTCATTTGCGACAACAGTGCCACAACTCAAAATCTGTAATAATTTCAGGACAAGATTTTAAAGAGTTTGAAGTGCCATAGTTTTCTATGAGTGCAACGACGACACAACTGCTCTCCAGCGGCGAGTTTTGCAAGCTGCGCTATGATACTATACCTATTAAAAGTGCATCTGCAAACGTTTTTTTCTAAAGCAATAACTAAAAAATACCACATTTTGAGTTGTGACACTGTTGTCGCAAATGAGCGATATGATTGAAATGTGCTGCTAAACTTCACCGACTTGTAAAGCTCAAGTGCTATAAAAATTTTGATCGAATATATGAAATATTACGTTTCTAAGACATATTCAAACAGATAACAGGTTTTAACAAAATAATGGACCCAAAATGAAATAAATTAAACATATGTGGGCCTGTAAGAATTTTTATATCGCTGTCAAACAAAGAAAGGTTAATATAAATAAGTCTAAAGGAAATCTATTTCAGAGGCCGAATAGGAAAAATTTAACACGTTTCCTATTAAAAATATTCTGAAGAAAAGGAGATGTTTTATCGTCACTGCTTTTAAACTTTGCTGCAGAATATACAATTAGGAAAGCTGAGACAAAACAGGAGGGCTTGAAAGTAAATATTATTCATCAAATTCTGGTTTATGGTGATGGTGTCAAAACATTGGACGGACGCACACATACCGTACAGAAAAAACACAGAAAATGGTAGCTGCTAATAAGAAGATTGGTCTAGAAGTAAGTGCTGAGGAAACCAAGTACATGGTCATGTCTCGAGACCAGCATGCAGGTCAAAATTACGACATATATGTAGGTAATAAATCATATAAATGGGTGCAATAGTTCTGATAACTGTGAAAGCCCTCACAAATAAAAATTCCATTCATGAAGAAACTAAGAGCGGATTGAAGTCAAGAAATGTTTGTTACCAGTAGGTGCAGAATTTTTGCTTTCCAGTTTGCTGTCCAAATACATACAGTAAAGATATAGAGAACCATAATATTGCTTGTTTTTTGTATGGGTTTGAGGCTTAGTATCTCGAAGTGAGGGAGGGACATAGGTTGAGGGTATTCGAGAATAGGATTCTGAGAAAAATATTTAGGTACAAGAGAACTAAGTTAAGAGGGGAGTGGAGAAAACTACATAATGAGGAGCTTAATGACCTGTACTCCTCACCAAATATTTTTCGGGTGATCAAATCAAGAAGAATGAGATGGGCGGAGCACGTGGTATTGTATGGGGGACACGAGAGGTGCATACAGGGTTTTGGAGAAAACTCTGAGGGATACAGACGATTTGGAAGACCTGGGCGTATATGGGAAACTAATATTAAGACTGAACTTCAAGAATTGAGACGAAGAGGCCTGGACTGGATTGATCTGGCTTAGGATAGGGAGACCTGGTAGGTTTTTGTAAATGCGGTAATAAACTTACAGGTTCCAGAAAATGCGGGAAATTTCTAAGTAGCTGAGAACCGGTTAGCTTCGCAGGAAGGACTCTGCTGCGCGGAGTTAATTAGTTAGTGGGACCATGAGATACAGTTAATTGGTTTTTGTTTAAGTGAATTTTCAGTAGTTGGTGGGCGAAAGGCCTTGAATATCAAGTCACAGTACTGCAGATTTTGCAGACATCAAGAATTATACATTGAATTCTTGTATTTAAACAGGGTTTAGATGAAACTGCTTCTCAGTTACAGATGGGCAACGGCTAATATAATTGTAAAAGAGAAACTTCGAGCCTCTAGTTTCCAATCGCAGACGCTTATAATGGAACCTCGTAACGATTAACCCTACACTTCCCTATGTTTTATAGAAAACAGACCATAAATGATGAGAGTAATACGTGATTACAACAAAACAGAGCTATGGAAACACAAGTTCTTCTAAATTATACGTACAAATTCAGCTCATACTTCACAGTAACAACAGTACCTATCTATTTGGAAGATCCACCTGTTACTGCTGTTTAGGAAAATAATCACTTGTATTTACTTATTTCATGTTATTATCAGAGTAGCCTGTGGAGGCAAATTAACTGTTTGTATTACTAAATCACTCTGTGATTTAAAAGGCTAAAGAGTAAAGGAAAGTAACTGTATGCCAATGCGTGCTATCGACATTACCTTTAACGTAAATTCTAATTACATTCTATTGTTACTTTATTTGCTGTATCGACAACATAGATTAACGATTAATTCATTACTTTTCAAAACAGATTTTTCCAATGACAGACTAAATTTTTCTTTGGGAAAAAAAATTGTTTTAGGAGCTTAGAGTGACTCAAGAAATGTTGGGCACTTTATGGAACAAGAAACTTCATTGCCATGTTAAGAGGATATTATTTTGAGCCACTTGAATAAAATGCATGTTCCTCTTATTTCTCTATATCATATTTGTATCTGTGTCCAGTTTTTCCTGAAGATTTCTTCATCTCAAATTTTGGATCTAGAATTTTCTGTGCCGTATACCCCAAAACAGTAACTTTGTGGCTCAGACAGCACTGAACTTGCTTCTGTTTTCGAAACTGCGCCATATGGGAGGCAAGAAGTTACGTCAGAACACTGTGCACACATTTAATAATATTGTTAGCCATTAAATATAATAAAGGTTTTCCAGATCACTGCCTGTCGACTAACGAGCTCAGTGTAATCCCCTGCATTACATTATATCCCTTAGTGTAATGTCTTTATCGTGTAACAGATAGGGGTGCAATCCTCCTCCCCTTTATCGTACTGCTGGGTGAAAGCCACGTGTCTGTCAGTAAAGCAGCATGACCCGTGGACTTAAATACACTGCCACAGATAATCACAAATTTATAGCACAGTCAAATGTTGTTGTAAATAGATTAGTGCAATCTGACGTTAGAATTTTGTGCAGGCCTATTGCAGTTTATAGTCTAATGAAACCTTAGACGCAGTCATGGGTAGAAGAATAATATATAAAAAGTTTCAAAATAACAAAGCGAAAGGATCGAAAGATGGAGAAAATTCATATAGAAAAACTTTAACTTCTTTTTAATTGTCGACAAATTATTGGAAGGAAGATAAAATTAAGGAGAAAGAAATGGGCAGAAAATGTAAGAGATATTAGAAATTTATAGAAAAATTGCTCGGGAATTGGGGAGGAATGTTACGGCTCGGAAGCCATAAGTGTGTATAGAAGGATAAAATTAAAATAAATCAGGAAGATATGTGACGTGAGGTTCTGGAAAGACATTATTTGGCTCTCATTAAGGACGATTTGTGGGGTCTGGTGAACGAACACAGAAACGAAAGTTTTATTTTCCAAAGTAGGCGGGGATTTCTTGAACACCTGAGAGACTCACTTCAATTTATCAACCAACGAATGCACATATAATTTCACGTAAAACACTTTTAAAACACTTTAAAACACTCCGACATGTTTCGATCTTGTCAGATTATCATCAGGAAGCTTAGTTCCTTGCTAAAGTTATATTTTAGTATTCACAATTCAATTGGTATTTGCAAACGAGGTGTTGTGGCAGCATATCATGTTGTGTAGGAACGTGTTGTGGAGCAGTGGCTAGGTGTGCGTCTTATAAGAGACACACCTAGCCACTGCTCCACAACACGTTCCTACACAACATGATATGCTGCCACAACACCTCGTTTGCAAATACCAATTGAATTGTGAATACTATAATATAACTTTAGCAAGGAGCTAAGCTCCCTGATGATGATCTGACAAGATCGAAACATGTCGGAGTGTTTTACGTGAAATTATATGTGCATTCATTGGTTGATAAATTGAAGTGATTTTACAAAAATGCACGGTGCTACAATAAGACCTGAGAGACTATCCGATTTTGAAGAAGAATCCATTTAAGACATTGTGTTAATTGTGTTTGTGTGTGTGTGTGTGTGCAGCGGGCGACATTACGCACGAGAACACGTCTGACGGCAACTCAGACCACAACTCTTCTGGTGAAGATGAGACCGAGCTGCGCCGCCAGCTCAAACGGAAGCTGCAGAGGAATCGTACGTCCTTCACCAATGAGCAGATCGAGAGCCTCGAAAAAGGTAATGGCGCCTCAACTTTACGTTTGTCCTCTCTTATTGTCACGTGGCTTTAGTAATTCCTTCAACCCAGTCGCATTTTTGGTTCCTTCTCCGAATTTGGGGTGGTGTCATTTGAGACCTGAACTTCTCACAGCCCGGAAGATTTAAGACTACACTCGCCTCGGACTTCCCTTCCAATGTGCAGGGTTTCACATCCCAGAAGGCCGTAATCTTCCCAGCCGGGTTGTAATATTTTAAGCATGCCCGCACGAACACAAGGAAGTAAGACGAGACTGGTAACAAATTCATAATGAGGGACTTGGTAAATAGTACACCTAATCTTTCTCAAATAGTACTATAGAAATAATGTCAAGGAATTGTAAAGATATCTGGTAGAATAAAAAAAACATTAATATATACAAAACTGGAGGGATTACATCGGAAGATGGCTGACGGCTGAAGAATAGTATTAGTCGTGAACTGATGGATAGAACGAGGCGTAGAACCAGGAATTTGCTGTGGTCTAAACCATACAAGAAGAAGGAGGAATCAAGAAGTATGAGATGGAAGAAATGAGAATACTATATAGAATTTTAGTCGAAAAATGGTAAAAAGAATAAACTTCTTAAAAATTGTAGGTATAGATTAGATGGTAACATTAAAGCTTGCTATAAAGTTATTGGGTAAGAGAGGACAGGGCTGTTCTTAACTAGAGTGTGGGCTGCAGGACAGGGCTGTTCTTAACTAGAGTGTGGGCTGCAGGACAGGGCTGTTCTTAACTAGAGTGTGGGCTGCAGGACAGGGCTGTTCTTAACTAGAGTGTGGGCTGCATATATCT
>Ga0131853_10028295_pt1 | contig 10038 bp, 1 predicted proteins | sample TergutLab28metaG_FD_92764 | JGI IMG/M metagenome (GOLD analysis project Ga0131853, IMG submission 92764) | Labiotermes labralis P1 segment gut microbial communities from Petit-Saut dam, French Guiana - Lab288 P1 (version 2) (version 2) | ecosystem: Host-associated > Arthropoda: Insects >... | reverse complement strand
TGAAGCGGATTTACCACATTGTATAAGAAATGTAACGACATCATAACATGTGCTGGAAGTGGCCACCATTTGCGTCCAGACAGGATTGAACCCGGCGCGCCATATTTTGGAAAGTCCTTGCCAATACGTCCGCTGTCACTGCCTGAATTTCTTCGGTGATGTTTGCTTTCAAGACGTCTATGGTTAGTGGTTTGTTTTGGTAAACTCTCCCTTTCAGATATCCCCATAAGGAACAATTAGGCACCCTTAGCCAAATGACAGAGAGATCAGCAGAATGGTGCGCCACACAAGAAACAGGCTGGCTGGCTGGCGGACCGCTGCTCCGTGTCGCAACAATTAGGCGCACTACAGGCACATTCCTTTTCATTTCTCACACAACGAACGTACTCCTATTCAAATTTCTTTGCAATATCTTAATTGGTGTTAGAATTATTAAAGAAATGCCGGGTACGTTAGCGAGTGGGACACCCTGTATAATTCTTTATATAAATTTGCTACCACTCAATGGGATGGCCTTTTTCAAATTCAAAGTAATATAGACCTTAGATGAAGGATTCAGTGTCATGGGGTTGAAATCTTAAAATTAAAATCCTGGGTGCACAGACGTAAAGTTAAAAAGCATCATTTAAAGTGATAAAGTCAAAACAATGTTGGAAGCTTCTCGAAAATAACTTCGTAAGTTACGGCGTCGCGTTGGATAACCTATCGGTGTAGAAATTTTTAAATTAGGTAACTTAATAAAGTGACGAAATTACAAATAGGTCAAAAGGATTGGCAATTTTATGTAAAAATAGGATATAATGGAATCTTATTACTCAGAGTACAAGTAACTGAATATCATTATTCCACATATAACCAAATCTACATCCATGTCGCTGAACTACATCCTCTAAAGGACACACATAAACTAAAAGTGTTTGAGGCTTATGAATTTTAAAAGTGTTTCCTGCTACGTGGTCGGACAATTAAGTTCGCGAAATCGCCACCGTGTGCTTGCCGTGGCAGCACTGGACAAAAGCCTTAGTATGGTTTGATGACCTTGACATATCAGCGTTTCACAGTTGTGTTGTTGTTGATCTATGGCAGTCTATTTCTGAGTGGCATCTGTTAGTGTCTGCGTGTGTTTTGGTGTGCCGCCGCGAGAATGTCGGAGCTTGAATTGGAGCAGCGAACGAACGTTAAATTTCTTGTTAAACTTGGAAAGAGTGGAAACGAAATCAGACAGATATTAGTGCAAGTTTACGGGGATAAGCCCCCAATGACTTTTTTCTGTTCCAGAAGTTAAAGGAAATATTGAAAGGAAGGCATTTTATGGCATTGATGAAATCAGGATTAATACAACGACAGCTACGAAGGCCATTCCACAAAACCAGTTCCAAAATTGTTTTGAAGGTTAGACTAGGCTCTGGCATTGGTGCATAGCTTCCCAAGGGGAGTACTTTGAAGGTGACCACGGTGGTATTCAGCAATGAGGTATGTAACACTTACCGCGATGAGTTCGCGAACTTTATTGTCCGACCACGTATTTATAAAAATATTTGTTCAGTTTTGAGTACAACTGTACAGTTCAATAGCTGTTCCGACTTGATTTACACTTGTATGTAGCCTACAGTAGTGTAGAACAGATAAGAGTAAATCTCGCTTGGATAGGAGTAAAATATGAAATGTCTGTACATATTTTTGGCTAATATTACCAATCTTTTTTTTTAGCTGTCCCTTTACAGGCCTGGAGTGGCCCAGAGGGTTCCAGGAAGTTAAGGTTCTCAGATTACATGACAACGGCACAGGATGGTGGTAAGGTTGTCACTGTTACGCACCGGCCGCCTTTACCCCCAGGAAATGCTCCTGGTACTCATTTCTGTTAGATGCTGAGTCGATCCCAGGGCCATAGTGAAATCGGAAGGATTATGTCAATGAAAACTTCCAATAACACCAGCTGGGATTGAAACAGCGAACTTCCGATTTGTAAATATTACCAATCTACATGGTGAATACTCAAGAAGTCTGGATTCTTTCATCGCCACTTCTGTAAGCAGACCGGTTACTTTATTATTTCACTACGTTGTTAACGCTGGTTTTGAGTAGGCACAGAGTGACTTCTGAAAAGATTCATTTCCTTTCAAAGTAACCATCCTGCTCCCGTCTACCTTTGAGCGACTCCCTCAAACGTCTGGACGTCAGAATCAGAGGGAAAATGATGTAATCCACATTTACAGCCACTAAAATGTATTATAAAGCGAAGCTCCCCTCTTTAAAACAGAAACTCCAGTTTTACAGCAAGGTATTAAACTTGTACTGTTTTTAAATGCTATATATAAACCAACTTGGGACAGAAACGTCGGTGTAAATGGTTTATGTTTGGAGCCAGTGGGACATAAAAGTGTGACACAGATTTCCAATTATTGACGCCCCATTTGAGATGTTATCAAACTTCGGTTTTAGTGTTAAAAATATCAGCACTGCTGCCATACATGCGACTATTTGGGCGGCTCTTACAGGTTTATACGTCAGATCTAACACTCCGAATTAAGGCGCTTACCCAAGATTTAAAACGCATCCTAGAGATGAAACGACGTTGCGATGTTACACTCTTGAATAAGATAATATTATGTGCAGGAAGTTCAAAGCAGAGGGGAACAGTTAATTTAGCCTTACTCCAAAAAATATTTGAGACCCAGAAATTTATTATGATGATGCTATTTTCGTAAATATCGAAGAATTATCCAAAATATCTTCAACACAGATCTATATATATTTTGTATATAGACACATATATTTGTGGAGGTGTAAAAAATTCAACAACGTTCTGAATACCAGCAGAAAATCTACGTAGAGCATAATGTAACATTAAGAAGGTTTATAACCTTGCCACACATTGTGTTTATGTCTAGGAAATGTGTCATCCCCGTTGTGTGTGTGTGAAACTAGGAAAAGGTATGTAGTCAAACACAACTTACTGACCCCTGCTTCGATTCGGTTTTTCAAGCTATGCGTATGTAGAAATCTCTACACCACGCGCGCGCGCATGCATATAGCTAGCCCTGAAGTTCCCTAGAACCTGATGATGGCCAATACAGGCCGAAACATGTAGTTGTTTCCATCACAGTCATTAAATACACCTCAGTGATTAAGTTGTGTTTGACTACATACCTTTTCCTATTGTGTTTATGTGTTCCGTATCATTCTAAAAGTGATGCAGATTATTTCTCCAAGCGCATTATCCTGTTTGTCTTTTCTAGTTTCGAAGAATTTGTGATTCTTTTCTCTTTTTTATTTCCTTTTTAGCTTCTGTTTCTCTTTCCTCTTTCCCTTCCACCTGTCCTGTTTTTCTTCATTTCTCTCATTTTTACTTCTTTCCTTACTCTCTTCTTTATTCATTCTTTTCTCCTTTGTTTTCTTTCATCTGTTCTTCGCCTTCTGATAGTCTTTAAGAGGACAATTTTAGTTATGTTAATCTACACCCAATAATTTATCTTATTAAAAATAACACACCAGTCTGCCAAACAAAGGAATAGTCTTGCGTATTTCTGGAGATAGAAAACTTTCTAAACTGAATGACAATACACTGTTCAATAATTTTTGACAAAATTAATTATTAGGTCTTGCAAAGTTTTGAAAATCATTACTTCGTCTCATAACAATTATTTATGAATTTCTAGCTGCTAATATTGCTAATTAAATGTGTTGTTTATGTGAAATAAACTTTTTAAATTACTCTTCATTTCAATCATTCATTTAACAGTCTGTCTTACGACATGTCCAAAGCCTCTTCCAAAGCGAGTTTTCCACATGGTACGATCTAGAGCTTCCTCCTTCAAATGAGATTATCCTCTCCTTTCCTTAAGTTATTCCAATAGCTTCCTACGCCTTCTTCCTCGTCTTCCTGCCACCTCTTTCCCCCTTTTATCTTACTTTCAATAACCTGTTGTAGAAGTCAGTTTCTACGCAAAATATGACCAATCCAGTTAGTCTTCAGTTTGCTTATTTCATGTAGGATATTCCTCTGCTCCTTGACTCTTAAGTAATAATCCTTCATTTCTCACATGATAGCTCTAACTGATCTCCTCCATCCTTCTCCAGCACCACATTTCAAAATTTCCAGGTGTTTCTTATCTACTGTCCGAAGCGTCCATGTTTCAGCACCATATAAATCTATGCTCCAAATGTAGCATTCACTAATTTCTTCCTAAATTTTAAATCCGATGTTCACTTTACGTTTATATGTGAATTGAAGTTTTTATTGCGATTTTCTCCTTCAATTAATATCATTGGAAATATTGTGTAATTGGACTACCTTCTGTCTTCTGGTACAAGAAACCCTGCGTTCTGTTTGAAGCTTGCCAGTGTTTCGGAACAACTTACTGATTCTTTCCTCACAGTGTAAGATATATGTAAAGGTAAAGGTAAAGCAGTGCCTTTGCAGACCTGGACAGGCCCAGAGCGTTCCAGGGAGTTAAGGTTTCCAGATTTCGTGAAAACGGCACAGGATATTTGGTAGGTTGTCAGGCTTTATATTGTATTATAAACTATAAAATAAAGCGGTCCTTTATAGACAGTTGATTTTTAAAGTACTACCTTTTTAACATACTAACTTGCTTGAAGAATATTTAAAACTAAAATAGGAAAAGTTTTTGTATCTTTTATATGCAGTGAATTTAGCATACTGCCATATCAGATATGAGGAAGTTAAAATTGTCACGCAACAAGTTCAGTTTACACAACCTATACACTTGTGCTTCTCTAACTGAAACTTGTGAGCATTTGGGATCCCACAGTGCGGATAAACTAAACAACTCTTGGATATGTTTCCTTGGAGGGCCTGAGGATGACCTACTAGGTCGAAATATGTCGCCCTAACATACATACCTTTGTATATAAAATAAAATTTGTGTTATTGACTGACTTATAGTATTTATTTGTATGTTATATCACTTCGGGGTGGAAAACTTTAAATTCAATACACAATCTTGGTTTTAATTTCTCAACAATTACGAAAATGCAATTAAAGCTTGAAAAGAAAAAGACTAACTTGATGTCACTTGCTGTTTTATTTCACTTCTTATGCGTTCAACATGTTTCGGACATTAATATATCCATCATCAGGCTGAAGCACCAGTGGTGTTTCAGCCTGCAACATGGATACCTCTCCAACACAACCACACAGAAACACCAACACACATTGAACCAAGAACACACGACCAATGTGGTAATTCAACAGCATAGTCGTAAGCCCCTGATGATGTATATATTCATGTCCGAAACTTGTTGAGCGCATAAGAAGTGAAATAAAACAGCAAGTGACATCAAGTTGGTCTTTTTGTTTTCAACTATTACAATGATGCACGGTATAATAAATATAAGTTTCACAATTAAAGCTTATTCGTCACACTAATTATGTCAATCGGAAGGGTGTATAATTCTTTTCTAAATTTTCACGGTGTTTCAGATGAACCGTTTTGAAGGATTTGAATTCATAACTCTTAAATGAAGAAACGTACATCTGTAACCGAATATTAAGTTGCTACTATGCATAAGAACTTTAATTAATATATTTGTGGAAGGGTCTGGCCAAGCATAACTGATTGACAAATTACTTTAGAGAATTTACAGAAAATTAGTTATACAGCTCCCAACGATAGAATGATTCTGAATTAAAAATTTGTAATTTAGGTGAATGGAAGTTACCAGGCCATTGTAATGAGCTGAAGATACAGAGAAAATCATTAAGATTGCAGTCAAAACAACTAGTCCCATGACCAGGCATAAAACCCGGAAATTAGAAGAGCAAATATCCATACTCTTGAATTTATATGCCAAGATTGATAAGGTTTAAGCACCAGACACTCAGTTTAAAGACAGAAAGTAACGCAAGTCTCAGGTTAGATCTGGACATTGCAGTAGAAAACAATCCTATTCGTGTCATAAGTCGACCCCCTACGGCCCAGTTCGTAACCAAACACCGGACTGAATTCTCCGCCCATATAGCTGCAATAAACATTTCAATATCAAAAACCACATAACATTAAATAATGAATTCATTATAGATACAGAACTTTGCCACAATTATACAGACGCTTCGTTGTTGCGGTAAGGTTGATGTGGATATTATTACATTTAAATTTTAACAAATGAAAATCGACGTTAAACAAATCGATACTAGAAATAATGTTCATTATGAGTTGGAAAATACCAATGTCAAAAGTGCTAATTATTTTTCAGTTCTTCCTCACTAGGTTAAATCAGTTTACTAGTCTGTTGTAACTTTAATAAGAAGGTGGAGAAATACGTAGAGTTTTCGGATGTCTCTGCTCGGTACGGCTTAATTTTAGTTACAAAGATTAGGTTTAAATTTTAATAAAGAACGGATTAAATGGTTTTAGTTATTATTTCTAAAGTAAAACCAACTAGACGCACCAGTGTATCAAATTTATTTTGTTTTGGAATGACACTCTACATGTTTCGGACATTCTTTCCGTCCATCACCAGCAGTTCAAGACTGTGCATACAGCAACAGGCATTTGTCACACAGATACTGCTGTCTGCTAGCTAGCAAGCCTGTTGTTGTTGTATGTACAGTCTTGAACTGCTGGTGATGGACGGAAAGACCGTCCGAAACATGTAGAGTGCCATACCAAAACAAAATAAATTAGATAAATTAGTGCATATAGTTGGTGTTACTATAGAAATAATAATATTACGCTGCACGGCCCTATAAACGTCAAATCAGACTTTAATTACGTATTAACTGTATATTCACTTATACCAAAGAACTATAAATTCCGCTGCAAGGAACCTTCTTTTATTATCAGCAAGAACAAATCCAGAAAATTATATGGACTTCCCATTACATAAACAAACACAACAAAACAATTGCACCGCAACACAGTGTTGTCTTTTATGTACAACAGGGTACACTCGAAAGAGTTATCGCTCCGCAGCGTATTTGGGAAGTTTCGCTCGACTTGTAAGCGGTTACACACGTAGATATTCAAGTCATATATTCTTTTGAAATATGCGATTAAAATGGAAATGAAAATTAAATTTGATAGAAAGTTTTTCAAAGGGCGAAAGAAGAAATATTACTTTTAAAAATTAAAAAAAAAAAAAAATAGGCGCCACTCATGTTTGGGGCATACAATTAGGCATAACGAGTTTGTAGTAAATGACCTTGAAGGAGCAATATTCGGGAAAAAAAGGGCCGTGGGAAGACCGTGAGTATTATACCTAAAGCAAGTCGCTAGAAACACAGGAGCTGACAGTTATACAACGGTGAAGAGAATGGCTTACATCAATTCCATCTGGAAAGTTGCCAACCAATAAAAAGACTGAAGTATAAGAAGAAGAAGAAAAATTTAAGTAGACTCCCATTACGTAGTATAATACACATTCATTATCGAGTTGTTCTCTCTACAGAGACAGTTTTTGTAGGTATACAAAGGCACAGGTGGGTTCTAGACCTTCTTGGAATTGCATGCATCCAAATTGGGTGTCGGCAATTTACGGCCTCCATGGGCAGATTCTTCCTGTAACTCTGTCACCAATGACCCTCCTCTTTGACCCACAGAAAACCGTGATTTCTCATCTCCCAAACTCGCAAGTACACAGCATATATCTTGCTAGTATTTTTTTAAATATATTATTCCTTTATAAAATATATACTACTCTGACACCATGTTGCCACATTTCCTACCACTATGCTCGCTGTTACAAACCTGCTATAGTCCTGTCCTTTAAGTTAAGGGAGGATATCAAGTTACTTAACCCTTTTAGTAGAGTTTATTTTGAGTTTTGTATCTTTAAGCTCTTAATATTTGAGTGCTATTAAATTTGAATATTAACCCTTTGACGTCTAATGTCAACTATAATGGTCGTACCGCACCGATAACCTCTAAAGTTGCATTTTATATATGTATTCAACAAATATAGGTACCGAATATTTTAAACATGGTATATACTCTCCGTATTTTTTTCTTCAAAATGCAGTTTGTTTCATAATTCTAACGAATTTGGTTCCTGTATTATTAACATTTTATATACAGGGTGTGCTAAAAGTAAAAAATAATTCCGGCGCCTTCACATTTTATATACAGGGTGTGCTAAAAGTAAAAAAATAATTCTGGCGCCTTTATATTTTATATACAGGATGTGCTAAAATTAAAAATAATTCCGGCGCCAAAACGTTAAAGTAACCGAATTCAGCACACGATAATTTTTCTGTGCGTATGAAACAAGGCATGAAGGACGTGCAGTAGAAAGAATTCACTTGTCTTGTAAGCGAACGAGTCTCTTGTTATTCAAATGCTATTTTATCATTTTTTTATCAGCTACTCATTCTTAAATTTTTTAAGTAAATGTTTTACAATGATTTATAAAATATTTAATAACTAATGGAGAAATGAAACAATAATGCGTGTCACTGACTTTTCTGCTCCGACATTCGGTTCGATTCTTAAAGCGGTGACCCAGGCTTAAGAGTCCGTACCGAGCTGTCATCCAAATTCGAAACGAAACTTCAGTTCTTACCTCACAGACAATATTTTAAGTAACGTTTTGACAGTCACAAAGATCATCTGGTGTAAGATGGTTAGGGAAATAATCGTATTTATTGAAAGGATGTTAGGCAGTGCGTACACTTGTTGCGAAATCAAAGTTATTCAACGTAACAGAGGGTACTTACAGTGCATAGAGTTACTAGCAGGCTTTTAAAGGTTAATAGGTTTCCTGCACAGTTACGAAAGAACCTAAAATACTACAGCACTATACCATTTACTGACACAAGCTAGTTAATGCAAATTGGAGAAGTAGTCTTGGTTTATTACAAGATTCTTACGAAATACGCGAATATCCCTGCGGGTAATTTGAACAAGGTTTCAAAAGTATATCGGGTGCTTTGTATATTTACTACTGTGCTTACGAGAGGTAAATTACTGTAAAAAGTCTGAAGGTATTGGCTGTTGTTCTAACGCCAGTCTTTTCTGAACAGATGTTATGTACATTATGTACAATCTAGCAGGTCGCAATATAGTAGTACTGCTTCTTCGTGTTTGAATATAACCGAGAGAATAAAAACGCGAAGTTATGATAAACAAAATTTGTAATACAAGTTTGCACTATTAACTGACAATATAATCTATGTGTGTGGTAAAGTTACGTGCTGTATTTACTACAGAAAGTTAAATATTAATACCGAGTTCGAAAACTTGACCACAAATTTATAAAAAAATATTCTGTAGAGATTGTTGGCATCGCCGCAATCCCCACGTCATCCACCACCAACATCACCATCACCATCAACATCACCATCACAACCAAAACCACCACCACCATCATCATCATCATCACAATCACAACCACCACCAACACCATCATCACCATCATCATCACCACCACCATCAACATCACCATCAAAACCACCACCACCATCACCATCACCATCACAACCACCGCAACCACCACCACCATCACCATCACAACCGCAACCACCAACACCACCACCATCACAACCACAACCACCATCACCATCACCATCACAACCACCACCACCATCACCATCACCATCACAACCACCGCAACCACCACCATCACTACCACAACCACCACCACCATCACCATCACAACCATCACCATTACCATCACAACCACCGCAACCACCACCACAATCATCACAACCACCACCACCACCAACACGACCATCATCACCACCACCACCACCACCATCACCATCACCATCACCATCACAACCATCACCATTACCATCACAACCACCGCAACCACCACCACCATCAACATCACAACCACCACGACCACAAATACTACCATCACCACCACCACCACCATCACCATCACCACCACCACCACCACCACCACCACCACCACCCATAACCACCACCACCACCACCCATAATCAACACCACCACCACCATTACCATCACTACCACCACCACTACCACCAATACCACCTCCACTACCGTCACCACCACCATCACCACCACCACCACCACCACCACCACCACCACCATCACCACCACCACCACCAAC
>Ga0131853_10028293_pt1 | contig 10038 bp, 4 predicted proteins | sample TergutLab28metaG_FD_92764 | JGI IMG/M metagenome (GOLD analysis project Ga0131853, IMG submission 92764) | Labiotermes labralis P1 segment gut microbial communities from Petit-Saut dam, French Guiana - Lab288 P1 (version 2) (version 2) | ecosystem: Host-associated > Arthropoda: Insects >... | reverse complement strand
TCTACATTACTTTGGCATGGATCCTGTACCCACTGCATTTTTTCCCGCTTCCTTTGATCCAAAAAACCTAAACATTCTTCATCAAACCAGGGTTTATGCTGCTTCCATTCGTGCATACCTAGATTCTCTTTTGCTGAGGTTTGGATATTATGTTTAATGTTCCCCCAAATCCTATAATTGACTCCTGGATTTAAAATAAAAATCTAGAAATATCACCCAGAGCGCTTCTATTGGTAATTTAAAAATATGATATTACTTCTAAAGGACATTAACTGAATTAACTTCATAACGGACTTGCGATGTGTTTTCTGAAAAGTAAGAACCAAACTTGAACATATCATTTGAATCCGTTTTCACTTTCAACGTGTTAGACTGACGTATTCGTGCCTGTAGTGGCGGGAAGTGTAATTAATTCATACACATTATCAATAGAAATACGTGACTAATAACACATAAAGTCTAATGTGATACATTAGAGTCAAACTATTCTAAAGACGAAGACAGCATAATCCTCCGAAATTCGACAAAATTATACCAGTCTCTACGGAGTTATATTACAGAACAGAATAATGTTAATTGGGAACACAGCTGTTTGTCCATTTATTGTTGAGTTAACGCCGTTGTCATTAGCTGAATTTATGGCCTTGAATGCAGGGTGATTAAAAGCTGATGACCTGAAAATGACGTGCAAGAAAAAAAGATTTTACCTAATTTGATGTGCTATCCGCACACTTGCCCGGACTGTTTGAGGAATATTACGTAAGACTTCCAAAGGGGTATGCGGTTTCTGAGAATAGTTTTGAAACAACCACCCACTGAATACGAAACGCGAAATCTACCCTGTCACAACTATGTTTAGTGTTTAGCTATCGTGAGTGAAAAAGCATGTTAAGTCATGTGATCGCACTGGAGACAAGTCACAAATTCGGTAATTTTTTTCTTTTGCTTTTCTTTTTTCCCACGGATTGATAAAATTTTACGAGACACTTACAAATTGTTGTAACTTTCTTCTTTTATCTCTTTATGTTTCTCTTCTGGATTATTTACACACTTTGTTTGATTTGTAACACATCGCATATGGAATGTTAACTCTGCTTCTTCTATGTTTTGTAAAGCAGAGCACAAAGTTTGGAAAGGGAAGCGATGCGAGTTCCGGAACACTTGCATTAAAATAGCGCAGGTATTTCCTTTGTGAATCAAATTTTGAGAAGGTCGCTATATTTCTTTCGATAACAAGCGGCGACAAATTATTCTTGTTGTTTGCATTGGTTTGTAAGTTTCTTTGGTGTAACGCAGATATCACTAGTTTCAGCTACATAACATTACATAAAGAATTAAAGTTTAAATTTGTTTTGCCACATACCACGACTTCCCTTATTGTTAAGACCTACAAGCACTGATAATGGCTTATTTGCAAGCATCAGTTAAGACTTCTTTGTCTCTGAAGCTACCAGACAGCAAACATCCACGAAGATAAAGTAATCGATCACTGGGGACTTCTTTTTGTCTTCGATAAATCAACAGTGCTGATGCATCAAGCACTGTTTGGCTAACTTGATGGAAAGCCTGTTGTTTCTCAGACCTAGCTAAAACCTGTTCTTTTCAGCGAAATTCTAGACTACACCCCCCAAAGCCCTAACAGACTCCGATGGATGGCGACGCTATACTTACAGTCAGTTTCCAAATAAAAGATTTTAAGTCCAGTACAAGTACTGTACTTCTTCCATTACATTTTCCGTTTTGCGAATTTGTCTGTGGGAGTCTTAGCACATCGTTCGAGCTGTTAAGGGACAAGAAGAATTGCATTCTCAAAGAAGCAATTTAAGTCTGTGATGTCTCGGCTATAAGGGATATTTTTCGGACGAAGAGAAAAGAAAGTTTCTAGGAGAATAAATCCCTACCATTAGTTATACATTCCGCTATCGGCAAAGTGATTAATCTGTATGTGAAAATGCAATGTCTCCTTTGCTTGCTGTTTTTGACACAGGAACTCCACACACGATAAATACCACCTTCCTTGTCGGTGCTTCTGGTTCTAATGTCTGTATTCACTGGCTTTCATCGGCGTTAAATACGGGATATTTGACATTCAGTGCAAGTCTCTCAGATTTCGTAGAGAAAGTTCTGCTCTGACATGACACCACAGGTTTCTACGGAAACACTTCATAAGTCACATTACGTAAAATTATGTACGTATATGTACAAAGTGTGCAACATGCGTATGTGCCTGTGTTAATGAAACTATTTTGGGTTTATATTCATACAAATTCTTTTGTGTTTGTGTTACGGATAGAGCGACATGTAACTGGCTATGTAAGTAACAGAGAAGCAAATAAACATTCAAGCCAACAAACAAACAAGCAATCAAACAAATAAGCAAACCAACAAACCAACACAAAACAAATGTCTCGCCTTGTACGGAACCAACAGATTCATTACCACACATACAACGACCAGTCAAGGGATCATATCCCGAAACAGATGTATCAAATCCGTACATTTCCATCCTGTTTATCTACGCCTGATTTTTTTTGACTACCTATGAGAAACAATAAGAAATTATTTCTTTGCTACCACATCCAAAGTCATTCTGAGATTCATTCAACATCCTATCTAACATCCACAGCCTCACATTGACAACTGCTTCTTCAGTCTTGGATTAGAATAAGTAGAACTACATCTCCCGTCCTCTTTGTATTTTCATAGCGTGGTGTCAAAGATTCAGTCGCTATGATTGTATAGGTTTGGTTTGTGCCCTCGTCTTGAATCAAAACAGCAAGTCTCAAAACTTATGTTAACAGCCTTGTTTCTTGTTGCGTCGATCAGACTTTGCCACTTACTTACTTACTTACTCACTCCATGGAGCAAAGTCCTTCTTGAGAAGCTGACTAGTTCTCAACTAGTCATGAAATTTCCCGCATTTTATGAGACCCAGAACGTTCAATACCGCGTTTAAAGTGCCCGTCACCTGTCTCTATCCAGAGCCAGATCAATACAGTCGACGCGCCCAATCCCAATTCCTGAAGATACATCTTAATATTATCCTTCCATCTCCGCTTGGGTTTTCCGAGAGGCCTCTTTTCCTCAGGTTTCCCCGCCAAAACCCTGCACACGCCACTCCTCTCCTCTCCCCATATGCGCCACATGCGCCGCCCATCTCATTCTCGATTTTATCACCCGAACAATTTTGGGTGAGCAGTACAGATCATTAAGATCCTCATTATGTTGTTTTCTCAATACCCGTGTTACCTCGTCCCTCTTAGGCCCAAGTATCGTTCTTAGCACCCTATTCTCAAACACCCTAAGCCTAAGTTCCTCCCTCAATGTCAGCGCACATGTTTCACACCCATACAAAACTGAAGGCAAAATTATAATTCTGTACATCTTAATCTTTATATTTTTGGATAGCAAACCGAAAGACAAAAGATTCTGCACCGAAAAATAGCAAGAATTCCCTGAATTCCATCTGCTCTTAATTTCTTCCTGAATATAAATTTGATCTGTTAAGGGCTTTTCCAAATATTTTAACTGTTCCCCTCTTTCAAAGGAACTATTATCATTCTTTATACGGTGACTTCGTCCTGCATTCTAATCTCGAGATATGACTATGTACTTAGATTTGTCAGCATTTGCTTCTAGTCCAGTTAGCAACTAAAAAAGCTTCTGTGTTTTCTTTATGGTATGTACACTTCCGCCCAAAATATTAACATCATCAGCATAAATCAAAGCTGACATGTGCCAAAGAATTTCAAACCATGCTGGTTCACCTGAACCCTTCCAACTTAATAATCTAAAGCAAAGTGGACCAATGACGATAAAGCATTTCCTCGCATCAAATCATTCTTAATATGAAATATGTCAAACAAATGATTGCATATCAGACTGTGCTATGGGCTTCATACAGGCACAACTTTGTTGGGACTACCAGTTTTAGGGGGATACCAAACTCAGTACCAATATTACACCAGACCTCCCTCATAATTGAATTGTAAGCTTTCTTGAAGTCTATAAATAGCAGATGCACTGCTTCATTGTATTCCCATTTTCTCTCAAGATTTTGGAGAATGCAGAATATATGGCAGTAGTTGACCTACTAGGCCGAAATTCACACTGATGATCCCCAATGAATTTCATTGCGCATGGAGTTAACATTAACAGCAGGATGTTGGATAAAATTTTGTACCTACCTGACAAAATTGATATGCTTCTCTAATTTTACAGTCTGTTTTATCGCCCTTCATAAAAAAGGTAAATCAGTCCCTTTACAGACCCGGAGGGGCCCAGAGGATTCCAGGAAGTTAAGGTTCCCAGATTACATGACAACGGCACAGAATGGTGGTAGTTTGTCAGCCTTAGGCACCGGCCGCCTTTACCCCCAGGAAATACGCCTGGTGCTCATTTCTGTTAGAGGCTGAGTCGACCCCAGGGCCATAGTGCGATCGGAAGGATTATGTCAACGAAACATCCACTGACACCAGCTGTCGCCTTTCATATAGATAGGTAAAATGATCGACTCCTTCTGCTCCTCCGGCAAGTCTTCTTTATTCCAAATGGAATTAATAAGTTTATAGTTCTTAGAACGAATTGTTCTACCTCCCCCTCCCCCCCCGCTTTAATCAGTTCTGTTAGGATTTGATCAATACCACGTGATGTGTGTTTTTTAGTGTTCTGTTGCTATCTCAGACGAGAAGGCGTTCGGCTCAAGCACTAGTTGGTCTGCTGTTTGTATTTCAGTCTGCCTAACATCACTAACCATATTTTTATTCAATAATGGAGAGAAATGTTTCCCCCACCTAGTCAAAATACTATGGGAGTCTGCAACCAAATCACTCTTTTCATCCTTTGCTATATTCGTTCTAGGCTGTCAAAACTTCTTAAAGACAGTGAGGTCGAAATACAAGTCTCTGATATCATGACCTCACTGTTACTTTCTAGTTCTTCAGTTTAGCTTACCGGTATTCCTTCTTTTCCTTCCTGAAATGTCTACTAGCTTTACGTGTTACATTGTTTAGATATCTACATTGTTTTGGTTTGAGTCCTGTAATCGCTACTTTTCGACCTGCTTACTTGAATCTAAAACTTTTGAAAATTCTTCATAAAATCGCAGTTAATGTTGCTTCAATTCGTATAGAACTAGAATGTTTTTAGCCGAGGTTTTGATATAATTTTGAATGTTTCCCGAAGCCCTATTTATGTCCTCGGCATCATATAAGTTCTTCAAAGATGTTCAGACTTTATACTACAGGTGATGAAGTACCTTGTGTTGGGTCATGAGACGCAACTGTTGAAGAAGAATCTGAAATCTTGAATCTACAGACACCTCCACGGGTACTTCAAAATTATTTTCATGTATATCAAGTAGTTCAAAGTCAAACAAACTGACACTTTGAACACGGAGTTTCAATCAGTTCTCATAACAAAGACAGATTACTTTCCTGAGCATCATATGTTTGAATTTACTTCGCAAATGTTTCTGTGTTTGTTTTGTTCTGTGGGAAGTGACTAAGCTATTGAATGTTACTGACCTCACTTTTTCTCTTTAAGGGTTTCAGTCATCTATTCGGTACAGTTTCTTTTATTTATGGCATTTGAGGTCATAACATCTGTAACAATTGAAGTGATCGTCTTGGCATGCGTCGAAGTAGATTGGTGTGTGTGTGTGTGTGTGTGTGTGTGTGTGTGTGTGTGTGGGTGGGTGTGTGTGTAGAAGAAGGACGCGTAAACAGGCCCACTTCCTACACTGAACCAGGGACCTAGATTTTGACAACTACTCTGCACTCTATTGACATCAATCAGAAGTTTTAGGCGTCCTGACTACCGGGAAAAGATTAAGAGTGATTAATAATCGTTACTTGTAGTGTGCTTCCTTGTATTCTCTATGTGCTTCTTCTGACATTTTATTTCTACTTCTCCTTTAGTGAAAGCAATATTGTTCGGCTAAAGCAAGTTCCCCCTACAAATGTGTACACAAAAAGTCCTTGGGGATAAATCAGGAACTTAATATGTCATACCGTGCCATTTAGTTTCCGTCCGATCCTTAAGGAAAGCGAAAATGGTTTGTTGCTTTAGATTGGTTGCACTGGTCCCCTATATTGGATCACCCATTTCTTGTGGTACATTTAAGAAATTGAGATTAAACCTTTCGGATATGAACATTAATATTTTGAAGTAAGTTTGCGGTTTCATTTCAGTGCATGAATTCCAAGTTAATTTAAATAGTCTTGTCTATATTACCAATTTCTGTGCTACATGGAACGCCAAATCCTGGTTAATATGGAAAGACAGAATAATAAATTATGGAGAAAAGCTTGCTGCATACCGGAATGTGTATATGAGATTCACCTACCCAGCAATAACTTACAATGTACACAAAAAACCTTAAATTCCCGAAATGATGGAACCAACATTAGGTGCTGTAAGGCACAAACACTTTACGAAAGGTCTGCTGACCTTCCAGAAGAAGTTGAAAATAATGCACTGAATTATTTGCTGCAGTGGCAGGCAACAGTTTCAGTTGGTGTCGAAATAATAGAGATGAAAATTTTGCAGCTATAATTGAGCTACAAAAAGAAAATGGATGGCGAAAATTTGTACTACGAATTTATTACGCGTCATTTGGAAACATCACTGCATCAGCCAATACGAACATCTGTCACTAGACACTGAAGGTTCTGCAGAGAAAGGCAATGCTTCAGTGTCCTGGGGAAAGTCATTGATATTACGAAGATGTTTAATATGCATAAGACTGTTTAAAAACCTCAAAAATATTGTCTCGTAAGAGCAAACCAGACATCGTTGTAGAAATGAGGCTGCGTTGGTTTTCCCAACTATCGAAACCCGTGACGTAGTCCAGTGCATGGGGCTTACCGCAGTGAGTCAACCAAGACTTGCAAAGGTGGGAACGAAGCAGAAAAACTGAAACTGTTAAGAATAAAATTAGTCTATTTGTACAGTCTGTGCTTTGTGAAGTGCTGTTGTCACTACAGTCAAATTTAGTAAAGTACGCGTGTTGTTAAATTGGACCGTTGTTGCTTTTTAGAAATGTTTGTATTAAATTAATTTTCTTGTGCCGTAAGAGAAAAATAAATATGTGTTTTATTTCCTCATATTCTTTTAAATTCCGACTGGCCGCATTCGTTTAAAACGCTTTTGTCCCTTGAGGGGTTCTATACAGTCGATCTTTCCGTGCCAGCGTTTCGGATGAGCCTGCTGGTCACATTTTCATATTAAGATGGACGTACCACCAGTATATCTCGCTGTTGTTATTCTATCACACAGGTGGTAGCAATAGATATTATAATCTTTTGTATAGTTCAGATCTAAGTCATGGGCCCCTGGAATCAATTTCAAAACACTCGTCGTGTTATAGCGGGTGTAGTTCACGCTACTATCAATGCAAAAGACATTTACTCACCAGGTGAAACTAATGTACGTCTACTGCTTTCTCGCGCGCCCGGTTTCTGCAACAAGTATTTTCATACATTACACCACACCCCAACCACTATTTCTCGTAGCAGGGATAAGACTTCTTCCCTTCACAAATCCTCCCACAAGCTTCTCATATGTGTCTCCGGCTTCTGGGGCCTCTAAGCCGAATCCGGAACTGTAGTAATGTGTTAAAGTTCGCGACAAAATCAGAATAAACTATTGGCAAATCTGAGGGGAGAGCTGTAGGATCTGACTGGGGGAAGGGGAAGAATTTTTTCCGCTTCGCAGCAGAAACTTGTAACAATAACGAACCAACATTTGTGTAAAAAAAAGGAAAAGGCTGTATCATTAGGGGAAAGGCATAACAGCTCGAGTAAGACTGGAAGGGTTCGATCGATGGAATGTATGGGATTTCTTTCCGTGGTAGTATTATAGGCAATATTCACATCTGGCAGTGAAGTAGCTTTTTTATGACTGTAAATTGAATCTAATCTTTCCCAGATAAGGGGCAGACTCTGCAGTAATAATGAAATGGCGTTACATTCATTTTAGGGTTACTTTAGTTTCCATTGTAAATTAAAATAAAAACACAGATCGGCCTACACTCAGCTACGAAAAAATCTAATGATTGGTGCTTAAGCTAAAACAATTGTAATCCAAGTACCTTGTGTGGTTGAGATTGCATCCTACACGTCTATTTCATTGCGCTCATAACTCTTAAGAAGCGTCTATAGGAAGAATGTTATTTGAAAGTGAATCTCAATTAATTTGTATTACATAATAAATCCTTAAGAGTTTGAAACATACGCATCATTTAATGAAATATTAAAACTGAGATCCTTCGCTTCGCAGACAACGCACTGCATCGTCATTACAGCGAATTACAAGTAAAATATCAATATCAATTAAATTTGTGGCAACTAGCATAATTCTCGCTGAAAAAACAGATGGACTTTCATACAAAATTTCGAGTCTTCTTCCCTTATTTTCCTACATTCTTCTTACAACATTTTTATATTCCTAAAACATAATTATTTCTACCCGTCATATTTCCTCAATTATTTCCTCTGTGTTATAATAATTTGGAAGAATATCGCTCAATATATACCGCTACAAGAATTTTCAACCGCCACTAAGTGCTACTCTGTTTAAATATCTTTCATTATGTCCGCCTTCTCTATAAGATCAGTCAGCTGATACACTTATATAACTCCTTAAAGCCGAACCATAAACTCTTTTTTAAAGACCCGGGTCTTAGCGCTCAGTAAACACTTTTCATCTCGGTTATAAAATCCATTCATTTCAAGTTATATAGGGCACAGTCGCTCTAGGAAGTGTGTCATCCCCGTTGTGTGTGTGAAACTAGGAAAAAAGTATGTAGTCAAACACAACTTAATCACTGAGGTGTATTTAATGACTGTGATGGAAACACCTACATGTTTCGGCCTGTATTGGCCATCATCAGGTTGTCTAGGAAACTTGAGGGCTAGCTAAATACAAAAACGATAAATACGGTGTCGGCTGAATGTACAATTCTTAAATGTTGAACTTGCTGGTCCATCAAGAAATCAGTGAACATTAAAAGATCAAATAGCCATTAAATAAATACAATTGTTAGTTAATGAATGCTGGTCAGAATTGTGATGAAAAAAATGAAGATGTTGAAAACTCTTATCAAATGACATTTACGATTTCATAAACCGCAATTTCAACTGAGCCGCCACGCAGAAGGTAAAGATTATACAAGACCTCATGAGCTACCGGTAATCTGCCTTCTCTGAAAATGTGTTTACCCCGTTAATAAATGGTTACATTTGGGTAACTTAAGGGAATTCATATACGTATTATGAATGTCAACCCTGTGGTAACACTTCGATATTTCTTGGCACCATCTTCTCCATAAATGTGACAGGTTACTGGTTCGAATATTTACAGGACAGCTCTAAACACGCAATCCTACCGAGCGTAAATTTCCACAAAATTTTGTGCCTGAAAGAGACAAAGAAAGCTAAATACCAATTAGTATACTTTCACTAAAAAATCAAAGACTTATGCCTCTGTCTAGAAAACCCCTGCGTTAACACAATGAGTTACCAGGAAATAAAACAAAGTCTCTGACAACATACAAAACCAGTGACATGCTTTTAGAAATTTAATTTAGGAACAACACATTAATAAGTATATAAACTGAGACTCTCACTTCGATATTTCTAGCACAAAGAAAACTGTTTCAAATTATACGTGCATGTGCAGCTTTCTTGCCTATCATATCATATCATATCATATCATATCATATCATATCATATCATATCATATCACCAACCCAAATTTAGAAAGGTCCAGAACAAAAATAAATAAAATATATTGACAAAATTTGTGTGTGGTGTGTGTGTGTGTGTGTGTGTGTGTGTGTGTGTGTGTGGTGAGTGTGGTGTGTGTGTGTGTGTGTGTGGTGTGTGTGTGTGTGTGTGTTTGTGTCTGTGGTGTGTGTTGTGTGTGTGTTTGTGTGAGACTGTGTGTGTGGTGTGTTTGTGTGTGTGTGTGTGTGTGTGTGTGTGTGGTGAGTGTGTGGTGTGTGTGTGTGTGTGTGTGTGGTGTGTGTGTGTGTGT
>Ga0131853_10028291_pt1 | contig 10038 bp, 5 predicted proteins | sample TergutLab28metaG_FD_92764 | JGI IMG/M metagenome (GOLD analysis project Ga0131853, IMG submission 92764) | Labiotermes labralis P1 segment gut microbial communities from Petit-Saut dam, French Guiana - Lab288 P1 (version 2) (version 2) | ecosystem: Host-associated > Arthropoda: Insects >... | reverse complement strand
TTACCCCCCCCCCCCCTCCTATACCTCCTCCTCCAAAAGGAAACACAATATTTAGACAACAAAAAGGTATAATGTACATTAAATGCATTAATTAGTCACAGCTGTTTACTAGATGTAATCTCACCTTATCTATGTAGTATGTAATCCAACTAATTGCAGATGTAACTATAAATAACCATTTGTTATTTTGTGATGCTGCTTCTTCATGTTTTGACCTCTGCAGGCCATCTTCATGGAGGTCATTTACAAATTAATACATTTATAATTAACGCTGTCAAAGATGGTGCACACATGAAGTTAAAATACAATGTTATCAATCAAAATATTGCTAAAATAATATATTGATTATTTAAAGGTATTTTTCTTATCTTGATAATTACCAACTTATATATAAATATTTCCTTCAGAAGCAGTTTCAGTAATCTCATACATTAAGCTTTTTATGACATCCTTCTCTTGATTACAGCAGTTTTGTAGTTGATCCAGTTATACGCATGTTTGCAGCACTAGTGTCACCCAAACACACCCAACTTTCCCTCCAAGTTCCTGTAACAGTTCAGTTTACTTTCCATTTTGATAGTGAGTCTGAATCAATATGTTTTTAATTTTCAGAAATACAGCAAGATATGAATTCACCCATGAAATTCTGGAAAGTGCCTATTCAAAATTTGGTGATCGGATTATACCCAGAGGAAGACGTATATCGGTGATATGCAGAAATCAGCCAGATGATAACACAGTAAACTGAGTAGAATTTACACAGAATACAGTGTTGGCAATTATGTATTGCTGCCAAGACTAAATGCTCCCGAAAAGTATTTTATTTGGCAGTCTGTGAAAACATGTTTAGTCAGTCATTTAGTTACATTACAGTGGGCCGGGATAACTCAGTCGGTATAGCGACTTGCTATGGACTGGACAGTCCAGGGATCAAATCCTGGTGCGGGCATGATTTTCAGCGCCTGTCCACACCAGCTCTGGGGCCCACCCAACCTCCTATACAATGGGTACCAGGTCTTTCCTAGGGGTAAAGCAGGCAGGGCATGGCATTGACTACCAACCCTCATCTAATGCTGAGGTTAAAGAAAGAGTAGAGCTATACTTCTACTCCTACTCTGATCCTTTGTGGCCTATTCTAGGGTGAATATTACCTATACTTTAGTTGCATTACAAGGTGAAGTCCAAGGCTGTGTTATGGAGGTAAGGCAGAGAATGTTGGCATTGGCATCTGGGCTTCCATTTCAGCTCCCAACTGCAACTGTACATATGTGCCTCTAAGGTAGTGTTTCAAGTTTCTTCCTCACCTCCATTCCCCTCCAGAATAACAAGAAGTTTTATTTTGAAGATACAATTTTTAATTTAAAAACTGGTAAACAATATGAATTCATATATTTAATGATTCATTAAACTTTCTGTACTTGGGCAAGTATTTTGCTTGACGTGCCCGCCACTGTGACCTGTCTTACCTGTTTTGTTAAATAAAATACAAATGTTACTCTGCTGTGTATTTTTCTAATTCATGGCTGTTTACCATAAAAATGTGATAGATTTTAAAGGAAATTTGCATTGACCTTACAGTATGATAATACTGGTATGTAAATCAGTAGGTTCAGTATAATGTAGAATGTTAATCAGTGCACCAGTAAAAGTACGAGTACTTCACTACGAATGTCAGACAGTGACCTTTCATATTTAAGCATTATCAAGGCATGAAACAAACTTATGTTTTTTTCTGTGTTTACACTGTATAAATACCATATTTATCTGAATGTATTTCCTCCCACATTTTCATTCTTATTTAAAAAGAGGGGAATGTCTTATAAGCACAAACTGAGACACAGCTGAATAATATATGGGAAAATCTACTAACCTACTGTAAGAATCGTTAAATATTCATTATTGTTACTGCCATAATCTCATAACGTCACCCTAGTTTGTACTTGTTGGGCAGTTAGGTTATAGCTAGTGGCTCTACTTTTGAGGCATATTGTGGAATGCTGCAATGTGCAACAGATGATCCATGTCTTTCAAATAATATTCTCACATCTTTATTCTAAAACATTAACTTTTAATGCTTTTTATAAAAACTGTTCAATTCAAAAGTTGAAAGGGTGGAGGAAGAACAAACACAGGCACCTTCTTGTCACACATAAAAAGTACTGAATGCCTGTTAATGAACTATTACATTCTTTTCATGTGCCTTAGAACCTACTCCAACATGAAAAACAAACTTAATGAATTTACAATGCACTGAAAGGGGCACTTTACAAATCCTGTTACTGTAACACACTATTAACCCTTTACCTGCTAACGTGGAGAATATGGTAAGCTCCGAATAATGCTAGCAGAGGGCAGATGATTTAACTCGGCGTTTAAAGGGTTAATATGCAACTCTAACACTTCACTGTCAACACACACCAGAAGTTCCATCCATTTTCTAGCAGCAGTGCTACACTTGAGCACAACTGATTGTAAATTGTTAGAATATGGAGAAAACATAAAATTATGTTGTTTAAAAAGTGGAAGGGCACATTAAAAGATTAAACTTTTATCAATGTCTCAGTGTGTTTAGTATTCATGACTTAAAAACACTAAAAGCAATAACGGGCAATTACGTGTATGAGATGAGATGAACATTTAAAAATTGCTAAATTATTATACTTTCTATTTTATACATGTCATATGCAAGCAAAGTAAGTCATATTAATGAGCATGACCACTGAAAACCATGTGCTAGGGAAGGGGCCCACAAATTTTCAAAAACTCTAGGGACTACCTCAGGATTCTAGGAGCCACCAGGGCAATATGAAGCAAGTTCCCATAGGCACCACCATACAAAATTTAGTTGCCTGGTATTTGTTCATCCCTGTGCTAGGATATATACTAGCAAATATATAATATGAGGTCTCGCCTAGCAACAGGAAGTACCCAGGTGGCTTCATCACATACCTGTCAGCACTGTAAAATTAATGAAATCAAAATGTAAGAAATAAACTTTTGCTTCTAATGACTACAGAATGATCTCCTTATTGCCTCTTCCTGGAATGTAGTATATAAATATTAATATTGATTATCTTCTAGGGTGCTTTCACTTCTTTACACTAGGGTATAACAAAATTCTACAACAGCACTCACAAATTTTCATCTTTTCACAGATACATTAAATTTTCGCACAAATATGTACATTATATTTACAAAAGCCTGTTTCTAACCTCACTTACCCTTATACAACTGGGCTGGTATTTAAATTTTAGCACATGGTTTATGAAAAACATATTTCAACAAAAAAGACAAAATTATGAAACAAATGGATTTTTATGGGAAATAAAACAAATTATGCGGTATGTCTTAAAATGGTGTGAATTTCCTTGTTGCCTAAATAATTTAAAATGAACATCTAAGGGCGTTTCTTTTTACATGCTGTCACACATATGAATGTACGTTGTTTGAAAGTTAAAGCAGTTTTCATGATAGCCAGGTGGCATGTAATGACAACTTATGAAGTCTTACTTGACGACCACCTTGACAATGTGAAGTGTGCAGGATTCTGAAAATCCCTCAGAATACAATCATATTTAGCAGCTGGCCAATGTACAGAGGCAGATAAAAACAATTAGCAAAGTATAAAACAATTTTTATTAATATAAGGTAGTAAATCCACTAATACTAGGATGTATTCCTACAGGAATTGTACATGATTTCCATCCACATACAAAAGAAAATATCATCAGTGTGTAGCCAAAACTTGTCAAAGATAGCCAGTGACAAAGACGCTGTATCTCAACACACCAATTTATACTGCGATGCGCATATACGCGGCAGAATCCAAAGTTACAAAACAGTCTGATGGTGTAGTGTGACAAGTATCTCCCTATTTTTATAAATTTTTAGATCTGTAACATACTGCAGGATCATATTTATAGTACAGCAAAAGTTATGAATGTTCACAAGTACGCAAAATGTTCTGTATATGATGATTCCCGCTGAGACCAAGGAGGTTTTTGTTATCATGATGTTTGTACAGTACCAGCATCTCTGAAATGTGCCTGACAATTAATCCAAGAACACAGACATTTCAGTATATTGTCTCTTGTCTACACAAACACACCAACTCGACTACGGACACATAATTTGGACTGAAAGTTACATCCACAAACAATTTACTTTGAAATATTCACACGCAAATTCAGTTAGCACGACTAAACCATTATCTCAATATTACATGTAGATCATAAATATACCCTTTCCCCTTTATAATCTTAAGCCTGGTATTTGGAGTTAAATTGATGCATTCTGAACCTCTCACAATTCATCATCCATATCAGTCTGTCTCTATCAGTTGTTTCAATGCCACATAATTTCTGCAACTGATTCAGGAGAGAGGGAGGGAGGGGGGGGAAAGAGGTGACATATAATGCATGATCCATAACCTGCAATATTTTACAGTAATGAATGCTTTTAAAACCCTCCAGTACTCAGAAATTGCAAAATTACATGATACCAGAAAAACTTTATTCTTTACATATTAAAAGAAATATCTGCTTCACCCCACATTATGTAATGCTGCAGGAAGGAGAGAGTCAATTACAATACTGAAATTATTTAATGTATTTAATAGGTCTACTTATACGAGTTCTTTCAATGCCTCTGATTACAGCTTTCTAACCTTCCTGGCCTCTTCATATGCCTGGTAGGGTGAATGAACTATTTCTGAGATGGGAGCCCAGAAGGGTGCAATCCTCTTACTCACAATGGTGACAAAAATGATGGGGAAAGAGAATATCTCTACATTCACAAGGTTCTGATTCTGCAACAGGTGACTGATGGCAAAAGCACGCAGAAACCTCTCCACTTGATCTAACTGTCTCCATCTGATTCCTTTGGCATGGGAGGCCAGTAATTCAGCCCTATACCACCTGGTCCCTGTATGTAAAAGTGTTCTGAACGGTAATGCAGACTAGCACATTAAGACACAACTGCACAAATGGTGTGGGTCTTGTTTCTAATTTTAGACACTTTTTCAAACTATACTTTGTTAGAATAAAATGCACAGATTTCAAATTCTGACTCCCAGCAGTCAGCAAGTTGTGGGAAATATTATTTATTTCATGAAATCCTGCATCAGGACTAATGTGACACAATGTAGGTATAAATGCAATTGCATTTCTACCTTAAGGCAACTTGACAAAGTGGCCATGGGATATGACAATGTCACTTTTTACCTTGAAAGGAGCAATTAATGTGATGTTTAATATTCTCCAAAAGTGTGACCAGTCTGCTACAGTTCAGACTGGAATGAACACAGGATTTACTAATTTAAAAAGTCTTAAATGACGAGGAATGACATTATAATAGCTTATGTACATATGAAAATACTTGTGATAATGAGGCCATATCACATACACAAACTGTCTACAACAAACTTTTATGGGAACAACAGGTGAACCAGAAAGTATACGAGTCTTTCATAATCAAGGAATACATTTTTGTACTATGAATGCTGCAATACGTTTCCCAGTGAGACATCTCATTCTGTTCATAATGTGTAATACCCAGCCCTGCCATACTTCTCAGACCCTATTATACCTCACACATGAAGGTGATAATGTACTTCATGTTACGATCAACGCAGATATCAAAATAATTGAAATATAACTTTGGTAGTTCTTACATATGTTGCAAAGGCAGTGCTACATGAATTTCTAGAATAGAAACTATGATTTTAAAAGAAACTATCATCTGTTTTCCCTTACACATTGCCTCTGTTTTGTAATTGGTGGCTGACTCCCTATTTGATAATATACAGTAGTTTGTCCCCTTTTTACAAAAGAGAGGCAACAGAGAGATGGTCATGAATACAATTTTGTGATAATGGCCTCATAACAAGCAATGCCATAGGCTTATAAATACTGTCGTATATCGATATAATAATATTGCATAAAAAATTATGGGTCTAGAAGAAAATTTCTCTCTTATAGATACACTCACTACAGCTGTTCAAGAACATGTGTGCATTAACCACCTAATTCAAATCCTGTCCCATTCAAGTAAATAATTATTGGTGACAATCTCTGCTCATTTTCACCTTACATACATACATACATACATCATAACACCTTATGCTGTACACAAGTTAAGCAGACTCCTCAGCCAGACTACAAACAGCTGCTGCAGGGTGACTTCCAACAGATAGCAGTCCAGACACCAAGTCTCCTATGCATCCTGTCTGGTCTGAGGACACTCTCACATTATGCTTGGGTATGCTCTTGCTTATTCACAGCATGATAGGCATTCCGAATCAGAGCATATGGAAAGCATGACTCCAGAAGATCCATCGTAAGGAATGGAGACTCTTGAACAATCTGGAATGTCACAATCGATTATTTAATGATGATTGCAAACTTCTGGACATCAGACATCCATGCATAAAAAAAGGTGGGCCTTCTGTATTACAAAATCCAATTTATGAAAAATGGAATGGTACCTGGTCTAGCAAAAGATAAACAGACTCCCTGTTCCTAATGGCCTCCTTATCAGCTTCCTGGCCAAGTCGTAGTAAACTTGATGATGCCAACTAGAATGAAAAAAATAAAAATATAACTAATATATATTTGTTTATTACAACCAACTAAGAGTGCAATTTATACATACTAAAACAGTACAGACACTACTCTGATATGTTTTGCCATTAATATGCCATTGTCAGGGAGAACATGAGCCAAGCTTATAACCAGCTACAGTTGATAAAAAGATATTGTCAACTGCATAAAACATAGTGTTCTGCTGTTTACAGTTGCTAAAATAATGTTTGTAAATTTCATAACATATAACAAGTGTTCTATAGCTTATGTCAATTGTGCATATATAGATTTTCTATAGCTTATTGTATGTACAGAGAAATAATTTCTTACTTAGTATGATTATACAATATGTACCTATATGTATACAATTTTTATAGCTGGTGATTAGTATTTTCTAAGGTGGGTAGTCTACACTCAAACATCTCAGCAGTAATAAATCTGAAGTGGAACATGTCCCTATGCATCTAGTTGCCTTGGCATACAGAAAATATTTTCCATAATTGAGAACTACTGGCACTTAAAATACCACTATTGCTACAAACAAGCAGCTTTCATAGAATCAGTTCTGAAGATGTTTTATATAGGTACAACAAATCCTGCACATCATTACTTACAGCCAGAAATTCCTTCATCCTGTCTTCAATATCCCCTTGTCCACAGATGTGAAACAGTGCTCCAAATATGTTGTTCACTGCAGCTGCCATGCAATGGATATTATTGGCATGGCCTTCTAGAGATGCTCGGTAGAACGAGTTTTCATTTCTTGCAAGTTTAGGAATTGATACTGCCACAAAAACCATGAGTAAACAAGCCAGCAAATGTTCATCCTCATCCATTTCTGAAAATCAGTGAAGTTGACATTCAATGGACCACATTCTATCAAAATGACACTTATTCGATTACGAAAGCAACCTTCTCCAACGTTAGATCCTGCAAGACACTATGATGAATGAAGAAGTCATTGTATGAAGTCTTGAATTTAAAACTGGATCATGCTAACATAAGAGAGATATGCAGCATATGAAACAGTGTTCTTCTACTATGATATTACCATATAAAATACAACACAAAATGTGCAACAGGCTACTGCAGACTACAGTAAGAGCCAGAGCACATATTACTTTAAACTGATGTACTTATACAGGATATATGTGAATATACCCACAAGAAATAAATTAACAGTTGGCATATATGTTCTGCTTAATGTATTAATTTATTGCTTGTCAGTACATACCCACACTACCTGACTTAGAAAATGGTTATGTACTGGAAGTTCTAGCACAAGTCAAATTTGGGTGAGTAAGAACTCAGTATGTATATGGTCAACTGTGTATACATATACAAGTGAGTTCCAGTTGAAATCCAAATGCCAATACACTGGAACCAGATCAGCCAAAGCATGGCCACTCCTCCAGCTGTATTACCACCCAGCAGTATTTTTCCACCACCTTTATCTCATTGTGCTTTCATTCCCACAAGGAATAATTTGGTGTACATTTCAAAAATGTCATTGATTCTTCTTTTCTCTTGCTATTTTGAAATTGTGCAAGTCTGAAAGTGTTTAACTTGCAATTGTGTAAGACGGGGATTCTCCACATATTCACTCTTACTCCATAAGTCATCAGGCATTATGTGATTTTTGTCTGTTTCCAAATTTGAAGGGCTGACAACTCTTCATAGGCTAATAAACTCTTCACAACATACCTAAAAAGGCTCTCAACAGAAATGTAACAGTTGGATGTAGCAGGTGAATAGATGTGTACTGTCAGGAAGAACACACTGCTGCCAGACAGCAGTGATGACAGATGCAGTGCATGAATTAAAGTAATACCCTATTTACAAAAGTAACTGTAAAAGTCAGATCAAATTGGCTCACATAAATGGCCCACAGAATAATAACATGGGAAAGGAATCTTATTTATTAAATACAATTATGCCTATGACAAAATATGATGTGAAATGTAACAATGTTACCATTTTTCTGATTGCGCAATGCAGACACAAGTGTAGGATCGACTTTGCAGACAAGTCCTGCTGCGGACGCCATCTCACTGACCACCTGAAATACATATCATCATAGTTCTGACCAATGCAAACAAACCTATTTGGTAAAATTCACATTAACCCTTACCCTGCCAACGTGGAGAATATGGTGAGCTCCTACTAACGCCAACAAATGGCAGATGGAATTTAATTCAGCGTTTAAAGGGTTAAAGGGCCAGTTCAACATTTAACATAACTTGGACACTGATTCTGCCACGTGAATATACTTAAAACATGTATATTATTTGTGCCCTAAAATTTTCAGTTTGGTTAAATTCTCAACTCAGACGGAAGTTTGTTATAAACAGCTACCATATTAGTGTTAACAAAACAAACCCAAATGAGTGCCATTGTATTGATAAATTTAAATCTTATTTAATAATGCATGACTATTAAACCAATGCAGCAAAACCAACCACGACCATTTGCGGGTCCATCACAAATGACCAACATGCTAAGCTCCCCATTCGTCTGGGATACTGCACTACATCACTGACTTGGACATCTGATCCTACAAGATGGGACCACCACACTGTCCCAAAATGTTAAGCACCAATCACTCAGTGATGTGCCACAAAATTCCAGAAGAATAACAAGCTGCACTCCTCAGAACCTTAAAACCCCAGTTATTCCATGACAAAATACAAAAGCAATCCCTTTGAATTTGGATTATATTTGATATATTTCCTAATAAAAGTACCAAAATTCAATCTTGATATATTTTCATTTAATATCATACCTGAGCTTTCGTTTATAATATTCCAACTAAAATATGTAAATTATGGGATGAAGTATGTTATTTGCTACATGAAACTTCCAGGAGGTTTACACTAATCTCTTAATCTCTACTGCATGGCCCTAAAACCCTCTTTAAATGACCAAGTCAAAACTACTTCAACAAGGGGTGTCCAACTCATGGAGCAGCAACCTGACCTTCCATTGTTTCCATTAGTATGGGTGTAAACTTCTGTCAACTAAATATTACAAGATAACTGAATATCAGCTAAATATGTGGACAGTCAACCTCTGCATCCAGAACATTAAAAGCCTGACATCTGTCGCATTTGCTACTGACATCTGCAAAGACAGAAAGCATCAGAGTGGGGAAAGTGAAATCTATATCCTGGGCACAACGAAAGAGTCAATACACAAGGATGCCATCTGATTGCAACCTATGTGTCTTGTACTAGCACATCAATTTGTGCACAAAAGAAATTAATGTCTTCCTGGAAGTAAAAATGTATCTAGTGACTCTTAGCTTCATTATATCTGTCTGTTTCCATTTGTGTGTACGGATCAGGGCGACTCCTACCAGACTTTTTTTTTTTTTTTTTGTGATTTCATATTTGGAATTTTTTTTAAAATTTTTTTACTTGTTCCAGTTTTTATTAAAATCTGATGAAAAAAAAACACT
>Ga0131853_10028290_pt1 | contig 10038 bp, 12 predicted proteins | sample TergutLab28metaG_FD_92764 | JGI IMG/M metagenome (GOLD analysis project Ga0131853, IMG submission 92764) | Labiotermes labralis P1 segment gut microbial communities from Petit-Saut dam, French Guiana - Lab288 P1 (version 2) (version 2) | ecosystem: Host-associated > Arthropoda: Insects >... | reverse complement strand
TGGAAATAAGTAGCATCGTAAGGCCAATCATTCGTTTCATGTTTTACCTCTTTCATAGGTTTTTTAATGATTTCTTTTCTCCTAAAGCATAAAGCAACTTGGCCGGTGCCGCTATCATGGGAAAGCAAAGGATAGGTAAAATTTGTGTAAAGTTAGGCAAAGAAAAAGGCCACTGTATCGACAGTGACCGGGTACTTGCGGATAGACAATATGAATTTGTGTTGAAAAAATACTTATTATTTACATTTCAATCGTTGTTCCAGTAGACACGTATTGCACCTCTTCTCCTATACTGCCACGCATCCTGTGCCTCTTTGCAGGGGCCGATGAGATGGGTTAAACGCTCCTCATCAGCCCCTGGTGTCGTGAAACACGACGGGGTTTCCTATCGTTCCGACTCCCGCCCCCTCGCCCTGCGGGGTTCCTGCGGCGGCATAAGCTCTCTCGCACTCTTGCGAATACGGTCAATCATTGCCAGCTCGTCTTTCATGGAAACATAGGATTTGCTCAGTTCCTTCTTCTCCGCGAGTAGGGCCTCGCGCTCCATTTTCCAGGCCTTTATCGGCAGGGCAGTCCGGCCATTCATCACTCCTTTGAGGTAGCGTTCTGCGGCTTCGTAGAGGATGATTTCGGCATGAAACTGTTGCCGGAATCCATCTTGCTTCCTCGGCTTTTCTTGCCTGTACATCTTGTAAATATCCTTGTGTTTAAGATAGGTCTCCGCTTGCTGGATATGCTCGTTCAAGGTCTTGAGCCTGCGGTCAATGGGGTTTAATTTGCTCCGCACTTCAGACTGATGGTTCATCATTTCTTTGAGTTTCCGCTCAAGCCCTGCCATGTCATGCACACCATTTTCCTGCATGAAAATCAATAATTGCGAGGCGGTTTTCAGGTTGCGGACTTTTCCGAAATGGCTTTGCGTGGGACGGTTTAACACGTTTTGGAAAGCCTCGTCCACCGTTGGCGATTCTGGACTTCTGGCAATCTCCGCAATCTCTTTTTTTGCCTTGACTATGCGGGCGTTGAGTTGTCGGAGCCTCTGATTTGAGATTTCAATTTCACGGTTGATATCCCCGCGCTCGGTGCGGATGCCTCGCTTCTCCATTTGGTGAGCTGCTGGGCCTAAATGGATGGTAGGGATTTGGTCAATGCCCTGTCTCTCGTATGAGCGGTGGTTAATCCGCGCTTCGTGGTTGTGGCGTTCTAATTCTCTGTTTGCGGCCTCGGCCCACGCCTCCCGCCAGACCTCGGCTTTTGTCTGGTCGTTCCAATCGTTGACAGAGATTTTGCGGCTCTTGAACTCGCCGCTTTTGAGGGTGATTTTTTCGCCGTGCCTATCCAGAATATACTCCTTTTTGGACTTCGCCCCCCAAGTGCCGCCTTGCTCGATGGGGCGCATGGTGAGCATGATATGGGCGTGGGGATTGCCCTTTTTGTTGTCGTGTATGGCAATGTCAGCGCACATACCCACTGAGACAAAATGCTGATTTACATACTCCCGAACAAGGGAGATGTTTTGCTCCTTTGTGAGTTCTCTGGGGAGGGCAAGCTCAATCTCTCGTGACAATTGAGCGTTTTTGTTTACCTCGATTTTCTCAACGGCGTTCCACAGAACGGCTCTGTCCGCATACTCGCCGGGGGCGTGGTCTGGGAGTAGTATCTCCGTATGCGCCACGCCACCCTTGCGGGTGAAGTCGTGGATTTTTCCGTCATACTCATTTGTGATTCTTTCAGCGGCCCGATAAGCGGCGGCGGCAACCGCCGACCGCCCTGCACCACGGCTGATGATTTTGATACTGCAATGGTAAATTGCTATAGGCGATACTCCTTTCTGGCGATTCAGATTGAAAAATTATTGTTTTTGTCGTATAATTGATCGTAAAGATTGGGGGCAATTTAAGAATGGATAAGGATTTACAACTATTTGAAAGCAGGCGTATTCGGCATGAATGGGATGAGGAAAAGGAAGAAATCTTCTTTTCCGTTGTTGACGTAGTGGCCGTCCTGACTGATAGCGATTATCAGACCGCCAGAAAATACTGGAAAAACATGAAAAGCCGTATGCTAAAAGAAGGTGCGAATCTTCAACTGGTAACGGATTGTTACCAGTTGAAAATGGAAGCGCCTGACGGGAAATTGCGGCTTACTGATGTCGGCAACATAGAGCAACTCTTCCGCCTGATTCAATCCATTCCATCCCCCAAAGCAGAGCCTTTCAAGATGTGGCTTGCTCGTGTTGGAAGTGAGCGCATAGACGAAACTATAGACCCAGAACTCACCATTGACCGTGCGCTTGAAACCTATCTCAAAAAAGGGCATACTCGTGAATGGATAAACCAAAGGTTACAGGCTATTCAAGTCCGCAAAGAATTGACGGACGAATGGGATGACCGTGGCATCACAAAGGGCTTGGAGTATGCCATTTTAACGGATGAAATTTCCAAAGCGTGGTCGGGGCTGACTACACGGCAGTACAAGAAATTGAAAGATTTGAAAAAGGAAAATCTGCGTGACAATATGTCCACGCTCGAACTTGTACTTAATATGCTTGCGGAGGCTTCCACTACAGAATTAGCAAAAGCACATGACGCACAGGGACTTGACGAAAACAAGAAAGTTGCAAAGCGGGGCGGCAAGGTGGCGGGGGACGCACGGAAAGCACTTGAAGCCGACACTGGCAAGCCGGTCATCACGTCCAAAAATGCCGATGACTTTAGCAATCTGATTTCCAATCTGATTGAGGGCGTGGGAAATGAGGATGGAGAAACAAAGTGATGCCATCCTCATTTCTGCATAGCCTTGCCAAACAAGGAGAGAGTGATTAATCCGTCCTTTGGGTTAATCACTCTCTCCTTGTCGGCCTGGGGGCTCGGGGGGCGGTAAGCACCCCCGACTTTGTGCCGATAGGCACAAAGCGCCCTCGGCAGAGCGCGCACACCCGCAGGGTGTATAAGTGCGCCCTCATTGCATGAGGGAAAAGGGCGTTAGCCCGTTCCCGTCATGCAATCGCTCCCGCCCGTAGGGGCGGGAGCGCCGTCCTGCGGTGACGTTTTGGTTTTTGTGTTCTTGGATTCGCCGCCGCCCTGCGCCGCGAGTTTGGCAAGCTCACGGCGGCCAAACTCGTTGGCGGTGGTCTTTTGCAGAAATGTTTTGAATTGCTCGTCTGTCAGGCCGACGGTATCGGGGAGCATACTTTCAATAAGCCCCATGCGGGCGCAGAGGCGGCGGGTGCGGGCTTTGCGTTCCTCCGCTTTGTGCTTCTGCACTTCCTGTTTTCTGCGATTGTTAAGCTCTGCAATCTGCTCTTCATAGCTTGCGATTTTGTCCAGTCTGCTTTTTGCCATAGTGTAAATTCTCCTTTTTGATTTAAGATTTTGAGATGGAAAAGCGGCCTACTCAAAAATCGAGTAGGCCGCCTGTGCGGTGGAGCTATGCTGTTTGCTTCTCTTTCTCTCTTTGTTTCCGCTTGTACTCCCGCCACATGGCACGGTCGGCCTCGGCCTTGTTTTGGACTTCGGATTCCTCATCAGTGGGTAGGGTGAAATCTCCGATATAGTTCAGCCAGATTTCTACTTGCTGTCTCCGCACTCCGCTTGATTTGTCCGATTCGTGGACGATTACCTTATCCACAAATTCATGCAGAATCGGGGCGGTGAGTTCGGGAAGGTCGGTGTACTTTTTCGCCAGTTCCAAAAACTTGTCCGCCCGCAAGCTGTCTTTGTCAAACTGCTCCAGCTCTGCTTGCAGTTGGGCGGTTTCCGCTTCCAGTGTTTCCTGTTCGGATTCGTACCCTGCGGAGAGTTGCTTAAACCGCTTTTCGGTCAGATTCCCCGCCGCAAAGTCCTCATAGGTCTTTTGAAACAGGGTGTCGAGTTCGTCGATCCGCTTTTCGTTTTGGGCGATTTGCCGCTTGTGGTTCCTCTCGGCCTTGCCCTGTCGTATCGCTGATGCTTCAAGGATGATTGCCACAAACTGTTCTTCGTTTTCTCTAGCAAAAGTGGTGGCGGCTTTGATGGTTCCGAGGATTAGGTCTTGCAGGGTCTTTGTGTTGATATAGTGCATCGTGCAATCGTCAATGTGGATTTGGTAGAGAGAGCAACGGTAGCAATCACTGCCTTTTTTGTACACTTTCTTGTCACCCTTGGATTTGTCTTTTGACCAACAAGGGCCAGTTCGATGGTTGTACATCCGCCGCCCACAATCGGCACAATAGATTAACCCCGTGAGGGGATTCGCGTCTCCGAGTGAGCTGGTGCGCCGCTTGACGTTTCGGCACTTCTGCGCCAGTTCCCATGTTTCGTCTTCGACAATGGCCTCATGGGTGTTTTTGAAAATGATCCAGTCCTCTTTGGGCTTCCATGTGACATTCTTATCCTTGTAGGATTCCTTTTGTGTGCGGAGATTCACCGTATGCCCCATATATTCCGGCTTGGATAGAATCTTCGCAACGGTTGACGAGTTCCACTCGCATTTGTATTTTTCCTCGTGCCACTGGTGGTCGCCTGTGCCTAGCTTTGCCATGTGGTAGCCGGGGCGGGGTACACCTTCTTCCCGCAGGGTTTTGGCAATTTGAGCGGGGCCGATGCCTTCAATGGTCATCTGGAAAATGCGCTGAATTGTGGGGACAGCAGTTACATCAACTATCCACTTTGTTTTGTCCTTTGGGTCTTTGATATATCCGTAAATGTTCTTATTGGTCGAGCGTTTCCCGCTCTTTGCTTTGGCACGAAAGGCGGCTTTCAGCTTGCGAGAATTATCTCTGGCATACCACTCGGCCATGATGTTGAGAAAGGGGGCAAACTCGCCGCTCTCTTGGTTTTCGCTGTCGATATTGTTGGCGATTGCGATAAAGCGGACACCTTTCTCTCGAAAGAAAACCTCAGTGTAAAAGCCTGTCTGCAAATAGTCTCTGCCCACACGAGAGAGGTCTTTGGCAATCACATGAGCCACATTTCCCATCTCGATTTCTGCAACGAGTTCTTTCCATGCGGGCCGGTCAAAGTTTACACCGGTGAAGCCATCATCAGAAAAATGGCGCACATTGGAAAAGCCAAGCTTGGCGGCTTGTTCTTCCAACATACGCTTCTGTGTGGTGATTGAATTGGATTCTCCGGCCAGTTCGTCATCACGAGACAAACGGGAGTAAAGGGCTGTGATTTTGGTCTGGTTCGGCTGCCTGCTCATAGGGTACTCCTTTCAGGCAGCCAGCCTGTCTGTAGCGAGAACATTCTACCACAAACGGCCTGATTTTTCAAGGCTTTTCTCAAACATTTATCACCTCATTTCGGATTAAGCGGGTAATCTTTTTCTCTGCGGTCTCCTTGGCGGTTGGGCTGAGGTGTACCTTGACTTGGTAGATGGTGTTGCCTATCCTACGGTACATGGTGACGGGGGCTTGGGGCATTGGTGTGACTGGGTTTTTGTTCAAAGAACCATCCTCTCTGTTTTGAAATTTGGACTAAAAAAGCACCGCTATCTGCGATGCTATGTACTCGCTTCCACTCCTTTGAAAAAGTTGTCCTCATATTTATCGAAAATCTAGGGGGCATTTCGGAACTCGTGGGCGAAAAACTTTGTCCCTCATATATTGGAGAAAAACAGGTGGCAAATCGGAACCTTTTCTGAGGATTCGCAAAAATATTTTTTCACCCTATATTTAAGTGCGACACAAGTATGCCTAAAATGTTCCTGCTAATTAGAAAACCCCAAAACTACCATTTCGGTAGTTCTGGGGTGGTGACTAAGTTTAACTTAGGGTGCTATTCCTCCGCTTGGAAAACCTCAACCATGAGTAGCACTCCAAACTTTAGGGCGGATGCAAATAGCCCTTTTCGGCTGATGTCCTCAATGTCGCTCTGTGCGTCGAGGAAGGTTTCGAGTAGTTCCTTTTGGGATTCGTTCAAAGTCTGCTCTAGCTGTTCATAGCTTTCCATCTTCTTTTTTGCCGCTTTCACAAATGGGGAATTGCTGTCGTAGTGTGTGCCGTCAAAGGCGATATTGCCTAAATACAACTCGTGGAAAATGCTTTTCATATATTGACCATTCCTTTCTCGCAACACTTGAAAGGACAGGCAAGATGTGATAAAATCTAACCGTGACACCTTCGGGTGTTGCTGTGTGGGAACGGCGGTTTACCTTGCTACAGGGGAACGCCGTTCCCCGATTTAATTGACCATCGACTGCCACAGGCGGGGCCTAGCCGCCTGTTTGAATATGTTGCCCCCTTTCCGCTGTACCGCCTTGTTCTGCTACAGACAGGCCGGCCACCTCGCTGTATTAGTAGCGATTGCCCATCTTTGGACAACCACCCTTTACAGCATATATCCTCAGATAAGAACTCCGCGTCAGCGTCGAACTTCGCCAAAATACCGCTGTTGATGTTGCAGCCCTTGAGCACCACCGTCTGCCGTCCCGCCGCGGAAGTGGGGTCTTCATTGGACACCTGGATGTCGAAGTAGACATCCTCCCCATGGGTTTTAAAACGATACATCAGTTCCCTGAAAATGCTGGTATTGTAATGGAAAGTGGCACTCCCTTTCCCCCGCCAGCCAGTGGCTTTATTGCCCCGACCTGTCTGACCTAAGATAGGCACTTCCGCCTTGGTCCGCTCGATCACGGCCTCTAGATCAATGGCCTGCATAAAGTTATAGCGATTCCCTCCGACAGTCACATAGCACTCCGCTAACGGCGCGCTGACGGCGTCTCTCGCGTTCATAAAGCTGTTCATCTTCGCCCCCCTCTCTATTGGACCACAACGGTCATATACAACTGGCTCATGGCTGCCACAGGTCTAATTCTATCGGTGACCACGACCCCCCGCTTCGTTTCTCCAGCCTCTACGGTCACATCTTGGGCCTCAAAGTCTTCAATGGCCTGAATGGTCTCTAAACGCCTGTGATGACTCACAATGTCGCTCCAAAGGCCAAGGCGCCCGGCGTTGTCGTTGGGGATGATCCCTAGATAACGAGTGGCAAAGAGTAGTGCAATATCCGTAGCCACCTGGTCGAGGACCCGGATGATCTGGTTTAAGGAAAAGTCCTCCGAGCGATCCAGCGCATAGGTGGTGAGGGTATTCACATCCTCCACCACACGGACATCCCCATTCCCCGCCCCATGGAAGAGGAAGCCGCCACCCCGCAATTTCCGCTCCAAGTCTCGGGTGGTATAGGCCGTGTCCACCTGGAGTTCGCCGCCGTAGCGCCGATTGGTAAGAGAACGGTTCACGGCACAGCCAGCGGACATACCCACCACCCAATAGACCAGTCCGCTCTCCGGCAAACCACCGGGAGATTCTGCCCCCACAATGCTATTTTCCACAGAGATCACGCCTTCGTAATCGGCCTGGGTGTAGCGATAGAGCACACACTGGAACTTCACACCTACCTCTTCCCGCATCCGCTTTGTGTGTCTCGCAAACATGGTCTTCACCACCTCATCGGTGGAAAGACAGCCCATTGTGTTGAAGCGGACGCCTTCCGAGAGGTCTAAAAACCGACTATACTCCTCCATCGTGGGCGCTCCGTCAGAACCACCGGTCAGAGGCATCCCCGCCGTAGCGCCAAGAACAGCCTCAGGGTCAAATAAAACGAAGTCGTTGTCCTGGAGCTCCACCGCACCGCCCACTGTCTGAGAATCCACGCCGACCCCGTCCACCAGGGTCTCCACAGCGAAATTCTCCCCGCTCCGGGTCACCACTAAGGTGATCTGATTGCCCAGACTGCCTAAATGCCGCGCCCTGCCCAAGAGCCGAATCAGCCCTCGTCCCGCTGGCCCCCAATCGGAAGAGATGGGCCACTCGCGCCCCAGCAAAGAGCTCTCTGAGAGGCTTTAGGTCCGGATGGGTATACTCCCTGCCGAAGATGCGCCGACTCCGCCGGATCAGGTCCTCTCCCGTCACCGTTATCACCTCTCCGCAGGGGCCCCAGGGAAGGGGCAGAGCCATGGCCACGTAGCCTCTGTCAGACAGGGCCACAGAAGCCGAGGCCGCCGACACGAAGTTGATAAAGGTCCCGGGCAACGCTTTGTTTTGCGCGAGAAAGGTTCCACCGCCAATTGCCATATTTTTCATCCTTTCTTGTAGGGGCAATCGACCCCGATCGCCCACTGTTTTCACACTAGGTCATGCTTTGGGCCTGGCGCCCGAGGCGGCCGCCCCTACTTCGCCGCAATTCCCGATTGAAACCGCATATTCCCCATCCGTTCTCGGCTCTCCACAGGTCGGAGGCGCAGGGTATATACCGCCCGGATGTGCATCAGACCATCGTTTATCTCACACCTCTGGCCCCTGCCCCGGATTGCGCCGCCCTCTGCCAGACGAAGTTCCCCCAGAAGCCTAAGAGCCTTCGGCCCGACGGCCCACATCTCCCCATAATCGCCCTGGCGCTCTGGAAAATAGACCACTTCCACAATTTGCTGCTGCTCTACAAGCCCGCAGGGCAGCGGTCTCTGGCTACACTCTCCCAAACCCACAAAGAAGCTGGGTGTCAAAAGCCCCTGCCGCACCCGTTCATCCCCATAGACCGTGCAAGCTGGAAAAGCCTCGGCCAACGCAAGGGAGGCCCCGTCTAAAATTGCATCCATCACAAAAACACTCCCTTCATCACCTCCCGCAGGTGTTCTTTCACCAGCCCCGGCACGATGTTTCCGCTCCGCCAGTGACGGGTGTCAAATTCCACGAAGGAAGCGTAATGTACCGAATTTTTGGCCACAGCAGAGAGGGGGCCAGTCTCCCTTGCGCTCCAACTGGCCCGTAAACGTCCACTGTCTACCGGCGTGCGCTCCCTGGCCTCTTCAGCCAAATGCTCCGCCGCCGCCAAAGCGAGACCGCCCAAGGCCCTGCCCGCAACTTGTCTCAGTCGCCCGGCACTCCCACAGAGCGCCGCGACATCTACCCGTATCATAGGGCTTCCAGATGGGCAGCGTCTTCCATCTCTCGGTCCTCCACCACCTGTTTTGTCCAGCTCCCACCGCCAAAGGCGTCCCCGATTCCAAAGCCCTCAGGCAAAACCGTCACAGCGTCGGCCTCAGGCCACACACCAGATTCCAAGAAGTCCCGGGCGGTCTCCACGCTACAAAACACGGCCGTGTCAATGCAGGTACCGGATTTCAAAATACCGATGTTGACAACATGCGCTTTCGCCTCCGCGTCACAGACCATGATTTCCGCCGGTGTCAGGTTCCCGCAAAAGGTCGCGGCGGAAAGCTCGTCCGACCTTTGGGCAAAGGTGGCGGGAAGGGCATCTCCCACCATGCCACGATGTGCAGCCACAGAACTTAGGACTGGCGCGGCATAGATATAAAGGAGGCCGTTTCCTCCACGCGCCCCCGCGTGACTCGTATGACCTCCGCCGCCACCAAGAGAAGCCAGAGAATCTTGGATAGCGGCTATTCGCCCGGGCCTTCCTCCTGCTCCACCGCCACTCCCAGTGCTCGCTCCTCCTCCACAGCCGTATGCGATTCCGTCATAGACGTTGAACGGCGTGAAGTTCACTACCCCAGCACCCGCACCAGCCGTTCCTTGTGGACTTCCACCCGGACCGCCAAGGGAGCCGCCCGCTCCGCCAGTTCCACTGCCGCCTCCAGAACCACCGTCTCCCCCATCCATAGAGTTCCCACGAACGCCTCCAGGCGCGCTTCGACCGAAGCCCGTGGTGCTGCCCCCATTTGTGTTTATATTTCCTCCTGTCCCGATGACAATGTTATAATTCACCTCCGACAGGGCTACATCACGCAATAGCACAGCGTGACCGCCGCCACCGCCGCCAAGCTGGGCTTGACTCTGAACGGAAGCTCCGCCACCGCCACCCCCCACCATGTACACGTCCACAAGCGCACCCTGCAACCCGTGATCCGCGGGTCGAAAAGGCCCAGACCCCAGCAGCGTTACCGCTAACTCCTTGGGCAACTGTCTTCGCATCACACAATCGATCAGCCGGGTGTTCTCGTTAAACAGGTCCACATCGTAAAAGTCATCCTGCCCTGGAAGAAACATGCCATAATGCTCCGTTTTATTCAAAGTTCCACCTCCGCTCTCAGTTG
>Ga0131853_10028289_pt1 | contig 10038 bp, 3 predicted proteins | sample TergutLab28metaG_FD_92764 | JGI IMG/M metagenome (GOLD analysis project Ga0131853, IMG submission 92764) | Labiotermes labralis P1 segment gut microbial communities from Petit-Saut dam, French Guiana - Lab288 P1 (version 2) (version 2) | ecosystem: Host-associated > Arthropoda: Insects >... | reverse complement strand
CTGCGTGCAGAAAATATGCGTGTGCGTGTAACTATTACATACTCCCACTCTAAACACGAAGGCAACACGACGCATTTATACCAAACGTCGCAGAAGTAATAAGGTTATGTTAAAAACATGAAACTTTGTAATTAAAAATCACGTACGTAATTAAAGAATTTAAAAAAAAGAACAAGACAGGTATTGTATGTACAAACATTTAATTAAGGCGCGTTAGCGTGACCACTGTTACCGTGGAAACGCAATTGGTATTACATATTTTAAGTGTGTGTTTATAGCCGTAGTTATCCTGCATGGAAGGCGCATGCACCTTATAATATTGTCGCCTGTGTCCTGCCTGGCTCTATCATATTTTTCACATTAACTAATAAACCGCAATATTTTCGAAAAAAAAAGCTAACGAATATAAAATGTGTGTTTTGATTTTCTCTGCGCCTTTTATCTGACAAAGTTCTCATTAAAAGAACAGTAGATCAAAAAAGATAAATCAGTCCCATTACAGGCCCGAGGTGCCCAGAGAGTTCCAAGAAGTTAAGGTTCGCAGAATACGTGACAACGGCCCAGGATGGTGGTAAGGTTTTCAGCCTCACGCACCAGCCGCTCTCACCCCCAGGAAATACTCCTGGTACTCATTTCTGTTAGAGGCTGAGTCGACCCCAGGGCCATAGTGCGATCGGAAGTATTATGTCGATGAAAAATTCCAATGACACAAGCTGGGATTGAACCAGCGACATTCCGATTTGTAGCACAGCACCTTAACCACAACAGTACATCGAGATATCATAAATGTGCATATGTCATCATGTAAAGTAACCGAAAATATTGTCAGACTCAAAGAAACTTGAATTTTCTCGAGAGACTTTCGAAAAATATTCAAATACAAAATTTCATAAAAATCCGTCCCGTGGGAGCCGAGTTGTTCCACGCGGACAGACGGATAGACAGAGAAACACGATGGATATTCGCTTTTCGCAATTTTGCGAATACGCCAAAAAACAGATTAAATATAAGTGCTTGTAGGTACCGCTTGGTGAAGCATAGGACACTTTTGAATTTTATAGTTTTATGATGACGACGACGACGATGATGATGATGATAAGATAATCATATTGTGAAATCAACAACTGCAGATCAACAGATGCTTCCTTAACAAATAACCCACAGATCAAAATTCGTGACAATGAAAAAGGAGCACGTACATTAATAGATGTTGCAAATTCAGGAGACAGACATGAGACCAAAAAGGAAGCCTGAAAGCCTGCAAAATAAAAATAACTTACACTAGAAATACATCATATGTGGGTTGTAAAGACGAAACCGAAACCGGTAATAACAAGGGCAATTGGAAGCATTTAAAAAATTATTCAGAAAAAACCTGAACAAAATACCTGGAAAGCAGGACATCCAAGAACTACAGAAAACAGCCACATTCGGCACTGCGTGCTTACTTCGGAAAATACTGATGTAAAGGTACAAAACATTCAACATGGGAAGTAACATTACATGTGCCATAAATTGCATAAACAGAAAGCTGCAACAATATGTACCCCAGAAACATGGTTTGTTTCAGGCATGTAACTGTAAATAACTTGCATGGAGGTGATAACAAAATAATAATAATAATAATGTAATCATAAAAATAATTAAATAAAGGAACAATTACAGGAAGTGGGTTGGGTAGCTCAATCGGTATAGCGACTGAGCTACGGGCTGGACGGTCCGGGATCGAATCCCGGTGGGGACGAGATTTTCCGCCCGTCCAGACCGGCCCTGGGGCCCACCCACCCTCCTGTAAAATGGGTACCCGGTCTTTTCCGGGGTAGAGGCGGCCTGGGCGTGGGGCTGACCCCCCACCCCCATCTGGTGCCGAAGGTCCTAGAAAAGAGTAGAACTCTACCTGTACTCACCCTAAGGGCCTGCGTGGCTTATGAAAAGGGTAAAAACCTACCTACAATTAGAGGAAGACGATATGAAGCAAATAATAGATCTGAGACTGTTGAAGCCTACCTGTACACCATTTGGAGGCTGTGCACCCCTGGCTCCTGTAACAAATACGTATAACGCAATACATCAATAATAATAATAATAATAGTAATTTACGGCAGAGACAGAAACAGACAAATGTGTGACAAGAAAAGTGTCTTGCTGGGAACAGCTGGAACAACCACAACACAACAGTAATGAGGATATCAAGCTATTTAATTTTGTTCTAAAAACTGGAAAATCAAAACACACAAGCCGCTTTTCTGCAGTTACGTTATCCTGCGAAGAAAGATTTTACACTTTATAATGTTCTGTATTCAAATTCCCTGTTTTTGCACTTTATGACACAATTAAGACCACTACTGAATAAAAGCTCACATGATCTAATTAAATTATTATTGAGAATATTTTTTTTCCCCATAGCGCAACAGCCCCTAGTGGCCAGAGTCTCCTCATTATCGAGCCTTCACGATCACACTCGGACACACCACAGTAGGTAGGACTCCTCTGGACGAGTGATCAGCCCGTCGCAGAGACCTCTACCTGACAACCGCGAAGTCACAGAGATCGGGTGGTAGTATTAATAAAGAACTTAAAGATCTTGTATATAAAAAAATTGTAAAAAAATATGGCGATTAAATGTTCGTTTATTTTGCTTAGTTTACAATGACAATAACAAAAACCTCTACAATTTAAAAGAAATCTGTTACAGAACAGACATTTTTCCTTACTGTGGTTGTGACATTCCCGAAGTGTGGAGTACTGTTCCCATTCTAATGAAATGGTCTATCAGTACATTCTAACTGAATGGTAGGGACAGATGAAAGAAAACTATTTCTATTTCTTTGTGTAAATGACGGGAAAATGAAATCCGTGCTGTAGAAAGAGACGGGAAAACATACATTTTCTCTCTTGTGGAATTCTACAGCAGCAGCAGCATCTGTGTATTATGCGCGACACAAAAGAGCACTGATGTGTTGTAACACAGACGGCTTGGTGCTGCGGTCACAGAAAACAAAAGGCGCCTGGCTCGAGGCAACAACTGAAGGTACAATGAAAAGAAGATATAATCACGGGATGAAGAGACGGTAAACAAAGAAAACTGTAGTAGTTTCGGTGGCATTAAATAGTTAACTGTATGGTATATATATATATATGATTATTTCAAACAATACCAATACTTAAAATATATAATTTTGATACACTGGGTTTCCGTAAGCTTCAAAAACTAAGAACAACAACATTAATTATATCAAAAACCATGAAAAAGTAGAGAGACTAACACACTACAGGCATCAAACAAAGGACTACGATAACATATTAATCGACATAAACAAATAAGTGGTGTCTTCTTAGTAACTGACCAATTTAATGCACAAATTCTTGTTTTTATAATAAGCTTTTGTATTCCTCTACATGTTTCGAGCACTATTGTGCTCGAAACATGTAGAGGAATACAAAAAACTTATTATAAAAACAAGAATTTGTGCATTAAATTGGTCAGTTACTAAGATTATACTGAGATGTAAGGTCAACAAAACATCAAAATAAGTAGTAGTTATAAGATATAATACACAAGGAGAGTATTGACAAGACAGGCTATGTAGGTATATCGTAACACTGAGGCGCGTACATGCTACCATTGTTGCAACAGAAAAGAAAGAAGTATTGAATATTCTGAGTGTGTGTCTGTAGCCTGAGGTACCCAGCATGCAATGGGTATGAGCCATATTGTCGTCTGTGGTTGCTCCGGCTCTACGGCATTTTTCCACATTATCTCATAAACGGCACGAACCAGAAGGTCGCGGGTTCGATGGGGTCATTGGTATTTTTCATTCACTTAATACCTCCGGCCACACTAGGGCCCTGGGTTCGACTAAGTCTCTGACAGAAATAAGTAGCAGGCGTGTATCCTTGAAGTGTAACGGTGGACGTGCGTAGGGCTGACAAACTTACCACCTTCATGTGCCGAATGTCTAGAATTTCTGGGAGTCCCAAACTTCTAGAGCCCCAAGGGCCGGCCCAGGCCTGTAATGGGATAGCTTTAGCTCTGTCCCCATGCAACAAGTTATTCTGATAGTCACAAAAACGTACACGAAGTGGCAGTAACTACTGAAAAAAAAATCTGTCGTAACCAAGCAGTCCAGATGTGCCTACGCTTTGGGCGGTATTTTAGCCTCGAACTTTGCCGGTAAAAACGTGGCTTCATTGATTATTCCATTAAGTTGTTTGTAAAGAACTTCGCAAGTGTGATATCTTAGCATTCTTCAGTGGCTATACGTATAAGAGTGGTTAAGTTGAAACGGTTATGTGTGACACTAATTGCTAAGCATAGGAATTTTCTAATTTTACTTTTGAAATTTCAAAAAGCTTTATACTAGTACAGTAACTTTCCTGTGACTTGTTAAATAATGGTCATGTTGAAATGGCGCAATGACAAAGCAGTACCGAAACACGCAGCGTTACATGTGTATATCCTGATACATAACGTCGTAAAGTGACCGAAATAGGTAGTGAGAATTGAAGAACTACAACATGAAGCACAAAGTTTTGGTTCACATGAAAGCGAACTATTTTAAAACGTAAGATTGTATTTGCTGCTCGTATGCATGCATTCACAGACGGTAGAAAATATCTTTTAATACAGCGATGACTAACGAAGTATAAGCTGTTGTCCATGGACGCTATTAACGCCTATGTATTAGCTACACCCACACACGGACAGGGCGCTACACCTAAAGGTCACGAACGCGCACAATTTCACAGTGCAAAATGAGATCAGCCTGAGCAAATTTCTTCACGCCTTCCTGTGTGGAAACAGCATACGTCATCGACACATGAAGTAATGACAGTTCCAGAGCAGAAACTCATATCTGTTAACACGAGATGGTCACCATTAAATAAGGCGCAGATCTCCCTGCTGTCAGTCTTCAAAGTAATTTATATACAACCGTATGTCAAATATCGTCTGTGCGATCTAGCAGCTAACGCCTAAATATCACTGGCGGCTTGAATCATTCCAATGGGGGCTTGTAACTGGGATGCTAAATCATATTTCTTTGAACAATTTCAATTCCCTAAAGAAAGGTTTCTCATACTTTCTCCCTGGCGTACCATTTAATAGACCTTAACAGTTTCAATGTACCACTAATATTTCTTTTTCCAAACAAAAAGCTGAATTTGAAAAGATCGGCTGACAGCGGGAATGAGTTATATAATGTCAATTGCATATTAGCAATTATACGTGGTATTTGTTTTATTTATTTTCTAAAAATGTTAAAATTTTTTACATTTCAATTTTTGTTACGACTTTTTACCATTATAAGTATACTTACCAAAATTTGGGAAACCATGCCGCAAAGTATGGCGTTTACTACCTACTTTAACATTTAAAACGTTTCATTTTGCCAACACAGTGAATCCGCGTGTTTCGCATAATTATCAGAACAAAGAGAGAATATGTATGGAAAAAGCATTAATTTACTGATCTTCCCAAGAGACACTCACTGTCTTTGTTCTGAAGCAAGGACTGGATTGTTATATACTGTTTAGATGAAGCCTGTTATTCGGGCAGACAAAGCATTACACAACTTAAATTCTGCACAAGTCAACATGCAAATATATTGGTACATGAACATCAGCAGAGGTACAGGAAGAAGAGACACGTCATGTCCATAGAATTTTAAAGAAATCTAAATCGTAAAATATTCTATATATAAAAATGTGTCTTGTGTGTCTACATGTTTCTTTATTTAAACATTACGTGCTCTATATTTTATGTTATACATGTTCTGTGCCAGAGTCGAAGACACACAAATTGTGCAACATTGTGCAACTGGTTGATAGTAAATTTGTATGTATGAAGTGACGTATTTAACTTAAAAATAAGATGCCGTTCATCGTTCCTGTTTTTACTTCCTTCATTTCCAACAATCCTTATAGCTGTCGCGGCCCCCAATCTTAAGTTAACGGGTTAATCTCGTGCCCCGTGCACATGACGACAAGGCTATCATACCACAACAATGGTAACAGAAATGTTAAGTGAAGATTCGAGTTTCTTCAACGAGTGAATGAGTTTTCAAACCATTAAATACCGGACTCGGTGCACTGTACGGACCTATAATACTTTATACGTTACCAGCCTCCGTCCACCGTATGGTTGTGAGCGCATTTAAGGGTATTATTAATTTAAATCCCAACGTAATTTATGGATTAAGGGCGACAAATGATAGAATGATCACTAACGATGAATTGGAAACAATGCAGGACGTAACTATTATAGTGTTTATGAAGATGCCGTATGTTGTCCAATTATTACGGCTGGTTGGACTCAGAATATTCACGACAAACATGAGTCAGGACAAACAAATGTGTCTAGTCCAGATTCGAAAACGGTAAATCTGGAATGTAAAACACAAATGCCACTTACTGTGTAGAGATACTAGATGTGAAACAAAATTTAGACCGCTTGGAGAAAAGTTTTGTAATGTTATTCTTTTCTTCAGTTGGTACGTAACAATACTAACGTTAATTGTATGGAGATGGCAGAACTGAGCGATATAGACATACATTCACTCCTATTGCGTTTACTAAAGTAATCGTTAAGCCTATATTGTATAATAATTAGTATTCAATAACATTATAGACCAATTTTCTTACCCATTCATTACGAACAAACCTGAAAAAACGAAACACGGCTCACTGATGAACTTGTTGAGTATCAAGCTCAATTGGTTTACAGATTTGTAAAGCAGTAGATACAGTTGCCTCTGTACGCACCACGATGGCATAGAGGGGGAGTGAAGTACAGCTACAAATATTCTTAGACTTGGTACCAGATACAGGCAAGTTGTAAGCCTCAAGGCCTGCCCGCTTTACCCCAGCGGAAAGAGCTCCCGATGTCCACTGAACAGAAGGCTTAGTGGGCCTCAGCAGGTCTGCATATTTTGAGGAAGAGAAAGATCTCTTACCCCTGCCAGGATTGTGCCTTAATAAGTTTCTAGGTTTAATCAAGGTCCCCATTCAAGAGATCTGAATGATTTATTTTGAATTACACTCACAGGAGCAAATTGTGCAATACTCTTTCCTTACATTTGCAATGAAACGAGAGTAACCCCCCTTTACATGTATTCCTCAGTACTGAAACCGTTTTGCGACTTCCAAAGGTGTTCTTCGAAAAGCTATTACGTATTCTCATGTCTGCTCTCTCCGTCTCAATCTTGTTAAGACTCGCACATTAGTAACAGCGACAAGCAAAATTTCCCGGTTACAAAGAATATCCTGGCAACTCCAGTCCTGTGTTGGACAAATTAGGAATTTCACAGCTGCATTGTGGGGCAACATATTTCATATAAGACGCCGTTCTCAGTGGCCGCCCAGTCTAAGACGTGGGTCTGCGGCCGCTCGCTTGCTGGGATTGTGGGTTCGAATCTTGCAGGAAGAATGGAAGTCTGTCTCTTGTGAATGTTGTGTGTGTGTCAGGTAGAGGTTTATGCGTTGGGCTGATCGCTCGACCAGGGGAATCCTACCGAGTATGGTTTGTTTGATTGTGATCGTGAAGCCTCGATACTGAGGAAGCCCTGGCCCACTAAGGGCTGTTGCTTCATGGGAAAATTTCACACAGAAAGGTTTAAAAGTCTGTAATGATTCAAATTAATAGCTGTTGTTCCATAAACATTTATTATTCCGTCTCATTATCAGCTGGCCGTCGTTTGATCGGCGAATTTCGCCTCTTATCACAGAAATCGATTATGTTAGAATCCGTTTACCCCCAAAACGGAGAGTATCAGGAACAAGAACATAACTAACAAAATTTTAAACAATAGGGCTTAAAAATATCTAAAATAATTAACACTGGAATGAACGAAGCAGCTGGGAAATTTTATGGTTTATACGGAACTATAGTCCCTAGTATTATCAAGATAATACACCTTGGAAAGCAATGAAAGACTGGGAATATGTCTCGCTTATGGCAGGGGTAGGTTGGAAAAAGCCACTTGGGTGGAAGATGGGGCTTACACTTAGGTACACACCTTACGAAGATCGGAAGTGAGTGATAATGAATCAGAATCATGAAATAACACTATTACAAGTATGTCAATTAATTAATTAATTAATAACATGCATTCCATTTGCTTCGACGATGGAGATACGTTTCGGCCTACTACCAAGATACTTATATTATATGTATATATATTTATATATATCTATACTTCTGCTGTTAAAGAAGATATTTGTATCCTCTATTATCAGTTGGTCTGTCTCTTTGACAATGATCTGTCCCTAAGACAAAGGCGTTTCAATCCAGCTGTATAAAAGGTAACTTGAGATGTGCAGCGGGCCTCGACCAAAAACTGACTAATAACAGTTCTCTGTTAGAACATTTTAAAATTTTTGCTTCAATACGCAGGCAGTCTGAATCTCTCGGCGTTGACACAATCAATACAACGACACGAAATTCGTTACACCAATGTTGATATCTGCGATTGATTTTGAAGTTCATCCGGCAGGCATCGATGTTTCGATGTACTGTGCCTTAATGAGGACAGTGCTGCAGTGCCAGATAAAGAAGATAACATTAGCACTGCGAAATATCAATTTCATTATTTTGTACTATGACCAACAAATGCACAATTATTTCACAAATTATCCCACTTCTCCTACATGTTTCGACACTACCGTGTCTTCTTCAGGGAGCTCGTAATCAACAACTTGCCAAGTTACACAAGTATTTCAAATGCAGCTGTTGGTAAAACAATTTACAATTAAGATGTTTCACACGAGTTTTATGCAAGTTCTCATATTAAGTAGGATATCACCTTTTATAGGCCACGCAGGCCCTTATGGTGAGTAGAGGTATAGCTCTACGCTTTTCTAGGACCTTCGGCACTAGATGGGGTGAAGGGTCAGCCCCACACCCCGGCCGCCTCAACCCCCGGGAAAGACACGGTACCCATTGTACATGAGTCTGGGTTGGCCCCAGGGCCTGTCTGGACGGGCGGATAATCTCGTCCCCACCGGGATTCGATCCCGGACCGTCCAGCCCGTAGTCAGTCACTACACTGACTGAGCTACCCGGCACACAAAGTTCTCATATTATAGTCGTTTAAATCTCAGTATTATAAAATTTTTAAATAGGGCAATTTTATTGTTCTAAAGATTTAATAATATAGAGATTTCAACGACTATAATATGAGAACTTGTATACAAGCTACGTGAAACATATCAATTGTATTACCAACAACTGCATTTGAAATACTTGTGTAAATTGGCAAGGTATTGATACTCCTAGAATCATAACCCTTCTTCAGACGCTAAGGATCACACGGCTGCTCAAGTAATTTTAGTTCTTTATGTACTCAATTTTGAATTGTCCACTGCAGTAAAATATATTCAACTACACATCATAGATGAGAAAAAAATTTGTTTAGAACATAGAAACACATTTTGTGATTCGATTCTTTTAAATGATTGCACTCCTTCTGACGTAAAGTGGATATTTTGTACGTACTGACAGACATTACTGGAAACTCGACAAACTAGAAAACGTAGTTCTTAAAGAATATGTTGAAAAATGCATGGAAGTAATAAATGACTACAGTAAGAAAAAAATGGTTTTCCTTCCAAGTCATAAACACCTTAGAGCCAAGCGGTCTGTGGAACATTTACTGAGAGAGAGAAAGACCACAAATCTATAAAAAAAATCTGATAGATAAAAAGTTTCCGAGGTTATCTAAAATTCGTGTAGTGATACACTGTTGATAGTTCTATCGTGAACTAAAGAAACTGTAATTCTTTGTCTTTGCGTTATCGTACAGTTCGCAGGTGAAACATCAGCAAAGGCAGAAATAAGTGGCACCTTGAAGGAAGAAGAATACTAGAAAGAGCCATAGAGTTTTCAATAATAGCTTATTGAGTGTACATGCATTTAATTTTACAATATAATATAATATAATATAATATAATATAATATAATATAATATAATATAATATAATATAATATAATATAATATAATATAATATAATATAATATAATATAATATAATATAATATAAT